>MDTG01007888.1_pt1 | contig 13334 bp, 11 predicted proteins | sample 811421 | NCBI WGS metagenome assembly MDTG01 (sample SAMN05326645, study PRJNA326480) | marine metagenome | isolation source: seawater | place: Pacific Ocean: South East | collected 2011 | reverse complement strand
CTTCCCAGATATCTACGAATTTACCGCAAATGGTCATGATGTTCTCAATAAACTTGAGAGTAGTAGTAAGACCACTATTGCTCTGACCACGGGATTGGCATTGGGTGGTGGATTGGAGTTAGCTCTTGCCTGTGATTATCGAATCGGTACAAGGCGAAGTCAGTTCAGATTCCCTGAAACAAATATCGGAATTTATCCCGGCCTCGGTGGCACCCAACGGACGGTTCGGATTTGCGGTGTGGAAGCGGCAAGATGGGCAGTACTTGCTGGTAACTTCATGGATTCAAAGACTGCGTCTGCTCTGGGGATTTTGACACACTTGGTCGATCCAGCAGATGTTAACGCCACGGTTGCAAAGGTGGCCATGGAAGGAAAGCCTGCGAACAAGTACCCTGGTGCACCCAAGAACACCGAGCATCCTATCGCTGCTTTCGCGAACTCATTTTTCAGTGATGCGAATATGCCGATGTTACTGAACGGTTCGTGCCCTGACGGTTTTGATGCAGAAGATCGCAACGTTGGTCGACAACTGAAATCTCTCAGTCGAACCGCTCCCATCGCACTACGAATGGCGAGTGAACTTCTCGATGGTGCAGTCGAAACCGAGGATAATCTCAACGCCGGTCTAGCGCTAGAGCTATCAAGTCTAGAGGATATCTTCAGTACTGCTGACGCTCTAGAAGGATTGTCTGCCCTAGTTGAGGGGAGACGTCCCACCTACACGAATTCCTGATTTCTAATTCATCAGTGTCGGAATAGTGGGCGCATCTCGCCGACAGCCCTGATGTAGAGTTCTATGAAATCACGCAGATTCAAGCATCCACCTCCGCTTTCTTCGAGAATAATCGTTGCCACATACTTGGCTTCGATTCATTCTTCGGAATTTCTTTCCGATCCGTTTGCATCTGCTCGTATTGAGCGTCCCATTCATCAATCCAGTTCTTCAACCATGCATCCATATTATGACCTCCTATCAGTGTGGATAGTAAACTGTTGTATCCCGCCCTATATAGACTGCAAAGTATCAATGCTTAAATCAGGGTGCATTTTCCACACCATGTTACTTGAATAACACCGAGTTGATTTAATGCCTGAACCTCCAATGATTTTGCCTAAAGAAGACCTGCTAGAACTTGAATCAAGTATTATCACAACCGAAGGAATGGGAGCTCGAATCCGACAAATTTTGGGAGAATACCATGGTGGGGACCATAACATTGCGTGGGAAGTCGAAGCCTCAGTTGAGGCGTTAGAAGTATTCACCAGTCGTTGGACCATTGAGATCTTGGCCACCCTGTATATCGCTGGCGAGCGAAGATTCAATGAGTTGCGAAAACTCTTGTCTGGAATCTCTAGCAGAACGCTTTCCGACAAGTTGCGCGCTTGTACAGAAAATGGATTACTAGATCGGGTGGTTGTAGATGGACCTCCCATTCGAGTCACTTACCGATTGACTGAGCATGGGCTACGCGCTGGTCGATTATTGGGACCGCTTGTGGCTTACATGAAATTACAAAGGGGCTCAGTCAAGCCTGAATAATCTCGTGTCCGGGGATTGAACCAAAACCTCGCAGGTGGTGCGATATACATGGAGTGGGGGGCTGACCCGGAAAATTTCCAGATTACTACCGGCTATGTTCGTATTCGTCACATCAATCGCGCACTGATGGAAACATGGTTCAGAGAAATCTCCCTAGTCGATATCGATACCCTACCCGATGAAGGCGGTATTTTGTTCACCACTTGGCACCCGGGTGGCCTGATTGATCCGATGTTAATGATGGCAGCATTACCTGGGAATCTGACCTTTGCAGCAAAACATACCCTGTTCAAAGTTCCAATCTTAGGGCGAATTATTCGAATGGCTGGAGCCAAGCCAGTACACCGTGCTCAGGACTCAAGCGAAGGAGACAGTGGAAATCGATCTACTAAAAATTCCAATTTGATTGAGAGTTTAGGCGATGCTGTTGCATTGGGAGGGCGTGTTGCAATCTTCCCCGAAGGTGTATCCCATCTGGAAGCCCATCCTGTGCGATTACGAACAGGTGCAGCTCGTATCCTCCTACATGCAATACGTAAGGCCAATACGGAAGGGAAAGCAAGGCCTAATGTCGTACCATTGGGATTGCACTATACAGATCAGCACCGGTTCAGAGAAAGGGTCAGTTTACAGGTAAACAACCCGTTACCGATTCCGCCACTACCCGGAGAAGATGGAGCGCCACAGCCGACAGAGGATGAACTAACTGAATTTGGAGAACAAGCACCGGATCGGGCTTGGTGCAGTGCGATTACTGAGCTTCTCAAATCTGAGATGAATCGCTGTAATCAAGCTCAGGAAACTTGGGAAGACCGTGAACTGGTCTGGCGAGCCCGAAGAATGGTACATGTCTATCGGGCCAATCTTGGTCAAGCACCATCTGGACCTCTGCCGTATGAACAAGCACTCCTCGGCTCACGTAGGGTTCGTGCTGCTTGGCAATTCAAATCCGAGCATGAGCCTGAGGTGACGAAACAAATCGAGACTCAATTCCGTGAACATCATGGTGAAATGAATCAGTTGGGATTGCGCTCTTGGGAAATCACAAATCGTGATGAACGAATTTCCAAACGTTCACTTGTCAAGAATTTGATTTATTGGATTTGGTCGATATCATGGATGCTGGGTGTGGTTTCTTGGGGAGCGGTCATTGGTTCGATACCCCCCTACATGTTGACTCGAGTGATTACCAACCAATATGTCAAACGCGAGTCCAATAAATCTGGCTTGGGTTCAATGAAAATATTGTGCTCAGTGGCATTATACCCTATTTGGTGGCTGATGATTTCTATTCCCATTGGTTGGCTCATTTCTTCACCTGATTCTCCAATCCAAGATGTACAATTACCGAGTTTAATTTTACCTCTATTGGCTGGTATTCCTTGGCCGTTGATGGCATTCATCGTGCTATTATGGTGGCCGATTTCTGCACGGTTACATCTGAGATTGTATGCCAGAGCCAGTCGTTCATGGCGAGCATTGAAATTGGGACTAAAGTTACGCAGTGGATCGATTGATTGGGATGCCCTACTCAAGGTACATTCTGGCTTGGCACAAACACTTGCGACCATCGGTTCAGGATTGGTTCTTCCTGGTGATCCAGACTGGATAGATCCTGAATCGGGTATGGAAGATTGGCAAGTGGTGAGAATTCGAGAGGATTGATTGTCCGAACACTGGACCAATTGCTTCAATAAGCACTGAATCCCAAAGAGATTCGATGGCACTACTACAGCAATGGCACCGTCAGCGCCCTTGGCTGATGGCTGGGGTCGCTGCAGTAGGCGCTAGCCTTGGTGCCGCCATGCCTTGGAATTGGGCTGCCAGTGGTGTGATTTCAACAAGGGAAAATAATCCATGGGAACACCCCCTACGCCAACGCATTCTACAGGTTCTTGATGCACAGCCTGGTTTAGCTTATCGAGAGTTGCAGCGAGAATTGGGTGCCGCCAATGGAACGCTTCGGCATCATCTAGACGTGCTAATTTCCAACCGATCAATCACTGTAATTCCTGTCAATGGACGTTCCTGCCACTATGCTGGAGAGCCGCAACAACTCGAAGTCTTGCGAGAGATGAATGTCGGCGACTCAGAGAGTGCAGCAAGAATGATGCCGGTGGGGCTTTCTGGTGCACAACGAATTGTTGTCGCTAGACTCATGAAGAAACCACAACCCAAGAGCCAAGCAGAATTGAGTCGTGAATTAGGTCGCTCAAGAGCAACCGTTCACTCTGCAATTAAGGTACTCAGACGCCGAGGAATTCTCCATAGTCACGAGTTGAAGTTGGCTCCGCATCTGGAGGGTTTGCAAACCTCGGGAGTAGCGTATGAGTGGTTGGATGAGCGACCTCTTCCAGAGTAATCCGCGAACTAATTGGTTACGACATAGTTAGGTCTGAGTCGCTTCTGACGTAGGAGATGTTTTGTGCCCCCCCGTTCCGGTGGTTATCTATGCTGAGTATGCGATTGGTCGAGCAGCCTGCTCCTGCTGGCTCGCGCGATGTAGATCAGCTAATCAGTTGGTTACTAGATACTCTAGAATTTATCCGACGCTCCGGTGATGATTGGACTGGAGATGGAGTACACTCACCTATTCACAGAATCCTGTGCGAGTATATGCTGAAACAACCTGGCCATGGCTGGGATGCACAGACACTCGGAGATGAACTAGGATTGTCACCCACCGCGATTCAATATCAGTTAAGCAAGCTCAACGAATGTGGACTCACCGCCGCCGTTAATCGAGAGGGATGGCGAGTACATCATCTACGAAATGGATCATTATCGAATGCTGTAGAGATCATGGCGACTGAAGCTCGATTGGTATTAGAACAGCGACTTCGAATGTTGGAAGGGTGGATGACTGAAAGTGAGGTACGAATGAATATTCCTTCAGAGAAGAAGGATGATGCTCAATTCCAAATTCAGATTCGAGGTAGAGCCCCATTGCTTGAGGGCCAAGACGAACTGGATGCGTTCCTGACGGACCTGGGTTTACTTGGTGACCGAGTACGTCGTCCAGCAGATGGTAGTGCTCCACTTGGTCGAATGATTTTTGAATACCTGTTGAATGCTCATGCACCACTTTCTTTAGATGAGGCACTGGAAGAATGGGGCACTACAAGGCCTCGGTTGACAAGGACACTCGATCGGTTCCGAGCCGCTGGTTTGGTCGAACGTATTCCCAGGATTGACCGATTGCCAGTCACATTGTGGTCTGCACTGCATTCTCAGCACGATCGGCGCGGTAGTGACTGGTTGATGAAGAAAGGTGGATTGTCTAGAATTGATGAAAAAGTCGCCAAGAAAATCATCACAGCCTTGGAGGGAGGTTCATTCAATGTCGAAAGTTGTGAGAAAATTTTTGTCACCGTGGAACCTAAAGAACAAATGGTTCTGCTAAATTTACTCGGCGGGAAATTGCCGATTGGTTGGCGCTTGTGTGGTGCCAAGTCGAGTCAAGTTTGTGAAAGGGTTCTTTCCAAAGCAGACCGTACCTTCCGACGAATCAAACGTGTCGCTGAGACCCTAGAAAAAGCGATGCAAGCCGATTAAATGTTAGTTTGGAGAGATGACGTATAGAGTACCATCATCAAGGAAATTCGCGTAGAATAGAAATTCTCCACTAGGGTGAAATGCTATCGGTAATGGGGCACTCAAATCCGAGGCGAACACTGAGGTTTCAGATGACCAACCTTGTGGTGCACTCTCATTCTCTGTGAAATCAATTCGCACAATTTCATGGCCTACAGGAGCAATGGCATTCCATGAGCCAAATACAGTAGCGTAGACCGTATGGTTACCCCCGGGAAATGAAGAATTTAGTGGCCGATATGCAAGATTGTTGAGACTTGAATGAGGTGTCCATTTAGCAACAGGTCCAATCGTCCCTTCAGGTACTGGATGTTCAGGATTATCGTCGGGCCAGCCATAATCCTCACCTGGAATAAGCAGATTGATTTCTTCAGGAGGATGGTCCCCCTCCCAATCACGACCGTTATCACTGAAGATGTAACCCATATCAGGTACCCAAATTCCATGGAAGGAGTTACGTACACCACTGGCTAGAACTCCATGTGCACCGGTGGTTGAATTCACCCACAACAGTGCAGCATTACGCTCATCGACCTCATCACAGATGTTACAGGTCGAACCAACATGCCAAATGACTGTTCCATTTGGCATCATATCGAGATTATTGGTTTGATGATTTCCAGTTGGCACGTCATCGATGAGGGTCCAGCGGGGTGCGTCATCCAAAGTCGAGTCTAGAAGTGTCTGATTGATTCGTGTCAGCTTACCCCGTTCTGAAATCAGGATATGGTCACTGAGAATTAGGATATCATGTGGTTCGTGCACATTCGTGAGCAGGGTGAAACTATGTTCTGTCGGCTCCCATTCATTTGTTGAAATATCGAAATTTAGGAGTCTGATGACGCCTCCATCACGATCACAAACAAGTAAATCATTGGCTGTAACCCACTCAAGGCAGGCTGGACCGCCGAGGTTGTCGACCACTTCTTCAATCACGAATGGTCCATCTACCTCTGGATCGTTCCAGCCAAGATAAGGTGAAATCATCTGGAGAATAATAAGTACAACAAAAATCAGCGACAAGATCCCAATACCGAACAATCCTCTCCGACCCTCACTCATCGACGCCAACCCCCCGCTTCTGAGGCCGTAGCTGCGGCCTCAATCGCTTCCTGAACCATCAATGTGTTATGGCGCCGCTGGGAGAAAGCCTCCAAAGCGATATTGAGGGGCTCGCCAATCAATCGGAAATCCTTGATGGCATGGAGATGAGGGCGTAATTCTCGACCCCCAGGCAAACCCTTGGTAAAGGAAATTCCATGCTGCTTCATGTTTCGAGCCGCGTAAGGACCTCCGATTTCATCCACTAATTCGACATAGCGATTCCATGCCCAATGCTTCTGCCCAGCTTGATTTGCATCACCCCATGGGGCTTCAAATTCCTCCCAGCCAAGCTCAGCTTTAATCCGACCAAAGATGCACGGATCTCCGATCGCTCCTCTACCAATCATCAATCCCTGTGCTCCCGTCACTTCGAGACATTTAGCGGCACTTTGCGCATCAATTACATCTCCATTAGCGATTACCGGTGTGTTGTATGGCTCGCAAACTTTGACAACCTTGGCAATCATTTCCCAATCTGCCACGCCACGATACTTCTGCGACAATGTGCGGCCATGTACACAAACTCGTAACACACCCAATTCAGCACAACGTTCTGCAATTTCAAGTACTGTCAACGTTTCTTGATTTGTTCCAAGTCGCATTTTTACTGACACTGGAACATCGCTGGCCTCTAGGCATCTCTCTACCATTCGGACCAAATTGTCAGGCTCACCCATCATTGCAGCGCCTGCACATGTCTTGGTTACCTTAGGTGCAGGGCATCCAAAGTTCAAATCGATGATATCCGCATCTTTTGATAGGAGACGAGCAGTTTCAACCATCTCATCTTCAATACCACCAAAAATTTGAGGAATAAATGGGAATTCTCTTACATGGGTTTCGACTTTAGCCCACGATTTGGCATCTTTACGACTGAGGCCACTTGCAGCGGTGAATTCAGTCGCGGTATAGTCGGCTCCTGCCTCTTTGGCAAGCAACCGGTATGCAAGATCAGTCACACCCGCCATGGGGGCAAGAAATAATGGAACTGGTTCAGGCGGCATTCCGAACCTCCTGAGACCACTCAGAAAGTCGATTCCCACTCTGTAACGTCTTGCATGGTCGCCCAGGTATCATCATCCATGGCGCCACGCTGCTTCAAAACTTCTCGGGCAAGAAGCCAGTATATGAGAGACAAACTGAGTTTCCCCTTGTTGTTTGCAGGGAGGCAAATATCGACATTTCGCAGGTTGTTATTTGCATCACAAATCGCAACCACAGGGAGACCGCTGCTCACTGCCTCAGAGAGCGATTGCTGATCTGCTTGAGGGTCCGTCACAAGAATCAATTCAGGTTCGATATATGTTCGCAAACCTGGGTTTGTGAGCGTACCAGGGATGAACCGACCAACAATATGCATGGCGCCAATGGCTTTGGCAAACATTCGTGCAGGGCGCTGACCATACTGTCGCGCACTTACCACGAGGATTCGGCTCGGGTCAGGATATCGGTTTAGAAATTCTGCAACTACTCGCATTCGAGCATCGGTGTGCTCCAGATTAATCATGTGTAAACCAGTACCATCACCGGTTGAATCACTGAGGAAGGGTTTCATGTCCGCACTCTTCTGTAGAGCGCCGATGTGGACCTTGTGCTCCTCATAGGTTTCAAGGGGCAATAGCATGGAATCTGACATATCACTACCTCGTGCGGCCTCGCCACCCACCTCTTCTTCATAACCGCTTCGCTTGGTCAAGTGCGATTTGCAAACGCAGTAACCCGAATAGAGAGGGTGACAATAAACAGTGGGGTCGGGCGGGGTAATTCAGAAGAATCCTTAACCAGTCCGTAAATTTACAAGCCACTATGGGTGAAGCCGTTACCACAGTTTCTGGTCTTGACCTGTCGAAACCTATTCTGCAAGGGACAAGAAGAGAAGATGGCCACTGGATTAGCCGTGAAGGAACTGCTATCCCTGTATCTGCATCTGATCTAGAACGGCACACTTACTGCCCTGTTTCTTGGCAACTCTCGAAGGCCGGAGTTAGTGGGGAAGGGGAAGCCATCAAACGAGGTATGCAAGCACATGACCAAATTCATGAAAAAATGAATCAATACAAGCTAGCTGAGGATCGAGTCTCCCGTGAATTGGTAGTATGGTCTTGGTGGTTCACTGTTGTTTGTGCTTTGTCTGCAGATTCTGCTGCGTTCTTCTTTGTTAACCAAGGTACAATTTCTGAGGATTTCATCCAAAATATTGGCAGATATTTGGTTATCTTGGCTGGTGTTTGGTTAGTATTAGCGATTATGCTGATTTCATTACCTTGGCGACAATGGCTTGGTTGGCCATTTGGTTTGGCCCAACCCCCAGTGATTGAATCTGGACTCGATGAAGAAACAATGGAATCGCCATTCGATACCGAGGTGAGTGGCGCTGGAATCGCGGGTAAGACCGAGGTTCGCTTGCTATTCGCATCTATCGCGATAGCATTACATGGATTGGCAATATATTGGGCCGAAAATCGAACAACTCTTGCCTTTGCTCTGATCATATTTACGTTAATTTGGTTACTCATCACTGCATGGAAATTACACACTGTATTGTTGACTGAGAAGAAGGCGAATATCGCCAAACAAGAGACAGGTCTTGGTAAAGATGAGGTTCTGGCATACAGTGACGATGCTGGGCAAAGTGCTTCATTACTCATCGATGAAAATACCGGTGTACGTGGAAGACCAGATCAAATTGTCAAAATCGATAACCAATTCATCCCTGTAGAACAAAAAACGGGAAAAATACCTGCAAAACCCCACCATAGCCACAAAATGCAACTGATGGCGTATCTACATCTGGTAGAGAATACTACTGATGTCAAGCCGGATTACGGTATCCTGCGATATGGAACGGATACCTTATTCACGGTGCAGTGGGATTCGGTGACCAAGAAAGAATTGTTTGATTCGGTCAAGGAGATTCAGCGATTAATGGTTCAAGGTGGCGCAAAGAGAAACCATGAGCGGAAAGGCAAATGCATGAATTGCTCAAGGCGCAGTCATTGCCCCCAGAGTTTGATTTAATCACAAATCAATCAGAGGTGTACAATTATCAGGACTCTCTGGGAATTGTAGGCATGGACGAACTACGCGAACTCGTAGTAACCAAGAGTCTTCGAAGTCTAAGGTTGATACTCCTGTGTTCGAACCAGCTCCTCGTCCATCGACTGTCAACAACCACATGCCGTCATCAAACTGGTTAATGTCTCGATCGATTTCAACGGTTTCTTGGTCATACGAACCATTGTCTGCCATGACTTCGTAAATCGGGTTATCAGTATCACAATTTGAGCCAAATTCATCACACCAAAGTAACTCAACGTGTACATATCTCTGATCAGCATCACCCAATAATTCTTGAAAATTCACAGTCGTTTTGAAAATTATGACAATCTCACTTACGGTTTCGTCGATTTCGATTTGCTCGGTCTTGGTCTCTTGAATCTGGGAAAATGCGTCTGCACCTTCTAAGACGAAAGTGTGGGAGAGATCATATACGCTCCAATCTTCATCGATTTTCGGTTCACCACGGACTCCTTCCATAATTTCTCGGCCATAGGCCAAGGATAGGCAGCCGGGTAAAGAAATCGTGAGGAAAAGGACTGTCAGTACAACGCAAATCGTACGATTGTACAGGCTGCCCATACTTGCCCCTCCATTCCCTCGGTACAGGGGGGTGCATTTTTGCTTGACGGCGTGGTGAACGGCTCAATCTTGCTTCTTTCGACGACGGACGCTTCGTCGCTTGGGTGAATCAGAATCTTTGTCAGGTTCCTCACTCTCTTGGACCACTGGTGTATCATCTTCTGTAACGCTAAAGTCACTGCTGGCAGAGCGGACTTCGTTACCTACAACTGTGTTGTCAACGATGTCTTCAACATTGACTTGTTGTCCTGGAAGAACTCCCGCTTCACCAGTGATTTCGAACAGTTTTTCGCGGTATTGCGCATCGGAGGCTGTCAGCTCGACCTCTTCATCGGAGAGATGACGACGTGATTTTACATCACCGAGGAACGCATCCAAATCATGCTCAGGAATTTCATCCATCGCCTCACTGAGGCCTGTGGAAACAACTGTATCTTCGGCATCAGTATCTTCATCTAATTCAGATTCAGATGCAATTCTTTGATCCTCTTGGGTATCGAAATACTCCTCAGCTTCTGAGATGTTTTCATCCCACTCACCTTCCCACTGCTCTTCTGAGAACCCTAGCGAACCTGCATGAGTATCGAATCCTTCGTAACCACGGACGATTTCGTTCTCGTCTTCATCTTCCTCAACTTCTTCTTCTACCTCGGCAGGTAATGGCTTGAATTTCCGCTCCCGACGAGTATAGTGAGCTTCGAGATCTTGTTCTGCACCACAGTATGGACAGTGCTCAAGCATGGATGGAATCGTCGAATTACATTCTGTACAATCATGGAACTTCGTACGCCCCACGCGTAAATCGAAATCACAGTGTGGACAGATGTCTTCATCACCCTCCAATTCACCATCGCAGGCGGGGCACAACTCATAGGTCTCTCGCTCAGCATCAGCTAAACCTCGTCGAGTCAAGATGACTGCTGCTACAAGTGCGATTAGCCCAATAATCCCTGCAACTGAGAACAATAGTATCGAGGTAGATTCGTTGTTGTCTGTCGGTGTATCTCCATCTGAACGAACTACTTCCCACATCCTGGCATGTGGTGTAACAGTGGTACTACTTCCAGATGCTTTCACAGAAAGTTCGATTTGTCCCGGTTCTACAACTGTGACTCTGCATCGAATGGTGTGCTTATTCGACGAGGAATCTGCTGAGTCGAAAGTGAATGGTTCGGTGGTGTTGAGAACTGCACTGGTTGAACGATCTATGCATTCGAAGGTCTCAACCCCTTCTCCAACATCGGCAATGACATCGATTGAGTAGATGTAAGTGATTCCAGTCTTCAGAGGAGGGACACCAGGCTCATTCCAACCCTCCGTATTGAGGAGGAAGCGAAGTTGTAAGTCGGAATTCAATTTTACAGAACTTGTTGCAATGTTGTCCGTATCAATCCTATCATACGAATTTGTACTCTTTGTCCAGACTGCTTCAAACGGAATATCACGAGTTAATCCCTGAGCAATCACATTGAATTGAACACTCATTTGTCCTTGATTCGCGGTATTGGATGGAGGGAGAATGATACCGGTCTTGGTTTCAACAAGTTCACCATCGAAGGTAGCGGTCAGGTCACCTGTAGCAGTCACCATGCCAACATTTTGGATGGTGACAGTGAATGTCACTTGGCTTCCTGGAGTGGTTTCATAATCACTTGGTGAAGCGCCTGTGACAACTACATTCGGTTCCTGATAAACGGTGAGAGTTGCGGTTTCTAGATTGTTGAAAGTCCCGGATTGCGGAACACTTTCGCTGGGATCAATTTCCAGCTCAAGGATGATGTCACCTGGCGTAGTGTCTGGTAAATCACCCGAGGTGATTGAAATCGAATATTCTGCGAATGGGTCAGAATCTGTGAATGTCAATGTCTCGATTTCAAGTGCGATTCCACCTTGAATTCTGACTTCTAAAGGTGCAGTTGTTGTGCCGACGCCCCCGTCTCTTGCAATCGTTCCGGTTAGCGTCCATGGTCCTGCTAGGCCTGGATCTGCAACCACATTTGGTCCATCCGCATGTCTGTAGTCTGGTAAAGTGTCAACGGTCAACGAACGGGATTGGGTATTATCTGCAGTAGTAGATTCGACAATATTGTCGCCACTATCGGCATTCACTACACCTTGAACGCTGTAAGTACCCGCTGCCGGTGCGGTTACAGTTTCATTCAACCAAACGCGCTCACCTGCTGTTAATGGCGGAACATCGAGAAGATACTGATTACTCGCAATTGTCAACTCAATATGGCTACCAGGAGCATCCGCATGACCCGAGTTCTCAACTTCAATCTCTACCTCAATTGAATCACCCTGATACCCACCTGAAGCAGGGTTAACCTCGAAATGAGAGAATCTCAAGTTGGCCAGTCCCTGTATATCGAAATCGTGTGAGATGAAGATAGGATCATTGTTGTGATTTACACGGATTACCAACGTCTGTTCACCATTTCCCCAAGCGAGATTCGACCAAACAAAATCCACATCTTCAAACTCGTTTGCATCGATATCTATGCTGTACAATGCCGACGGGTTTCCGGATTGGTAGTTGTTCTTGTGGAATTCTACCACGACATCTTCAGCGATGATGTTGTCGACGTTCTGTAGAGATAACGTGAATGTAACATCTCCTCCCTCGACTGGTGAGGAGGGAGTCATTGCAAGCCCTTCGGTGCTGAACGCAATACTACCTGATTGTTCACCGCTGACCGGCAATGCAGCAAACAAAATGGGAGCCATGAACAATGAGGCGCACAGAATTTGCCGAAGCATGGACCTTTCCATGGATAAAGGAGAACAGGCGAGGCACTTCAAACTGCTTCCCGAATTCACCAAAAAACCCCTTGCAAGCGATGGTGCCGCGGCCCCCATTGGAAAGGCTTGAAGGATGAGGCACACGGTGGGAGGTTTGGTGCCGATGCTGTCTCGCCGCTTGGTTCTCGCCCCAATGGTGGTCATTCTACTATGCATGGCTCCGCATGGTGGCTGGATTTCTGTCGATGCAGCAACTGGAAGAAGTGATGATTTTGACTTTAGTGGTGGCCCCGATGAGGGACAAGTAATCTCGGGAACTTACACTGTTCGTACAACAAATGTAGCCAACATGGATTTCATCAATGTCGAAGTCCTTGAAGGTGGGATTTGGTCATCGATTGCCAATATTACCAATGCGCCTTGGTTAACTGCATGGGACACAAGTGCACATTCTGATGGGCAATACCAATTGAGAGTATTAGGGACTTTCACCAATTCTTCGACAACAGGATGGGTTAATAGTCCAACATTCACCATTGACAACACTGCACCAAGTGGACTTTCTCTCAGTGTATCAAATGCAATCATTGGAGATGGTTCTTCGACAATCAATCGTGCCTGGTTCACAACGCCGGAGTCGGGAACTCTAGATTTCGCATGGAGTGCTACCGATGATCATCTTTCTTATGCGACTCTCACCAATGTTCCGGGTTCG
>MDTG01005321.1_pt1 | contig 13334 bp, 17 predicted proteins | sample 811421 | NCBI WGS metagenome assembly MDTG01 (sample SAMN05326645, study PRJNA326480) | marine metagenome | isolation source: seawater | place: Pacific Ocean: South East | collected 2011 | reverse complement strand
TTCGCCCGCGAGTCCCGCGTATTCGCCCGCAAGTCCCGCGTATTCGCCGACGAGTCCGGCGTATTCGCCGACGAGTCCGGCGGGTTCGCCCGCAAGTCCCGCGTATTCACCGACGAGTCCGGCGGGTTCGCCTGCAAGCCCGGCCTATTCACCGACAAGTCCCGCGTATTCGCCGACGAGTCCCGCGTATTCGCCGACGAGTCCCGCGTATTCGCCCGTCTTTGCCAAAGAATCGCCCACTGACGGATACTATGGGAACATGGAAGAGAGTCCGAACAAACGACAGAAAACGAATATAAATGTACGGCGGCCCATCAAGACACCATGACAGTGATGTGCGATTCCAAAAATCTCAACTGGTGCGGCCGAATTTCGCTGCTCCTTACGATTTGTACTATTCTCTGTGTCATGATGTTTCAAATATGGACGTACTATTTCTCACTCGTGTCGCAAATGGACGAAATGGTGTTGGAATCGCCCCAGGTTCACGGCGTCCTCGACGTCTGTCGGCAGCAAGTGCGCCGAAACTGGAACGTCGAGGACTGTCTGTTTGCCTCTGACACCACGACGTGTGCACTCGGCCCGAGTGACGTGTATGTAGATTACGTGGGGACAGGCTCGGTTGCCGTGAACGCGACGCATTTTGTGCTGGACGCTGGGGCATGTGGCCGCGCCATGTTGTGGATTTTACCGTGGTAGGCTCAAACATAATATAAACTCGTGATTTTTTTATAGAGTATGCAACACGAGGTGGCCGCCCTCGAGATGGTCACCGTGTTAATCTTACTGTTGTTTATTGTAGTGTGGGACACGGTGGACCAAGTCCGATGGATACCCAACTCGGTGGTCGCCGTTGTGTTGGGCATGTTGGTCGCCGCCTGGTCCGATTCCGAGGACGCGCCTTTTGTCTTTGCGCCCGAACTTTTTTTATATTTGTTACTCCCGGTCATTTTGTTGAGCTCCGCGTTGCGCTTTCGGCCCGAGTCGTTGCGCCGCACGTGGCTGTCGTCGATGATGTTTGCGTGGCTTGGCACGTTGTTGTCGATCGTGCTCATCGCTTGGGGCATTGACGTATGGACCTCGCTGTTTGGCCTCGACATGTCGTTCGTCGACGCGTTGTTGGTGGCCTCTTTGTTGGCCCCCACCGATACGGTGGCGACGTTGATGCTGTCCAAGACACTCGACGACACGTTTATTGCGGAAGTGATGGAGAACGAGGCAGTGCTCAACGACGCGATTGCGGTGGTCTTGGTGCGCTTGTTTGCCACCATGTCGGTCAACCATCAGCAGTTGAACCGCTGGGTGCCCGTTCGGGCCGTCGGCACGTCCATACTGTTCATGTGCTTGTCCGGGGCCGCAGGATATCTGTGCGCGATGGTGGTGCGGCGCTGGCGTATTGCGACGGCCTCGATTCATTTTATTGTGGCATTGATTGTGTACGCATTGTGTGAGTTTGTTGGCATTTCCGGCATCGTGGGCCTGTTTACGTACGGTTCGTTTGTGCGCCCGCCAGAACTGGTCAAGACCACGGTCGAAAACGTCTCCGAGATCGTGGAAGCGTATGTGTATTTGACGATCGGTCTGGCACTGCACTCGTACCAAACGTCCTTGATGTCCGTGTCCTGTTTGATTCTGTTGACATGTCTGGTGAGTCGCGTGTTGGTTGTCTTTGCCCTGGGCGGCTGTTTGCGGTGTTGTGGCCGTACACAGTGGACGCCGTCGTCGTTGCTCTACTTTTCGATGTGCGGTATTCGCGGCGCCATTTCGTTCGCCATGTGCATGGGATTGCGGTCCGAATGGCGCGAGTTTATCCAGTCGACGGCCTTTGTCGTCATCGTGTCAACCATTTTGGCCATGGGCACTCTACAAAAGTGTATGCAATCGCTGTTGTTGCAGCCGTATGTGTCTGTTGTATAGTATTTAAAGGGGAAGATAGAAAACACATGTTTGATTCTGTTGAAACTCTCTTTATGAATTTGGCGGCGTCGTTGGACGACATATTCATCGCGGCGGCAACATTTGTAGTCTTGCGCGTCGTGTCGACATGGTTGTACTGGTGCATGCACTCGTACTTTCGCTTGTCGGCCTACGTGTCCGAAGTTACGAATTTCGGCTTGTGGTTGGTGTTGACGGTCTTTCTGGTCCATCATTTGTTCGGCCCCAACATTTCGACCGCGTTGTTCAGCGGCTTTTCCATTGGCATGGGGTACGCGTTCCAGCCGTATATCGTCTCGATGTTTACAGGCATCTGCAACGGGTTTATGATTCGCACCGGGGACACCATTCTGTTTAACAAACAGCCCGTGATCGTGCAAAAACTGACCCTATTTTATGTCGCCGTGTCCACAGGCGAGTACACGACCTATGTTCCACATGCGTATTTCGCAAAGGCGCCGTTGTCGGTCAAATCACAGTTCGCGGCGAAACAATGAACCGTTGACAATGTTGGCCACCGAATCCTTGAGCGATATTTCCCATTCCGGTAGACGATGCACCTGCGTTGCGATCCAAATAATAAACCACAAGTAGGTCGTCGTAATAATCTTGCACGACCACACGCACAACTGTCGAATGTTTTTAAACGCGATATGAATCACCAGAAACAAGAGTACCCACACGAGGGACAGTGCGATCGTTTCATACGTCGTCATTTGGCATATTCGCGACCTGCTTATAGTCGTTTTGTGAAAATCCAATTATACCGTCGATGATAAAGGCGAGAAAGACACACACTTGGACCGCGAGCACATACTCGTTCCACACGTCGTTTGAAATGGTGTCGGTCTTTTGCAGCACCGAGCCGACCAGCAGGAGCAGCGAAATCGCAAAGCAGGTGGACACCCGCGTGAGTTGGCGGCAGCGCCGTGAATTTTGCGCCTGTCTGCGGCAAATGTGGATCAGGTACGCGACGTTGATAACGGTGGAGAGCACGCAGTTTAGTATGTAGACTGCGATGGCTTGCGAGGTGGTATTGTTGAACACGGAACACAATACCACCAGGGTAAACATACTCCACACGTACCAATGCAGGCCCGGTTCGGTGATTTTGTCGGCGTGCGACACGACGCACCAGAACAGGGCGGCGACGGCAGAGACCACGGTGACCCAAAGATTCAGCGCGAGGTCTGAAATGTACTCTTCTGTGAAAAACACCATGCCCAGCAACACGGCGACCACCCAGGAACAAAACCACAAAATGATCTTTGTATGCTTGGCCACCTCTTGGTAGATCAACAGGCCGGCGCCGACCACGGAAATAGCGATGGCGCCGACCAGAGCGGCCGTTTTGGCGACGTGGTGTGTGCCCATGTGGGCCATCAACGTGTACGAAAAGAGGCTGGTCCAGACAAGCGTGACCCAGACGAGAGAGTGACACCGAAACATATTCATTATGTACAACGCTTTTAAATAGAGTTTATTTACAAATACATCTGGGGCGGGGGTCCGGCACGGGTAAACACTTTGGCATGTGCTTCAAAGGTCTTGAATCCTTCCTCGACGTCGACCAGTTGCAACACGCGCTTGTTCTTTTTCGGAAACTGGCGCACAATCGACGCCTGTTTGCTATGAAAAATGATTTGATTTGTGGAACCGCCGCCATGGGGTATCTTTTTGTGCACGCGTTGGAAAAACTCGCGCACTTTGAGCCGATCCTCTTTGGCGACTTTCCACTTGGCCGCGTGCAACTGCTTCAGAAACACGCTCTCGAGGAGGGCACCGGCGGGCGATTTGAACCGGTACACGTAGCCGAAACGCCGTTCGAGGCCCGCGTTGTGCGTGAACAGCTGTTTCATGTCGTTTTCGTAGCCCGCCATGATAAAGATGACCTGTTTGTCGACGTTGGACATGGCTTCGACGATTTCGGTGAGGACTTCGCGTCCGTACATGTCGTCGCCGTCTTTGGACGAGATGATCGAGTACGCTTCGTCAATAAAGATGACACCGCCTTTGGCCGATTCGATCAGCTTTTTCGCTTTGGCCACCGAGTGACCCTGGTACTTGCCCACCCAGTCCGAGCGTTTCGTGATTTTGAAGCGCCGCTTGTCGATGATGCCCAACGCATCCCACACGTCGACCAGCAGTGAGGCGAACGTGGTTTTGCCCGAGCCGGGTTTGCCCAGCAGCATGGTGTGCACCAAGTGGCCCTGCAAATATTGCAGACGCTCGCGACACTTGACCACGAACGGCGGGTCTTCTTCCTCTTCCTCGTCGTCGGACGACTCTTCTTGTTGCTGTAACGAGTGTGTCAAGAGGGCGATCAACGCCATCTTGGCCTGGTCGTCCTCTTCGGGTTTGTACTCTTCGTCTTCGTCGTCGGACGTCGCCATCGACAGCGTGCGCCGCCGTTTCACCGACCCGCCCGTGCGTTTGCGTTTACGCTTGGAGCGACGCAACTCGGTGATTTTGCACTGCGAGATAAAGTAGAGCACCATTTTGGCCACCGTTTCCTTAATGTCGTCGTGCCCGACGAATTCGGACAGCGCCTTGAGCGCGGGCACCAACTTGGGGTAATGTTTGGTATGTTCCTTGAGATAGGACTTTAAGCGGTTGAGGTGTAGGGTCATGGATGCCATGTGGGTGTCGCGATATATAACACTCAAATAAAAAAAAATATATGCGATAATTATGGTAGTTTCGGAACGCCAAAAAGTCTTGCGAGATGGACCGGGCAGAGGACTCGGCAAAAGACACCAAGTATAATACAAATGTATTTTTAAAAAGCGGCATCTAACTGAAAACTACTCGACGCGGCATCGTTTCCGACACCCGCCATGGTGTATTCGGCCACGCGCGCCTCGAAAAAGTTCGTTTTCGAATCAATCGAAATCATTTCCATAAACGCCAGCGGCTGCGTGGCGTTCCAGGGTTTCGCGTGCGTTCCTTGCAGCATGCTGAGCAGACGTTCGGCACAGTGACGTACGTATTCGACGACGTGTTCTGTGGACAGACCCGTGAGGTTGGCCGGCAATGCCTTGCGAATAAACCGTTCCTCGATGTCCACCGCTTCCTTGAGAATGGCCACGGCCGTGTTCGGGTCGATGGGCGGCCGCATCATGTTGAGCATTTCGACGCCAAACTTGGCATGCAGCGACTCGTCGCGCTGAATGAGTTCGTTGCTAAAGGTGAGCCCCTTGCATTTGTTTTTGGTTCGGAGCCAGTACAAGGACGCAAAGGACGCGGCAAACAACACGCCTTCAAAAATGCAAAATGCCCACAGCCGCTCCTCGAAAGGCCGGTCGGGCTGCATGTATTTGTCGGCAAACGCACCTTTGGCCTGTATCGTGGGTTCGGTGGCCAGAGCGTCAAACAAGTGTTGCTTGCGGGCGGCCGGCGCAAACTTTTCGAGCGCCGTGGCGTACGTTTCCGAGTGTATCGTCTCAATGTAGGCCTGCAAGGTGTAAAAGGTCCGGCACTCGGCGACCGTCACCTCGGACATGAATTGGTCCATCAGGTTGTCGATGACCAACATGTCGGACGACGCAAAAAAGGCAATGATGTGCAGCAAAAAGTGTTGCGCGTCGGGCGGCAGCGTGTCCCAGTCGGCCTTGTCGTTGTCCCAGGAAATTTCTTCCGTCGTCCAGAGCACCGACTGCTGTTCTTTAAAAATGGCCCACAAGTTGGCGTGACGAATCGGCTTGAGCACGAAGCGTTTCTGTGCGGGGTCTGTGAAAAAAGACATGGTTTGACCAAACCAAAAGAGTATATATACAGTGTCTTGTCGAGTCAAATGTCCGACTGTCAACCGGACGAATGGATGGGCGGGCTCTGGCTCGTGGTGGCGGGGATCATGCTCATGCTCGCCGGTTGCACGTCGATCTTTGTCGTGTCTCCCGTGTTGCGCGATTGACGCCATTTGCGCATGTAATGCCGCCTGCACAATTGTTTGGAAAACGTGGCCCGTCCACATTCCAGACAGGTGCGTCCTATGAAATGCCGAAAACATTTTTCGTTCATATACACGGGTTGCGAGCATTGTGTACACGTTTTGGGACTCGGGAATATTTTTTTGCGATAATGGTAGCGACACACTTGGCGGCAATACGAGGCGCGCGTACATCCGTCGACAAGGCAGTGCACGTTGGCGGCTCTGTAGTGATGCTTGCACAACGTGAGCGAAAAGATCGGGTTGATACACGATTTCCACGTACAGTGGTAGCGGTCCGCGCGCGCCTCTTTCCAATGGTCGTAACACAGGCCGCGTCGATGTACCGCTTTCGGACACTGGGTGCACATAACAAAATTTAATTAGGGAGTTAAATAGTTTATTTGATTTACTCTTCAGCGGCTTCGGCGGACGGGAACTGGTAGTTCATCTGGAGCTCGACGCACACCTTGTACATGCCTTCCGGGCCGTCGGGGTGCGAATCCACGTAGTGGGACGTGGGCTTGCTGGTAAACTTGGCGCGAACGTCGTTCAGGTTGGTGAACGGCATACGGGCCAGGACGTGCGACTGCAGGTCGTTGATCACGCGGTCGAACACGTGGGCCGGCACCTGGACGTACTTGCCGTTGAAGCGGGCCTCCGAGTCGACGTTAATGCCGAGCTGCTCCCAGTTCTGGCGAATCACGTTGAGGACAACATGGTCCTGCGAGACCAGGTAGTACTGCTCGCCGGGGAACGCCACGACACCGTCGTAGAGGTTTTCGGTGGAGCAGTTGCCGTACTGCTGGATGTAGCGGTCCGAGGCAATCTCGTTGGGCTCGTACACGTTCAGCTCCGAGCGCGACTTTTCGTACGGCATGACAGCCAGCAGGTTGCGATACCCATGCTCGTCCTTGGCCGTGGCCTCGGTGCCGAAATCGGTCTTCTGGGGCGTGTGCAGCCAGCCGACGTTGTTCTTGAGCGACGGCTCCTTCTTGGACGAGTTGTACAGGTTGAGCGCAAAGGTCACCGGCTCGGAGCAGTCCGAGTAGATGGACTTGACGTTGATCGACGTGAGAATGCCCTTGCCGACGTCCACATCGTCGACACCGGCGGTGAAGACGTGCGACGCGTTGGCGAGTTGCACGATGACGCCGTGCTCCATCTGCTTGGCAGTGGCGTTGGCCTCAAAGACCACGCGCGTGGTAAACGTCTCTTTCGCAGAGTCGGGACCACCAGTGGACGGCATGGCCGTCTTCAGGGGGGTTTCTTTGGCCTCGCCGGCAACAGCAACAGCGTTTTCGGGACGTTGGATTCTGGACATGTTGATGCCCAAAAGACGACCCCTTATATAAGGAACAAAAGTTAATTGGTGCAGTACTGTTCATATGATGGACATATCTGTTTTTGCGAATATCCCCCCCAACACACGCCAAAATGCATGCCACTTTGCAACGGGCGCTGGAACACGCGGGTGAATATGTCTTTGCCGAAGACGTGTCCGGGGATGGGCGGAAACACTTCTTTTCGGGCAGCCTCGCGCAATTTAGCGCCCTCTACGAACAGAAAGTGCTGCGCCACTGGTACGAATGTCTTCAGGAAGACCGCCCGTCGCGCGTCTTCTTGGACGTGGACGCGACCCAGCCCATTTGCATCGACGACATTGTGCAACACTTGCGCGCCGCGCTGGTCGCGTTTGTCGAAGGCAAGGCGGACGTCACGCCCTGCATCGAAGTCATCGACTCGTCGGGGCAGAACAAGTTTTCGTGGCACATTGTGGTCACCAACGTCGTCTTGAAAAATGTCTACCACGTCGGGGCGTTTGTCCGCCGTCTGCTGATCTGGTTTCGAGACGTGCCGGTCATGCAGTACATCGACACAGCCGTGTACACGCGCAACCGCATGTTCAGACTGCCCGAGTCCAGTAAATTCGGTTCGCCGCGCGTGTTGCGCTCCCCGAAACATTGGGCACAGTTACTGGTGCAAGTGCCCTGCGCGGCCCCGCTAGACTGCCTCGAGGTGGACGAGTCCGTGCCCGTGTCCACGTCTTCGCCGCCGCTGGCGTTGTTTCGCGAAAACGAGGACGGTTCGTGGTCACGGATCGGACGTACGGTCGCGTACAGCCGTTCCACAGCGTGCCCGCGACTCTTGGACCCAGTGTTGGACTGGCTCGACACGCACGAGCACGGCGAGACACAGCGCCACAAGATTCGGCTGCGGTCGACCGGCCTGTTTTCCATCGCCTCGAGATCGCGCCGCTGCCACATTGCGGGCCGCACGCACAAAGGCAATCATATCTGGTATCAGGTTGATTTGACGAATCGCCAGATCGTACAACGCTGCATGGACAGCGCATGCAGTCGACACAAACACGTCATTCCATGCCCAGAACACATTTGGTCGAGATGGACATCCGGATGGAGGACCGTCGAACCGACACCAAACAACCAAAACACCCTATTTAATATGTCTTATTAAGTTAAAATGTCCATCACCGTTGTCAAGTCCCCCGTTCTCGCAATGAACTCTGAAACGCAGGAAGCCTTGGACACTGTCATGTCCACGCTGAATAAACAAGCCGAGCATGTGAAATCGGTCTCCGTGCTGTCCAACTTTTCGGTCGATGCTGAAGCGGCGCTCACGCACGGGTTACCGGTCGTCGTCCAGGGTATTGTCGTGTGTCTCGCCAAGGAATACAAGCTGAGCCCCGAGGACGCCTCCTGGTTTCACCCCGACGTGGCGCGCGGTCGCTCCGTGTATAATCTCGACGCGCCCGTTCCCAAGTCTGTTTTGCAAACCCTTGACATCTCGGGGGCGAACAACTCGGTCGGCGAGTACCAAATCTCCACTCCGGACGAATTCGGCTGCGAACAGCTGCAGAACTGCCTGATTGTCAACATGTCGGCCAGCGCCCTGTTGGCAAACCAGTACCAGGGATGGCTCGAACAGGGTGTGACTGCCGGCGAACTGGACCAGCAGTGGAAGCGCATGAAGTTTGACAGCGCGACCTCGGTCGTCAAAAAGTCCGAACAGATGCGGACGGAGATTGCCACCCAGGTCGCGGAATCGGCACAACTGGTGCACTCGGACATGTCGCACTCGGTGCTGTCTGACACCAAGCACGTGTACGTCGCCAACGGTGCCGTCCGCGCCTCGGAAAAACTGCTGGTGAAATCGTCGGCACTCGGTGGGTACAGAATGTACGCGGCGACCAAGACGGACCGTCGGTTCTTTCCAGCCAACTTGGGCATGTCGCCCACGTTTTACGCCTGGGACGAGCTGTCGCCGCAAAATTGCCAGCGCATTGTCAACACGTGCACCTGGTCCGGCGACCTGACCTTCAACACACAGGTCATGCGTCCGCCCGCCGTCAAGAACATCAAGGCCATGGAGGAAGAGCTCGCCGTCACGCTGCGCGACACCCTCAGAATGCGTCACTGTGCCTTCTCGGGCAGCGATACGCTGGCTGATAAACTGGGCCCGGCCGACATGCTCAAGCTCCACCCCACGCACGAGCAATCGCCGCACGCACAAGAACTCATCGCCGCGCCGCTCACGATGCAGCACCCCGTCCTGCACAGCCTCATGCACAATATCGAGAGCGTGCAGGTGGCGTTCGAAGACTTTCAACTGTTCAATCCCAAATATGTGTCCAACGGGCGTCTGAGTATTCCCCGAAAAGTGTACGCGCATATCGCATAAATAATAACTTTATTTTTTTCCCTCTTATCTCGCAGGCCGTGTCCACTCTGCGTACGTGGTGGCTGTGCCAACACGCCTCAACTGGCGCAAGACGGCACTCTGTTCCTGATGCAAGCGCGAAAAGGTCCGGTCGCGAATGTCCTGCCGCGAAAACGTGAGTATGGTCGACAGGGCCATGCGAATCGCGACCAGGCGTGCGAACAATATCGCGTAGTCCGGAGATTCGACCAGAGTCTTCAACGGTACGCGGGCAAAGCCGTTGCCCAAAATCGTCTGCGCCTCTTTAATGTGACCGTACACAATCGGCGATAAGTAAATGACGCCTGAAATCTCGGGCTCTTGCATCCAATGCTTGTCCGGTTTGGCGACTACGGCGCATATGTTGTCAATGTCCTGCGCCCCCTGGTGGCCTTTGCCGGTGGACGACACCAATTTGCCCAGGCGGCGTGCCGAAAACGCAGACACCATCATCAGAAACTTGTACCCTGGGTCTGTGCGAATTTCCGCTTCGAGCTCCAAGCCGTCTTGAAACGCGCGGACCGTGGCACCGTCAGCGCCATGGCCGAACATGCGCTCGGCTTGAACTTCGCGTTGCTTGGCGGCGGGCTCGTCCTGGTCCAGCACGCGTACCGTCGTTTCGTTTTTGTCCAGACCCTCGGCAGGCGCAAAGGTGACCTCGTGTTCGTTCCACGCGTCCATGTTGTGCATGCAAACCAATGGCTTTATAGTGTTAATCGACATGTTGGGCCGGTCCGACGGACTGCATGAGTCGGGGCAGCGTCATGTGCGTGAACATGCGGTCCCGTTGATAATCGACCCACTTAAAGTACACCATCATGCCACACACCACGCCGCCGATGAAAAACCAATGCACATTACTCCACAGCCAGTCCAACGTGCCGTCGCAGCGGCCATGGCCGCACGGGTACCAATCGTTTAAAATGTCGTAAAAGGCAGCCTCGGTCGGACTTTCGTTCATAATGTGTTCGGCCTTTTCGCACAAGTTGAACGTACCCAACTGGGCGCGCGTAATCGCATCCGCGCACACATCGGAATGCAGGTACACCAACGCCTCCGAGTGCTTGCGCCGTCGCTCCACGTGATACCGATTAAAATTTCGTATTTGCAAAATGACGGTGACACTCGCAAAAACGCCCAGTAACCATCGCATATACATCACTTTTAAGAAAGAAAACAATATTTATATTCACTTTGATAAATCCATCTACTCGATCGAATTCTCGTACGCCGCCATGCGCAAATGAATCTTGGAGAGTGCCTCCGTAAAGTGCTCGATCTGACGAAAGTTTTCCGTGGCCACCGTCTGCATATTCTCCATGTTGCGGCCCAGAGACTGCAGGACGTCATGGTACCCGTCGATAGACTTCATCACGGTCGACGTCAGATTGGCCAGCGCCGTTTCGCGCGCGTCCACGCGCTCCGTGAGTGCATTCAGCTGGCGATGATGCAGAAACGTCCAGGCGCACAAGAGGCCAAAAAAAGCACTCCAGTAAGACGTCATGGCTGTGGCGACTATTGTGAAGACATATTTGCAAACGCACATATGACTAAACACTGTGCAAAAAAAAAGACGGGATCATGCCACCAGTAGCCCCTGATGTGTCACGCGCGCGCACTGTGGTTTTAAAACTGCAGCCGACCTTCGGCGGGCGCCAAGATGGCCCGCCGCTCTTCTTGCAGCTGGTGAATCAAGACTTGGCGTTGCTGCTTGAACGCGAGGATCGACCTCACCCATTGAGCACGACCCCAACTGCGCTTTTTGTCGGCGTCCGTGTGCATGTGCACTTCGTACCACTGGAACAGCGGCGGGAACGCGGAATCGTTGACAATCAGCTGTTTCGCGAGCGCAGCGCGCTCCGTCTGCAGTCGCGGGGGCAATTGTGCAAACCAGGCGTCAAAGCGCTTGGGGTGCACAAAACGGTTTTGCCCATAGTCGATTTGAACAAGCTTGTTGCGCAAGTACATGTAATTGTCAAAATTGGGGTCGCGATTGTACAGACCACACGTGTCAAACATCTTGAGTATGAAATCAAACATCTTTAATGACCCCTTGCCCAATGCCGTATTCAACGTGTTGACGCGGAATCGCTTCGACGAAAGGCCACGCGCCCACTCGTACCCCCGAGGCAGCGGCTCTGACGCCAATGCCGGCGCACATTTCTCAATCAGCATGGCCTTGTCGTTGTACGCCTTGACTTGTGGTGCGAGGCCGTGCTTATAAGCCCATTGCTGCAGCTCGGCCTCGATCTCGGGCGACACGTTGCTGTCGTCCGACGGCATATGTTTCTTGAGCACCACCGGTACAATCACGCCGTCAAGTTGCACGGAAAAAATGGACGAATGCAGTCCGCTCGACTCGAGCTGCGTCATGGTGACGACGGTTTCGTCCGGCGTATTTGCGTCGACCACAAAGCGCGAACAGTTCTGGCCTTTTGTGTTTTTGAGCGAGGACTCGCCGTCCAACTTGGACCAGAGGCGCAGTATTTCGTCCCATTGGCTGGTATGGCGTTTGGGAGGCGACGCCGGCAGTGCCACAGGCGACGCCGGGCGCGTGGGAGGCGACGCCGAGCGCTGTCTCTTGATCGACCTGCTCGACATTACACGGAATACGGTGGCTTATATAGGAACGGACTGTTCAGATCGTGGTCGGCCGCAAAGGACTTTAAACCCCGTTGGCCATCTTGTATGGGAAACAGTGCAACAGCTCGGGCTCAGGGGCCGACTGGCCTGTCATGTAGTATTTCAGCCAGGTCGAGTGCCCGACGATAGCGATACGCTCTTCGGACAGAGTGTCCAAATAGAAATCGAAACGACGCCGATGTACGGCGGGCGGCATGGAGTTGGGCCAGGACTGTGTCTCTGGCGTCAGATCGGCAAAATCAATGCGCGGAAAGAGCGTTTCGAGCGTCGACTTTGACGAGCGCCGATTGCAGACCTCGGTGTGTTGCGGCAGTTCTTTGAGACACTCGAGTGCGATCGTGGGTACGCGCGGATACATGATTGCGGCCGTTTGCAGAGCCCGTGTCAACGGCGAGACGAGAACCAGGTCCACGTCGGGGACGCGGGCACTGCGCGCCTGGTGCATGCCTTTGGTCGTCAACGTCGTGTCGGGAAACTCACTATACACATTGTTACCGTATTTGGCAGCCACAACATTGTGCAATGCTTCGCCGTGGCGAATGCCGTACATTTGTTTGCGGGCGACTACGCGGGCGAGCTGGGCGGCCATGCGAACTCAACGACGACCCTTTTATACGATGTATGATAGGACCTTCTCCCTGGCAAAGCTGACATCGACGCGCGTCTGCCGATATACGGCAACACGGACTAGATTAAATCGGCGTACGCACATGTATCTGTGCCAGGCCTGTTTTACCTGTCGGGTCGCCAGTCGCAGCTCCCTGTACAGAGCTTTCCGGGCAATGTCGTCCTCGTCGACTGGCGTTACGCGCTTCAGCACGCGTGGAAACTCTTTGAAAAGGCTGCGCAAGTCTGTGCGACAGCCGTGGGGCTTTCCGCGCTCGCTATACCACACATTGTAGCGGCGAAACAGCGTGTCGCGGCGCTCTCGTACGGTCTGGTAGTGCTGCATGTAGTTCGTCGACCTCGACATTTTTAATTTAAATTAAAATAAAACTGTGTCAGATCGCCGGCGCCGACATTTTTAATTTAAATTAAAATAAGATCGTGACAGATCGTCGACCTCGAGATTTTTAATTTAAATTAAAATAAAACCGTGACGGATCGT
>MDTG01037682.1_pt1 | contig 13335 bp, 10 predicted proteins | sample 811421 | NCBI WGS metagenome assembly MDTG01 (sample SAMN05326645, study PRJNA326480) | marine metagenome | isolation source: seawater | place: Pacific Ocean: South East | collected 2011 | reverse complement strand
GCCTAGATAAATGACTTCTTAAATGACAGAACCCGGCTTATAGATTATCTGGCCACTCAAAACAATATTCAATAAATGTTCCTTTTTTGTACTTTTAAGGCAAAAAACTATTGTATTGACTAATACATCAAATCCCATATGATCCCAAATAATCCCAAATTGGAGGATTAATTGATAATTAAAAAACTAAGAACAAATTTTGAAAAACATGTTTTTATCGAGCCACGAGAACAAGATAGACAAAAAAGGAAGGGTTTCAGTGCCTGCAGCATTTAGATCTTATTTAACAACACAAGGATATAACGGTTTTATCTCCTACCCCTCTTTTAGCAACCCAGCTTTGGAGTGTTGCACACAGGATAGAATTGAAAAATTATCTAATTCAATTGATTCTTTAAACCCGTTCGAAGAAAAAAGAGATTTTTTTGCTACTGCAGTTTTATCTGAAAGCTCAAATCTTATTTTTGATACTGAAGGTAGAGTACAATTTTCAAACAAGCTTTTAAATTTTGCAAAAATAAAAAGTGATATTTTATTTGTTGGACTAGGCAAAACATTTCAAGTTTGGAATCCTAAAAATTTTGATAAATTTAAATCTTTTGCAAGGAAAAAAGCCTTACAAAGTAGATCAACACTTAAATGGGACAATAATTAACAAATAAAAAGAAGGAGGGAGTATGAGTATTAATTTAGGCGGAGGAGAATTAAAAGAATTAAAACCTAGAATATTGGTAATGGGAATAGGTGGAGCAGGAGGAAATGCAATAAACGCCATGATTGAGTCTGGACTTCAAGGAGTAGAATTTGTTGCAGTTAATACCGACGCCCAAGATTTAAGAGTTAACAAGGCCGATGCTAAAATTCAAATAGGTATGAATTTGACCAAAGGACTTGGAGCTGGCGCCAAACATGATATTGGTCAAGCAGCCGCTGATGAGTCCTTAAATGAAATTGTTAGTTATATTCAAGGAAGCAACATGATCTTTGTGACCGCTGGAATGGGTGGAGGAACAGGCACAGGAGCATCCCATGTAATTGCAAGAGCAGCGAAAGAATTAAATATATTAACAGTAGGTGTAACTACTTTGCCATTTGCCTATGAGGGCCCAAAAAGAATGAGAAGAGCTATCGAAGGTTTGGAAGAATTAAAAAAACACCTTGATACTGTCATTGTAGTACCAAATCAAAATCTTTTTAAAATAGCAAATGAAGCAACCACTTTCGAAGAGTCTTTCTCTCTTTCAAATGATGTGCTTAAACATGGAGTTCAGAGTGTCACTGATCTTATGGTGAGACCTGGCATGATTAATCTAGACTTTGCTGACGTTGAAACTGTAATGAGTGCTATGGGCAAAGCTATGATGGGAACAGGGGAAGCTGAAGGTGAAAATAGAGCTATGGCTGCAACAGAAATGGCTTTAAATAATCCTTTGATAGATGAATATTCTTTAAAAGGTGCTAAGGGATTGCTGGTTAATATTACTGGTGGAAAAGATATTACTTTGTTTGAAGTTGACCAGTCAGTAAACAAAATACGTGCTGAAGTAGACCCTGAAGCAGAATTGATTTTTGGCGCAATCAAAGATGAAAACATGGATGGTAAAATTAGAGTTTCAATTGTTGCTACTTCCTTAGACGGCTTTAAGCCAGAGAATAAAACCGTATTAAATATGGTAAATAGAATTCAGAATAGAAATCCAGGATATTCTGAGGGAATTTTTTCCAAAAAAAATATGGAAAATAACCCAATAAATTCTATAAGTGGAGCTACAGCTTTGAAACTTGATGAGGAATTCGAGACAAACCCTTCTAGTCAAAGTGAAAATTTAAATAAAATTGAGACTGGTCATATTGAACAACCTTTACAAAATGATGTGGGCTCTATCTCATCATCAGAGGGAATTTCAATAGAGAACGCATCTTATATTGAGGAAAACTTAGAGATGAAAAATGAAGTTTCAGCAGAAAATGAAAAAATAGATGAAGATACACCTCAATTATTTTCTAATAGTCACTCTGATGAATCTGAAAATCAAAAAGACACTACTCTTGATGAAAATTCAATGGACCAAAAACTTTTTGATGAAAATTTAAGTGACGAAGAAGAATTTGAGATACCTGCTTTCTTAAGAAAACAAAAATTTTAATGATGCTTATAATTAAAAATGAAATCACCACAAACATCACTAGAAAAAAACCATTTTCCAGTGATGTTAAAAGAAGTCATTGATATTTGTTCACCTAAAAATGGAGGTAGTTTTTTAGATTGTACGTTTGGTGGCGGTGGCTACGTAAATGAACTTTTAAAATTTCCAAAAACCAATCTCATTGCGATTGATAGAGATACAAATGTTATTGAAACCGCAGATAATTTAAAAAAAAAATTTAAAAACAGGTTTAACTTTCATAATATAAAATTTAGCGATATTGATAGTGTAATAGATAGATCCTTAGATGCAATTATCTTTGATTTAGGAATATCATCAATTCAATTAGACGATATGACGAGAGGCTTCTCATTTAAATCAAATTGCGAATTAAATATGTCGATGGGGCTTTCCCCTTTTTCTGCGAAAGAAGTAGTAAATAACTATAGCTATGAAACTCTAAAAAAAATTATTAAAATTTTTGGTGAAGATAAAGATGCCGCTAAAATTGCAAAAAATATTATTTTAGAAAGAAATAAATCCTTAATAATAAAAACAGATAGACTCGTAGATATTATCAAAAAAAGTAAAAAAAAAGATTTTAAGAGAAAAATTGATATAAGCACTAAAACATTTCAAGCAATAAGAATATTTGTCAATAAAGAAATTTCTGAATTAGTAGAGGGAATGATCAAAGCAACAGAATTATTAAAACCAGGAGGCAAGTTAATTTTCCTAAGTTTTCACTCTATCGAAGATAAAATTATTAAGTTTTATTTTAAAAACTTTTCTTCAAATCGTTCAAGACAAAATAAATATATTCCAGAAATTAATAATACAAAACTTTCTTTATTTGAGCCTTATAGAAACAAAGTACATAAAGCTAGTATTAAAGAAATGGCGTTAAATCCCAGGTCTAGATCTGCAAAACTCAGATATGCCGTTAGAAACGAAAATAAATTTAATGATCCAGAAGAATTAAGAAATAAATTTAAAAAATATATAGATCTGGAGAAAGAAAATGATTAATAGAAAAATTTTTATTTCAATCATTGTCTTTTCTATTTTATTTTTTTTTACATCAATAGTTAAAAATAAAACTAGAATTATAGAAAAAAGTATTTTAAATAATGAAAAAAAAATAGCCTTTCTGAAAAATGAAATTTACGAGACTCAACTAGACTTTTTCTACTTATCATCACCAGATAAACTAACTGAAAAAATAGATTTCCTTTCAACCGAAGATTATAGCCATCTTAGTTTTTCACAAATTTATTTGAGCTATGAGAGCTTTCTAAAACAAAAAAAACAATTAACTCGCAAAATTAATGAAAAAGACAAAAAATAAAAGAATAAATGAAAATCAAAGAAGTTTTTATTTTGAAGAATACCTTAGTACAAAAACTAAATTAAAGCAAAACAAGCAAAGTCTTATTTCTGAAGATAGGGTTTATTTGCTTTTTTTTTGTTTCATCTCACTTATTTTAATTTTTTCTTTCAAAATTATATTTATATCTTTTCAAAATGTGAATTTTATAAAAAACCAAATCACTAATTCAAAGTTTTTGCCTTTAAGAAAAGATATAGTTGATAGAAATGGAATATTACTGTCCAGAAATATACTATCTTACCATGCTGCGGTGAGACCTCATCTAATAAGTGATAAAAAAAAATTTTTAGTTAAACTTAAATTAGCTTTACCAGAGTTGGATTTAATTGAGATTAACGAAAGATTAAATAAAGGAAAATATTTTTATATTAAAAAAAGATTAACCGAAAAACAAAAAAAGGACCTTTGGAAACTTGGAGAGAAAGCAATGGTTTTTGAATCTTTTCAAACAAGAATCTACCCTCATTCAGAACTTTATAGCCATATTATAGGACAGATAGACTATGATAATTATGGTATTTCTGGTGTAGAGAGTTATTTTGATAAGTTTCTTCAAGATGTAAACAATATTTATCAGCCTCTTCAACTTTCTTTAGACACTAATCTACAATTTATCATTAAGTCTGAGCTAGAAAGATCAAACTCATATTTCAAAAGCGATGGATCTGCTGCATTATTAATGGACGCAGATAATGGAGAAGTCTTATCTTTAGTATCTTTGCCTGATTATAATATTAACAAAAGATCTCAAATAAATAACGTGGAATACACAAATAAAATAACAAAAGGAGTATTTGAACTTGGTTCAATATTTAAAACATTTACTGTAGCCTTAGGTTTAGAGGAAAACTTAATTGAGACTGATACCATAATTGAAAATATCTCAAGAAAAATTAAATGTTCAATTCATGAGATTTCAGATATCAAAGATTTTCCAGAAAAAATGAGTGTTGAAGATATATTAATACAATCATCAAATATAGGCACCATCAAAATAGCGAAAATTATTGGTGAAGAAAAATTTAAAAATTTTATTAACGAATTAAGAATACTAGAAACACCTAAAATTGAACTTGACGAATTAGGGACTCCACTGCCTTTCTCTTGGAATAAATGTAAATTAGAAACTGTCTCTTACGGACATGGAATAACAACTACACCTTTACAGGCGGCAACTGCTTATGCAAGTTTAATAAATGGAGGTAAATTAATCTCCCCGACTTTGAGAAAAAATGAAAATTTCGACAAAGATTGGAAGCAGATTATTTCTGAGGATACCAGTAATAAATTGCGCAGAATTTTGAGAAAGGTTGTTACTGAAGAAAAGGGAACTGCTAGTTTAGCCAATATATTTGGCTACAACGTTTCAGGAAAAACAGGTACAGCGCAATATTATCAAAACAAAAACAAAAATATCAATTCTTTTTTATCATTTTTCAATGTAGCAAAAAAAAAATACATATTACTTGTAATGTATGATGACCCAAAAGTCGCAAAAGATTTAATTTACGACTATAGAGGGGTTAAAATTAAAGGAACTAGAAACGAGGCCGGTTGGAATGCAGTTTATTCAGCTGGCAAAATTATAGAGAAAATTGGACCAATTTTAGCCATAAATAACAGTGAAGTTATTGATAATCATGTTGTTAAAACACTTAATTAATAATTGCCCAAATAAAATAGGAAATATTAAGGTCAAAGGTCTTTCTCTAGACTCGAGGAAAATTAAAAAAGGTGAATTATTCTTTGCAATTAAAGGTTCAGTTTATAATGGGAATCACTACATAGACTTGGCATTGAAAAAAGGAGCGTGCGCAGTTATTTCATCTGAATGGCGCTCTAATTATAAAATAATCTATAGAAAGAATATTGAAGATGATTTAGCAAACGCATGTAAGGTTTTTTTTAAAGAAAAACCAAAAAATATAATAGCTGTAACTGGCACCAATGGAAAAAGTTCAGTTGCAGATTTTTTTCATCAAATATTATCTTTAAACAATGTATCCGTAGCAACTATAGGTACGTTAGGGGTAAAGATAAAAAATTTTAGAAAAACCCAATTAACAAGCTTGGATATTATTAGCTTACATAGAGAATTAAAAAACTTAAAAACAAAAAAAATAAATAATGTTTTAATAGAAGCTTCCAGTCACGGATTAGACCAAGGAAGATTACTAGGTTTAAAGTTCAAAGCGGGAATATTTACTAATTTTAGTCAAGATCATCTTGATTACCACAAATCAATGAGAAAATACTTAAAAGCTAAACTAAAACTTTTCTCAAAGTATATGCTCAATAAAGCCTATGTAATTACCGACAGTAGCATAAAAGAGTTTAAAGAATTAAAAAAAATAGCAGTTAAAAAAAAATTGAAAGTAAAAGACATTAACTCATCTAATAATCTTGATTTATCAAACTTTAAATTATTAGGCTTTTTTCAAAGAAAAAATTTAATGATGTCGATAAAGGCATGTGAAATTTTAGGTATTAAAAAAAGCAAGATTATGAAAGCAATAAAAAAAATTAAAAGTATAAAAGGAAGATTGGAATTAGTAAGGATATTGAATAATAATTCTAAAGTATATGTTGATTTTGCTCATACCCCAAAAGCTGTAGAAACTGTAATTGAAACTTTAAAAAAACATTATAAATCTAATCTTACAATTGTAATTGGTTGTGGTGGAGAACGCGACAATAAAAAAAGATCTCAAATAGGAAAGGTAATCAATAAATTATGTGACAAAATTTATATAACTGATGACAATCCTAGAAATGAAAATCCACGTGATATTAGAAAGGGAATAATAAAATCTTTAAAGAAAGATAATTATAAAGAAATCGGTAATAGAGCTAAGGCTATAAAAACCGCAATATTAAACTCAAACTCCAATGAAATTATTTTAATTGCAGGTAAAGGACATGAGGAGACCCAAAGTTATGGAGATAAAATAATAAAAATTTCAGATCAAAAAATAGTAAATGAAGTAAATTTAAAAAAAAAAATTAAACTTTCATATTTAAATAAAAATATGATTAAAAATAAATTTATTCTAAATAAGATATTAAATAAAAAAATTAAAAAAGGGTTTTTAGGTGTATCTATAGACTCTAGAACAGTAAAAAAAAATAATTTATTCATCGCGATCAAAGGCAAAAAGAAAGATGGAAATCTTTACACAAAAAATGCTTTAAAAAACGGAGCATCATTAGGGATTGTGTCTGACTTAAAAAATGGTAGAAGAAAAAATAAAATCATAAATGTTAAAAACACTTACTCGTTTTTAAAAAAACTTGCTGAGATGAAAAGAAAGAATACCAAAGCAAAGATAATTTCAATAACAGGCAGTTCTGGCAAAACGTCAGTCAAAGATATGGTGGGAAGGTTGATTAATTATTATGGAGCAACGTACTTTTCTCCTAAATCATATAATAATTCTTATGGGGTTCCTTTAAGTTTATGCAATCTTGAAGATCATCATCTTTATGGTGTTTTTGAAATTGGGATGAGTAAAAAAGGTGAAATAGAGCGACTATCTCGAATGGTGTGCCCAGAAATTGGCGTTATCACAAATGTTGCAGAAGCACATATTGAGAATTTTAAAAATCTTGATCATATCGCACATGCAAAAGGCGAAATCATTAATAACATTAAATCTAATGGTCATTTAATTTTAGACAGAGATGGTAGATATTTTAATTTTTTTAAAAAAAAAGCCCATAAAAATTATATTCGAGTAGTATCAATAGGCTTTAAAAAAAATGCTGATATTTATCCTATTAAGATTAAAAGAAATGACAATTTTACTTTTTTAAAAGTAAATATTTTTAATGAAATATATGAAATTAAAATTAAAAACAATCAAATGATAAAAAATATTTTAATTTCATTAGGGATATTAAAATTACTTAATTTGAACATTAAAAAGATAATTAATAAAATTAAAGATATAGAAGTTTTAGCGGGTAGAGGTAAGGTTTATAAGGTTAAAATAAATAAAAAAAGCTTTAACTTAATGGATGAGAGTTACAACGCTAACCCTTTATCCATGAGAGAGTCGATATTGAAGATGTCTAAAATGGACATAAATGACACTAACAAATATTTATTATTAGGAGATATGCTTGAACTTGGCAATAAATCTAATCAATTACATAAAAAGATTTCAAAATATATTAATAATTCAGATATAGATAAATTGTTTATACATGGTAAAGAAATAATGAATACATATAAATCCGTAAAGAAACACAAGAGAGGAAACATATTGCAGACCAAGTCTGATTTTGCAGAAACCATTTTACCTTTAATAAGAAACAACGATTATTTATTGATTAAAGGATCTAATGCAACTGGGCTAAATTTAATAACAAAATATTTAATCAGAGGTAGACAGAATGTTATATAATTTTTTAACTTCATTGATTGACCAGTTTTCTTTTTTAAATGTATTTAAATATTTAACATTTAGAACAGGTTTGTCACTTATGACCTCACTAATAATTGTTTTTTTAATAGGTCCTGGTCTTATAAAAATATTTTCAACTAAACATATTACTGGTCCTATTAGACAAGATGGGCCTATCGATCATATTATAAAAAAATCAGGCACTCCTACTATGGGAGGAATAATTATAATAATAGGAATGTTAACTAGCACCTTACTTTGGGCAGACTTAAAAAATGTTTATATTTGGTGTTTAATATTCATTTCATTAGCTTTAGGTCTTTTGGGATTTATGGATGATTTGCTTAAAATTAAGTATAAAAATTCAAGAGGATTAAATTCTAAATTAAAATTCTTAGGACAATTAATTATAGGAATAATTACTTTATTTTTTTTAATTCAATTTACCGATCACCAATATATAAATAATATTTACTTTCCTTTCTTTAAAAATTTAATTATTGACTTAGGATATCTATTTATTCCCTTTGGATTATTTGTAATTATTGGCTCATCAAATGCGGTAAATTTGACGGACGGCCTAGATGGCTTAGCAACAGTTCCCATTATGCTCGTCGCGCTATCTTACACATTAATAAGCTATATTGTTGGTAACGTGATTTTTTCAGATTACCTTCAAATTCAATTTATTCCTGATGTGGGAGAGATATCAATATTTTGTGGAGCGATAGTAGGGTCTTGCCTAGGATTTTTATGGTATAACGCTCCACCAGCTAAAATTTTTATGGGTGACACTGGATCATTGTCCTTAGGTGGATCGTTAGCTGCAGTTGCAATCATAGTTAAACATGAGATTGTGCTTGCAATTATTGGAGGTTTATTTGTTTTAGAAACTGTTTCAGTTATTATACAAGTTATTTCATTTAAACTTACTGGAAAAAGAGTTTTTATGATGGCACCCATTCACCATCATTTTGAAAAAAAAGGTTGGGCTGAGTCAACAATAGTTATCAGATTTTGGATTATAGCAATAATTTTAGCTTTAATTGGACTAGCTACGCTGAAATTGAGATAAATGACAAATTTGCCACTATTTCAAAATAAAAGTTTTGCAATCTACGGATTAGGAATAACAGGTAGGTCAGTATTAAATTACTTAAAAAAAGTAAAAACTAAAAAAGTTATAACTTGGGACGATAACCTTAAAAAATTTAAAAAAAAAAAAAGAAAATTTTTTTATTCGGAAATTGATAAAGTAGACTTTATAATAATTAGCCCTGGAATAGATATCAATAAATCTCAATTTAAAAAAAAACTTTTAAATAATAAAAGAAAAATAATAACTGATTTAGATTTATTTTTTTTAAGTAATCGTAAAATTAAATCAGTTTTTGTTACTGGAACTAACGGAAAATCCACTACTTGTAGTTTAATAAACCATGTATTAAAAAAAAATGATTATAAAACTGAACTTGTAGGAAATATTGGTAGACCAATTTTAGATGTTAAACATAACGAAAAAAAAATTTATATTGTTGAAGTTTCATCATTTCAATTAAGCTATTCTAAATTTATTAAACCTAATTTAGCTTTACTATTAAATATTACTAGAGATCATTTAGACTGGCATAAGAATATGAATAATTATACCAATGCTAAATACAGATTATTTAAAAATCAATCATTGAAAGAGAAAGCAATAATTAGAGATAAAAAATTAAAAAAAATTTATTTAAAAAAGAAATTAAGAGGGAAATTAATTTTTATTCCCGATAATTCGATTAATGTTTCAAAAATTGAAAATGATTATTTAAAAAAGAGTGTTAATAAAGAAAACTTAGAATTTGCTTACGCGGCTACAAAAATTTTAAAAGTCTCAAAAAAAAGTTTTTTAAATACCTTGGCATCCTTTAAGGGATTAGCTCACAGACAAGAACTTTTTTTTAAATATAAAAATTTTAATTTTATAAATGACTCTAAAGCGACTTCTCTAGAGTCATCTAAGTTTGCGCTATTATCTAATAAAAATATTTTGTGGATTGTAGGGGGGCTACCGAAAAAAAACGATAAAATAGACATAAATTTATTTCAAAAAAAAATTTTAAAAACATTTATAATTGGCAAATACTCAAATTTTTTTAGAAAACAATTTAAAAATAAATTAAACCTTCATTTTGAAAAAAATTTAAAAAAAACTATGAAACAAGTTTTTGAATATATCAAACATAATGCGTCATCTGTAACATTTAATATTTTATTTAGTCCAGCTAGCTCTTCTTACGATCAATATAATAATTTTGTTGAAAGAGGAAATCATTTTAAAAAACTTGTAAAAAATCATGTTAAAAAACTTAATTGATAGTGAAATATTTTTTGATTATTGGAGAAATATCGATAAGAATATTTTGTTTGGCTTCTTGGCTTTATTTTTTTTAGGGATATTTTTTTCTTTTTCCTCTACTTCCTCTTTAGCAGGTGAAAGACTCAATAAAGATTTTTATTTTTTCTTCTCAAAACACCTTTTATTCGCATCTTTTGCAATTATATTAATGTTTGCTATTTCTTTTATAAAAATTTCATTTTTAAAAAAAATGATATTTCCGTTATTTATTTTTTCCTTCATCTTGTTATTATTAGTGCCAATTATAGGTCTAGAAGTAAAGGGAGCTAAAAGATGGTTAGACTTATTTTTATTCAGATTGCAGCCAATAGAATTAATAAAACCCTTTTTTGTTCTTTTTGTTGTTAGAATTATTGACCATTATAATAAAAAAAATTCTTATTTTTCTTATACATTAAGTTTTTTAACATTAATTTTAGTCGTCTTACTTTTATTAAACCAACCAGATGTTGGACAAAGTATTCTTTTAATTTTAACTTGGATGTCTATAATTTTTATTTCAGGAATAAAAATATCCTATATTATTTTTTTTTTAATATTATCTGTTATTTCTCTGATTTTTTTATTTTTTCTATTTCCTGAAAAATTCGGCTATATAATCCAAAGAGTAGCAACCTTTTATGACCCTGCAAAGGGAGATAATTTTCAAACTGAAAAAGCTTTAGCTGCAATAAAACAAGGTGGATTAAAAGGCATAGGAATGGGTGAAGGAATTTTAAAGGACAGTGTTCCAGAAGCACACACTGATTATGTTATTGCTGTAATAACAGAGGAATTTGGTTCAATAATATCAATATTTGTAATATTAATTTTTTTATATATTTCATTCAGGATCATTAAGATATGTATAAAATCTAATAATGATGTTGCTAAACTTTCTCTTTGCGGATTATCATCTCTTTTAATTTTTCAGACATTTATTCATATTGGTGTTAATACAAGTTTATTACCTACCACAGGAATGACCTTACCTTTTTTAAGTTACGGAGGCTCTTCCCTAATAGGTAGTTCCATTTTAGCTGGTGTTATCTTAAATTTAACTAAAACTCGATTTGATAATGAAAAATACGAATAGTTCCATTATTTTAGCTACAGGTGGTACAGGAGGGCACGTCCTTCCAGCTTATAGTTTAGCAAAATATTTAATTAAGAATGGCTATGATATAACAATTACAAGCGATACTAGAGGACTACAATTTTTAGACAATTATTTAAAAATAAAAGTTAAAAAAATTGAAACTACGCCATTAAAAAAAAATATTATTTTTTCTATTATTAAAATATTTATAGCTGTAATGAAATCTTTACTTTTTTTGATTTTCAATAGACCAAAACTTATATTTGGAATGGGAGGTTATTCCTCGTTTCCTATTTGCTTCTCAGCTATTATATTACAAATACCTTATATAATATATGAAAATAACCTTCATGTCGGTAAAGCTAATAAATATCTTTTACCATTCTCAAAAAAAATTTTTACTTCTTTTAAATTAATTGACGGAATAAAAAGTAAATTTGCAAACAAAACTGTATTCATAGGTAATATTTTAAGAGAAGAAATCTTAAACTTTGAGAAATCAAATGAAATTAAAAAAGAGGATAATTTGAAAATTTTAATTTTTGGTGGAAGCCAAGCGGCAAAAACCTTTGGGGACAAATTATCAAAAATATTTGTAGAATTTAAACAAAAAGGGTTTAACTTTACGATTTTTCAACAGTGTCTGCCCACACAAAATGATTATCTTAAAGAGCTATATTCTCAAAATAATTTAGATTTTAAAATCTTTAATTTTAGTTTTGAAATTACAAATTATTATAAATTAACTAACTTGGTAATTTCTAGAGCTGGATCCTCTGCATTATCTGAGCTTGTGAATTGCAATATTCCTGTAATTTGTATTCCTCTACCTTCAGCTGCAGACAATCATCAGGAAAAAAATGCAAGATATTTTGAAGAAAATGGTTATTGTATTAAATTATCAGAGGATCAGATGGTCAACAAATTGCCTCAACTTCTGGAGAAACTAAGTGAAGATAAATCAATTTTAAATCATATGAAAAATATGCAAATGAAACATTCAGATAAAGATGTATATATAAAGATTAAATCAGAATTAGATAAAATTTTATGAAAATTAATATAGGTCAAAAAGAAAAAATTCACTTTATTGGTATTGGTGGAATAGGAATGAGTGGACTAGCCCAAATTATGAAAGTTATGGGTTTTAATGTTCAAGGTAGTGATTTAATTAAAAATAAAAATGTTGAAAATTGTAAGAAACTTGGAATTAAATTTTTTGTTGGTCATAAAAAAAAGAACATCAAGAACGCTACTATTCTAGTTAAATCTTCAGCAATAAAAATTAATAATAACGAAATCAAAGAAGCAAAGAGAAGAAGGCTACCAATTTATGAAAGAGTTGAGATGCTATCAAATATAGTCTCGCTGAAAAAAAATATAATAATAACGGGTTCCCATGGAAAAACTACCACAACTTCACTGGTTGCCAAAATTTTATCAAAGTCAAAATTAGATCCAACTATAATAAATGGTGGGGTTATTAACTCTATTAAAAATAATGCTAAATTTGGAAAAGGTGAGTGGGCAGTCTTAGAGGCAGATGAATCTGACGGTAGCTTTCTAAAGCTTCCAATTAATTATTCTATAGTTACCAACATAGATAATGAACATATAGAATATTATAAAAATTATGAAAATCTTGAAAAAAGTTTCATTAAATTCATAAACAAAACGCCACCTATCGGTAAATGTGTGATCTGTATAGATGATAAAAAAATTAAAAAAATTAAAACAAAAATTAAAACTAAAAATATTTTGACCTATGGGTTTAGTTCATCTGCAGATTATCAAATTTATAATCCCAAATTCAATTTTAACAATTGTAAATTTGATTTAATAATTAAAAATCAACTCAAAAAAAAATTTATAATTAAAAATATTAATTTAAATCTTATTGGAAAACACAATAT
>MDTG01223605.1_pt1 | contig 13336 bp, 16 predicted proteins | sample 811421 | NCBI WGS metagenome assembly MDTG01 (sample SAMN05326645, study PRJNA326480) | marine metagenome | isolation source: seawater | place: Pacific Ocean: South East | collected 2011 | reverse complement strand
GGGTCACCGGATATAGCTCAGTTGGTAGAGCGATCGACTGTAGATCGATTGGTCACTTGTTCAAATCAGGTTGTCCGGATCTAACATAGGAAATGCAAATTTCCCTTATCCGCTTTATAAATATTGTTAAATATTTATAAATCACATAATTTTATTTGTAAAAACATAATTTTATTTGTAAAAAATATAATATGAGTGAACATCAAATGAGTAAGCCTCAGTATAAATGTAAACTTAACTTTGGTATTGAATTAGAGGTATTAGTTAAATTACCCAAAGAAATAGCCAAACTTAATTTTGTTGATATAAACAAAAAAATAAAACGTTTATCTTTTATTATAAAAAAAAAAACTACCAAATATAAATATAGAGTTTTCAAAAGAAAAAGAAATAGATGATTATTCTGTTTGGCATATATTAAAAGATGATTCTCTTGTTTGTGATAAAAATTTCTTAGCATTTGAAATTATTTCACCTATTATTACAAATAAAAAAGTTCAATTCAAAGAATTAAAAAAAATCTTAAATGTATTAAAAAAATTTGATGTTTGTGTAAATGGCTCATGTGGGTTTCATTTACATTTATCTCAGAAAGAAGAACCTTTTACATTAGAACAAATTAAAAATATATGTAAAATATTTTTAACATTTGAAGACTCTCTAGATAACATAAATCCAGAAAGAAAAAACAACATGTATTGTCAATCAAATCGCTATAATATTAATTTAAAAGACAGTTCATTAGATGAATGTTTTACTTTAATAAATAACTGTAATTCAATGTTTTCATTGGTGCATTTAATTAATCCTATTAATAAAAATACAGAAATGTATCAGACCCGTGGTAAAGGTGAGCATTATGGTTCATGGTATAGAAATCAAAGATTTTATAAATTAAACTTAACAAACATATTAAATCAAAAAGAAACAATAGAAATTAGAAGCCATTCAGGTACAACCGATTATAGTGATATAATAGATTGGGTCGAAACATGGGAAACTTTATTTAATGTTTCCAAATATTTTCAATAAATATTTCTTTCATATAAAATCTCAAATTCTAAGTTAAAACTAAAATCCTGATTGTTTAAATTAAGTAATTCTCCATATTCATCTATTAATTGAATATGTAAACGTTTTATTGTTACAGGACCAAAATAATTTCTTTTTCGCACTGTGTCTGTTTCATGAAAAGCCAAAAACTTATTATTTATATCACCATCTAAGGGTATTCTTGCTAAGATATTTTTTTGCAAAAAACTATCTTGGTATACCACTTTTACAACCTCATGCATTGATTTTTGAAAATCATCAACACATAAAAACATATATTTTACCATATTAAAATCATAAAAACAAGAACTTATATATTCAAATTCACCATTATAATTTTCTTTTCTAAATCCTAATAACCAACCTAATGATGTCATAGTTATTCTTTTTTCTAATTTACTAGCATCTGGTTCTATTTTACTTCCGGGCGGACAAGGATTACAAACTGCTGCATTAGGATCTCTTATTCTAGTATTTAAATTTCTCTCCAGTGGTTCTTTAAATTGTTCTTGTGATTTCGCAATATTACTTTCTCCGCATTGCATTTCATAATCAAAACTAACTTCAACAACACTTGTTGTTTCATCATTTCCAGAACCATCAACCGCATAAATCCTAGTTTTATGGGTGCTTTCATTAAACTCTATTCTTACGCCTATATTATTTAATGAACCACCTAATCTATTTAAATAAGTAGCCAAAGTTACTTTTGTATAATAACCATCTGGAATAATAATGGTTGCTTCTGTAATTATACTTCCACTTGTAGTTTTTTTGACATATATTTTATTTGTTTTTTTTTCACTAGAAATATTATAAATTGTATTATTGATTTCAAAAGACTCCATTCTCATGGAGAGAATATTTTTTAAAGCAACAGGCAAATCTATATAAAAATCAGTTGACTTTGTAAAAAGATGATTTTTTCTAAACTTGGTATCAATACTAAGATGACTTATAATTGTTTTAGTTTCATGTTGATTAGAACTTTCTTTTTTATGTGGAGGAAATTCATAGTTAGTAGTAGGGTTTTTAATTTCTAAACTAGGATTTGTATGAAATTCTTCTATTTTATTTTCCAATTTTATTTGCTCAACTAACCGTAAATTAATTTGATTAACAAATTTTATTAATTTTTTTTTCTCTTTATTATCATATCTTTCAATTCCCATAATTTGTGCTGTTTTTGTTTTAACTTTTTTTTGTAAATCAGCATAATCAAAAGTTAACGCATCAATATTTAAAAAAGTTTTTAAATCATCAATACTGTAATTTGATATATTTAAGTCAAAGTTATTCATACTAATATAGTATTGTGAATATATTTTAATTAATTTGCTAATAATATATTTAATTTAAAAAATATTATTAAAAAAAAAGCACTAAAAAAAAATCACTAATTATCGTCTGCGGCGACGGCGACGTCTAGTTCTGCGACGTTTTTTATCACCGGGACATGTTCCACACATACCTCCTCTTCTGGTTCTGCGGCGACGACGAGTTCTTCGACGTTTCTTATCACCGGGACATGTTCCACACATACCTCCTCTTCTGGTTCTGCGGCGACGTGTTCTTCTACGTTTACGAGTTTTTTTTCCACCTCTTGCTAAAGGGCTTTTATCTCTTACTCCTGTTTTTTTATTTACCTTTCTTTTTGACTTAGCACCTAATCCGGTTTTAGTTAAATCGGATATTTCATATGCATGAAGATTATCAACATGTCTTCTTATATGTTCAGGCAAATGTCCTTCTTTTCCAGCAACTCTAGAATCTCCTAATCCAGCAACAGCAGCAGCAGCACGTTCTCTTCCAATAGATTTTATAACAGGTGCCATACGTTTTTTTAAACCAGATGTTGCTCTAACAGATCGCATTAAATCTTGTCTAGGACTGCTAATGTTATGAAATTCATGAGGCCAGTCATTTTCATCGTAACCATAAGGAACAGCTCTTAAATTTGGCCTACTAGTAACCATTTGTTGTGGTAAAGATGCACGGAGACTTTCACTTAAGTAATTACTTCTATTTTCAGCTAAAGTTTCTTCCTCGTCATCTAAATGAGCGATTGATTTATGCTCAGCAGCATATTTATTAGTTTTACCAGTTTTTAGCGCTTTTTTTTGTCGTTTAGATAATGACATTATATATTATATTTATATTTAAAATATATAATTATTAAGTTAACGGCGACGTCTGCGACGGCGGCGAGTTCTGCGGCGGCGGCGAGTTCTGCGGCTCTTACGTGACTTACGTCTGCGACGACGAGTTCTTCTACGGCGTCTTTTTCCTCCCTGCTGTGCACCCAAATCATGACTAGCAGGAGTACTTTTAATTTCATCAGTTGCTTCTTCTTCTTGTTTTTTTTTAAGACCAACAGCAGCAAGTCCATTATTAAAACCTTTTGTTAATGCACCGAAAAAACCTCCTCTCTGTCTTCTTCGGCGTCTTCTAGTTCTTCTTCTGGTTCTACGCATTTATATATTATAAAAATATTAAAAAAGTTTAAATTTCAAAAATTACTTCTAAATATTATAATAACATGGAAACTGAATTAATAGAGTTATTTAAAAAATCACAATTACCTAAAAATGGTTGGATACAAGAATGTTTTATTTGCCATTTACCAACATCATTAACAACAAATATTACAAATATTGAAAAAAATAATAAAATAATTAAATTTGATTGTTATATTTGTAAAGATTGTAAAAAAGAATTTAAAAAAAATCAAGTTTTTTATTATGATTTTATTAAAGATTGTAAGATTTATATTTATGATAAATATTATGATTTAATTTACTGACCAGTTGAACCAAAACCACCTGCACCTCTGGAAGTGTTACTCAACTTATTTACAAGTCTAACATGAAAGTTTGGAGACAAATCAGGCATACAAATCTGTGTCATTCTAGTTCCCATATTAACCAAAGAGGGTTCGTCTCTATTAGTATTATATAGTGCAGCACAAATATTTCCACGGTATCCTGTATCAATAATTCCAACATTATTGGCTAAAATAAAAGGCGTTTTATAAATACTAGACCTAGCATAAAGATAATATGGAGAAGGTTGCAGAATGGACAAATAAGAATAATTTGTTTGTTGTTGAAGTTTTGTAACTTTATACACAGCAATTTGTACCCTCATATTACACAACTTTTTTTCACTAGGCTGATAAAAATACCTTCCGTTTGTTTCTAGATCTCCGTCTTTTACCCACGGAACAACCAAATCAAAACCACTGTCCTTATACTGATTTTTCATTGGTCGATTAAGTTGATCTTTAACATATTTTGACTTTTCATGCAAACTGATTTTTTCCATATAAAAATTAATAAGTTTCTTTCTTTCTTCATCTGTATAATTTTCATCAAATTCATCACTTACCTTTAGGAAAACACAATAATCTCCAACTTCTGCGTCTTTTATACTATGAATTGCACTTGTACTAGAACTCATACTATCACTAGAATAAATAATTTGACTGGGGTCTTTCGTTTCACCGTTCATCATCATAGATAATATATAATTACTATAATAACTATTTATTATCATTCAATTTTAATAATATTATTGGATAACAGTACAACTTCCATTATTCATTAAAGGTTCTTCATAATTTCCACTCATTTTTCTAAATGACATCTTTTTTCGTAAATAATCACTGCTAGATATAAATCCCAAATTCTTAGTAATATGGGCCCTGCCTTTTCCACAGTTGTTTTTACACTCAGGAGCAATATAAGATGGAAGACAACTAGAACCCAGTGGGTTTGTTAAATTAGGATTTTTTGTTGAAAATGGAGGAGTAGCATTAGGATCACAAAAATATGCTTTATGATCACATCTAATTTCCTTTATTTTTTTATCATTTATGTATTGTGATTGACCATTATTAGGTGCTCTTTTATGTGTTACCATTTGATTTAAACTTCCATTAACAGGAGTATTTCTTAAATGAACAACACGAGATGCTAATCCACCAACGCATGTTGTACCATTACCCGACAATAATCCTCCTAAACCACCTAAACTTCTTCTATGATAATTAAAGTAACTTTGAGGTTTTGCTGACTTTCTAACAAAGTTATCTGGTGGACAACATCTATTTTTACTAACTTCACCCATAACTGGTGCACTTCTAACGGTACCCCTACCAGTCATATTTAGTGAAAATGGTTCTCCTCTATTTGAGGCATATTGATTTTGAATATTTAATTTTGCTCTAGCATTCGCTTTTCTTTTCAATACATGTATTGACATATAATAACTTATTAGAAATTAAATATACAATAAAGTTCTATTTTCAGGATCATCCATTAAACAACGTTCTAATGCCCAATATAACGGTGTACCTACTAAACTTTCTATATGTGTATGTAAATTTAATTTTCCTTTTATTTTTTTTAAACTATGAATTGTAATCATAGCAAGAGAATAATAAACAGATTTTAAAGATATTTGTGATGGAAATGTCTTTTGATTTTTTAGTTCCGGAGAGAAAAAGAAACCATCTTTTTTTTTAATTGGTTGAGATAATTCAATCATTTTATTTTTTATAGGACGAATTTTATTTGTTTTTAATAACAAAAAATAAAAATTGTTATCATTTACATCAATGAAATATACATCACTTAGATTTAAATAAAGAACACCTAAATTATTTTTTTCTAAGTCTTTGATTTGAAGAAATAAAGTTTGAAATAAAACATCCGCATGTTTATACAAAAAGTTATTTGTTTCAATTAAATCGTTTAATCCTATAAAATTTCTAGCATTTATTGTGAATTGATTTGTTTTTACACTTAAAATATTTTTAATTTTCTCGTAAAAACTACCAAATTTATTTTTTTTAATACTAAATTTAATTTTATTTGATAATTTTGTTACTTCTAGTTCTGAGTTATCAATTATTTTTACCATATATATATTTGTATTATATAGAAAAATTTTTAATTTAATAATTTAGTAATAATATTAAAAAAAAAGTGTCTATATTAATAATATAACATGTTAGGTTTGTTTAAAAAAACATCTACTAATTTTTTAAAGTTTCAAAAAAGAAACTTTAATGTAAAATCTAATAATTATGAGACGTTTGTCCCAAAAGAACTATCACAATTTTTAGATACTTTACATCGTAATAATGCGGATAATCATGAAAATTGTATGGAATTACGAGAGAAAAATCACAAGGAAAATATATTTTGCTATAGAGATGATACAAAAGAAATACGACAGACAGAATGGAAGGCAAATGTAATTCCTGATAATTTAAAAAAAAGACATGTTGAGTTAACTGGTCCTGGGAATGACCCTAAAATGGTTATTAATGCAATGAACTCAAATGCCGATTGTTACATGTTAGATATTGAGGATTCCATGTCTCCTTCTTGGGAAAATGTCGTAAGTGCTCATAAAAATATAGGTTTAGTCGCCAGAGGTGATTTAATTCATGATACTGGAGAGAAAGTATATAAAGTAACAAATGATAGTCCTCCTACTCTTTTAGTTAGAGCAAGAGGTTTACATATGTTTGAAGAAAATGTTGTAAATAATGATGGTCAACCCATTCAAGCAACTCTTTTTGATATAGGAACTCATCTTTTTAATAATGGAGAATTTATGTCAAAAAACAAATTAGGACCTTATATGTACATTCCAAAATTAGAAAATTATGAGGATGCTATATATGTAAATAATGTTATTTCCCAATCAGAAGAAATGCTAGGATTAGAACCAAATTCAACAAAAGTAACTGTTTTAATTGAAACCTTTCCTGCTATTTTTCAAACACATGAAATTATTCATGCACTAAAAGATAGAATTGTTGGATTAAATTGTGGAAGATGGGACTATATTTTTAGTATGATGAAATCATTAAATACAAAAATAGAATTTCCAGATAGAAATACACTAACTATGGAACAACCATTCTTGGGAGCCTATGTTGAACAAATAGTAAATACATGTCATGAGCGTGGTATCCATGCCATGGGAGGTATGTCTGCATTTATTCCGACAAAAGATGCACAACAAAATAATAAAATTATTAAAAACATATTACAAGATAAAGAATTAGAGATTAAAAGAGGCTGCGATGGTGCATGGGTGGCCCATCCCGGATTAATAAGTCCTATTAAAGATTTATTTAATGAAAAACTAAATGCTGATAATCAAATTGATAGTTTTTCAGGTTCAAATCATTTAGTTGAAAATTCTAGATTAAGACAATTAAATAATATAACACAATTTACACAGGTAGAATTAGAAAATAACATATCAGTAACATTGCAATACATAGCAGCATGGTTACATGGAAACGGAGCTGTCGCTATTAATAACTTAATGGAAGATTTGGCAACAGCAGAAATTTCTGCAGCTCAATTAAAAAATTGGAAAGAATTTAACACTAGGTTAAACAACTATAATAACTCTAATAACTTTAATGATATTTTTAATAAAACATTAGAAAATCAATTAATTAAATTAAATCAAGATAATCAGGTAACTTATGCTACACAAAATTTAAATACAGCAAGTGACATATTAGAAGAGTATTTAAATAGTGATGAAAAATTTTTACAAAATGTTGCATGTAAACACTTAAAAATAAAATTACAATTCAATGCTCATAAGTTTGACCAAAAAACATTAGATTTATTAGGAGGTAGTCAAAAATATTTATCGGGAGTTGGATTAACTAAACATCGTGGAGAATTTTTAAATAGATATCTTTACGAGGAAAATAATGAAGCATATAAATTTTTAGGTACAAGTAATGGTGTTTCCGCTGTTAATGTTGTGGCAGGAGGGAGAGGTAAAGTAGGACCTTATTCTGGAGGCTGGCAGGCAAATGCAATGAAAAATAGATTAAGTATGAATTTACCTGATACACTTCATGTTGCGGTGGAAGATGTTTCAACATGTGCAGAAGAAATTAATTATCATTTAGAAAAAGCAGATCAGGTTCAGCACATTAATAAAACAAATGACCCTGAATTTAATGATTGTGTAAACTACTATGACTTAGCTTTATTGGCTGATTTAGAGCAAGGATGGAGTATCCCTGAGAAAACTAGAATTGCTGTTAAAAAGGCAATCCAAAACGGTGTAAATGTTATACATATAGAAGATCAGGGTGTAGCAAAAAGATGTGGACACCTAGGAGATAAAGAATTAGCGACATATGAAGACTATGCTGTTATAATGAAGTCTGCTAATCTAGCGGCACAAGAATTATTAGGAAAAGAACAAGCAGAAAAACAGTGGGTAAGATTTGTTTCTAGAACCGATGCTTATTCTGCTAAGAGAATTCATAATTCTGATTTATTAAGAGATCCTGAAAATCCGGAACACAAATTTATAGATTGGGAGCGTGGTGCAAGTGATGACGGAAAATATTTATTTTTAAAACAAGGCACAAATCCAGAAACAGGGAACAGATGGGGATTAGATTTATCTATTTTAAGATCCACTAGAATTGTGGATGATGGATTGGCTAGTCATGTATGGATGGAAACTCCTGATGCTGATTTGCAAGTAGCAAAAGATTATTTAACCACGGTTAATAAAAATCTTAGTAAAAAAGGAAAAAAAGCCTATGGATTATATAATCATTCACCATCTTTTGATTGGGATGTTAAATTTTTTGCAGAGGCCGAGCCACTTACAGATGAATTATGTGATACTTTAAAAAATGAAACACTTAATTACATTAATAGTATGACTGAACCTTGCTCTCCATTAACAATGAATAGATTTATATCAAAAAGTTATAGAGATGTTTTTGAAGGATATGTACATGATTTTTTTACTAAAGATGCATCTAAAGTTCAGGGTGATCATTTAATTTCAGATAAAGATGTACAAATTATTTCACAGTTAATTATTGATAATATGCGCGGAGAAGAGATGTGGGAAAGAAATGTAAATTCTCTTTTAAGTGAAAAAGATAACTATTTTTCAAATAAATTACAAAGTTTGGTTAAAGATGAATTAAATAATGGTTTTAATCCTAAAGAAAAAATAACAGAAATAATAGTTAATCATAGATTGTCTAAATTTAGTACAATGTTGGCTAGTTTTGGTTTTGATATGCATTTAATTACATTACCCGAATTTCATGTTACCGCTTTCAACATGCACAAACTTGCTAATAAATTCCCAGAACAAGGTATTAATGCATTCGTTAAAAACACACAAAGACCAGAACGTATATATTCAACCACAGAGCCAACATATACATATTATAAACATCAATCAGCAACAGGAACTGGTGTAGAAGCCGCATTTAATACAGCAGTTGGTTCAGCAGATGTAAATACTCTTAGTGATTCAACGGAGGCAGATGATTTAAAAAAACGCACATATGATGACGACACAGCAGAAGAATTTTTAATTGAAAGCCCATTTAATTTGCTTACATCTTCTCCAAAAAAATAAAACTAACGGGATATTTGTATTTCAGGAACCTCGCTATCATGATATAATCTTTGGTTTTTAACTGTACAATAAAAATAAATAGAACTAATAATACATGCCACTCCAATTGCTACAAAAATCCATACAGTATTCATTTAATATTTATATAAAAAAATGTTTATATAAATACTAAGTAAATTAATGAAAAAATATTAACATCATATTTAAAATTGATTTAAAATTTAAACATTAGTTTTTACAATTAAAAATGAGTAACGAAAAATCCACAGAAAACTTAAAAAGTAACGAACCATTAAAACCAATAGTTAAGTGGAGTGGTGGTAAAAAAGATGAGTTAGCAAAAATTCTTCCTTATTTACCACAAGATTTTGATACCTATTTAGAACCTTTCGTTGGTGGAGGAGCAGTTTATTTCCATTTAAACCCAAACAAAGCAGTCATTAATGATGTACACAATGAACTTACTGATTTTTATAAAGCAATTAAAAAAGGACATAGTGATGATATTTATGAATTTATGAAAAATCATCCTAATGATGAAGAAACATACTATAAGGTAAGAGCCTACAATAATGATACAATGTTAGATAATGCAAAACGCTTTTACTATTTAAGAAAGACCTGTTATAGAGGTATGCTGAGATATAATAAAAAAGGAGAGTTTAATATTCCATATGGTAGGTATAAAAATTATAATTATGAAGATATTAAAAATAAAAACTATGAAGCTCTTTTAAAAAAAACAAAGATATACAATAAAGATTTTAAATATATATTTAAAAAATACGATGACAGTAATAATTTTATGTTTTTAGACCCACCCTATGATAGTGAATTTACAGATTACGGATATTGCCAATTTGGTAAAAAAGAACATAAAAGGCTAGCCAGATATATTAAAAAAACCAGTATTAAATGTTTAATGATTATTGGTAAAACCCCTTTTATTGAAAAGTTATATGCGGGATATATTGTGGCAGAATATGATAAGAAATATAGGTTTAAACTACATTCTGGGAGAGTAGGAAATGAAATTAATACGAAACATCTTGTGATTAAGAACTATTAGTTGTCATATTTATCACACATCATTCTACAAAATTCCATGACCTTTTCAATATTTTCTCGTGCCTTAATTTGTTTTTGCAGGTTAATTCGCTGTCTACTTCCAGAAGTAATACCGACCAGAACAGCCATTTCCTCAAACAGCATCAGTTTAACACATCCTAATTCAGTTTTCACTATCATATCACTTCTTTTCATCGCATCATAGCAAACTATATATGCTTTAGCCTCCGGAAATCCACTACTAAGACATGCATTTTTTGTCGCAGTCAAACTCTGTACTTCTCCTTTAGACTTTTTTGTATCAAAATCACACCCGTTTTTCAACTCAATTAAATGAATAGTTCTATTTTCATCTATAAATACAAAATCAACCTCCACAGACTTCTTATTTTTGCAAATTTCGCCATGTTCTTCATACCACAGTTTGAAAAATCTACACGATGGAACCAAACATGGGATAGGCAAATCAGCCAAATTTTCTATGGTTATTTTTTCTTTTTTTCCATGTACATGACTTTCTCCATGAACACAATTGGCTTTGAAATCATCTACAATAAAACTTTCTAGTTCATTTCCTGATTTGATTTTTCTGGAATGAATATCTGTTATGAAATTTCCAAAATCTGTAGCCTGTTCTATGTTATCTCCGGTGTAAAAGATCTGACTGTAGGAAGAGGCAAATTCATTATCATTTGTTGTCAACATTTTTTCAACAGCCATCGCTGCTTTCGTTTCTGCCTCAACAACAGCAGTTTCTGCTTTCGTTTCTGCCTCAACAATTGCCTCTGCATATGGAGACCCCTCTCCCTGCATAACTTGAGCTTCTAATGCGCTTATTTTCCTGTTTTCAGTCATTATGTATAGTTATCCTAAAGTTTTTTAAAATAAAAAACTCAATTTTTATTTGAAATAAAATCCCTAGTACTTATTTAATGTATACACAAATACTAAAAGTATCATTCCAATAATAAAAATACTTATAACGCAGATTAGTTTACGTTGAACACAATCCATACATTCTATCCAATCATTTTCAAAATCATCCTCGGTATAATTCTCATCCTCATTATCATCTTTATCATCCTCTCCTATAATAATAATTATTTCATCATCTACAATAGATTCTTCACTTAATTCTAATGCTTTTGTACGTGTTCCCATTTTATAGAACCGGTATTGTGTGTTGTGTGTTGTGTGTTGTGTGTAAAAAAAGTATTCAATTTACTGATTATGTACTTACTAAGATCGACCTTTTATTTTATAATATGCTATAAAATATTTATAACTTTTTTAAATTTATTCATCGTCCTCGAGTTCTAGTTCTTCCTCATCTTCCTCAGTTTCATCACCAGACACCCATTCTGCTTCTTCCTCATCTTCTCCTATTTCTTTTTGAGGCTCAACATTATCAGGAGCAATGAATTCAATATCAGCCTTATAAACGGCTGGACGGCTCACGAGTTTCTTAATCTCCTCTTCTAGTTCGGCAGGAAGTTTCTGGGTCACCATCTCCACTTTCATGGCCTTTTCTAATTCTTTACAATAATTGGCATCCGCTTCATACTGCCTTAGATCTTTCATGTTTCCATAGAATTTTCCGCGGTCATAGCCATGATCATAGTGGTCACAACCTACTTCTCCCGACCCTTTTACAAAAGTAAGGTTCTGAAAACGCTCTGGAGCGGCTCTAGTTCTAGTAGGATTACGGCGGAGTACAACAGAAGACATATTACTTTCTCTTTTTTCTTTTTTTTTATTTCGTTTTTGGTTGGGGTTTACAATATTTTCCAGGCTTTTTTTTTATTCAATTTTCTTTAAAACAATTCAATTTTTATAAAATTGAATTATTTACTTATATTTTACTACTAACAAAAACCAGGGACTTTTTTTTACCTGGAAAAAGGTAAGAAAATTGAAGTTTATTTTCCTCTAGGAGAGCAGAGTCATTCCCCCCCTACCGACATACTCTCACCTGTACCCGATACATACCTACAACTTTCATTCTTACGCGATGTCTTCCAACTCTAGCCAGAACATTACCCAGCGTATGAGCCGCGAGGAGGCTTTCGAGGCGAACAGCGGAAACTGTGTCAGCCTGTGCATCTCTCGTGTCTTTCCCAACATCGGCTGGCGGCGCATCAAGCGGCACATGATCGAGGCCCAACTAGGGTTCATCGAGCGGGTCGATGTCATCCCAGTCTACGGAAAGGATGGGAAGATCCGCTTTAAGCGCGCGTTCGTGCACTTCCGCGAGAACTCATGGAACAACCGTGATCCTGAGGCACGGGAGGCACTCGAGCGTCTCCGCAATAGAGAGAGCATCCGCCTTGTCTACGAGGACCCGTGGTGGTGGTCGGTCAGCATCAGCACCTCCGAGCGCCCTGATGAGGCCCCTAAGCCCCCGCAGCGAAAGACCCGCATTGTATCCTCCGATGATAACTCCGCCGCCGCATATGACACCTCCGCACAGCCGGACGACGAGATGCGAGGTGCTGCCGCCCTAGCCGTAACTGGCGAGGAGCCAGCAGACAGCGAGGACGAGGAGATGCCCCCTCCCGGAACCCTCACTCGCTCGAACTAACTCTTAGTCCCCTACTACCCGCAATGCCATATTACTAGAGGCTTAATATCTAGTGCAAAACTATAAAAATCAAAAAAGAACAAAACAAAATAAAAAATAGAAAATTTTAAAACCTGTGAGAAAACACAGACGAAAAAAAACACACGCCGTGCTAGCTCAGTTGGTAGAGCGCTGGTCTTTTAAACCAGT
>MDTG01183989.1_pt1 | contig 13336 bp, 10 predicted proteins | sample 811421 | NCBI WGS metagenome assembly MDTG01 (sample SAMN05326645, study PRJNA326480) | marine metagenome | isolation source: seawater | place: Pacific Ocean: South East | collected 2011 | reverse complement strand
CCAGACTCCATAAAATTGAGTAAAGGTTCAAAAAAGGGTTTTCCTTCATGTTCCGCGTAGTGAGCCTGGAGCAGATCCCGATTTGGTTGAACCATTTTTACATCTACCAGCTGGTAACCCTTTGCTTCGATCCTCGCAAGAATTATTCCGGTGAGATTCCTTGCGACTCCGTCAGGTTTGATCAGCACTAACGTTTCTTGGGGATTTGGCATGTTCCGCTCCTAAAACTGCTCAATCGATTGAGATTTGACTTCAATTATTCCGGTTGCGGGCGATTCTTATCTAGCATCGGGCCCCGAATTGCTCCAAAAATCCAGAAAGCCACGGGTACTGCAAAAGACAAACCGATTACGACATCCGCAACAAAACTGGCTAGCAAGAAAACTTGGAAGAAGTGACCCATATAAATTCCGGCTTTATAACGTAAAACCCTGACAAGAAATATCAGGATTATCGCGGTAACACCGGCTAGAGGCCACACAACGATTGAAGGCAATAGGCCAAGCCCGTCGAAGGCTAGGGCGCCGAAGAAAAGCACAACTAGCTCCAACACCACGGCGATTTGGAGTAATGATTCTGTTGCTGATTTTTCTCGTTTAGCCATTTTCTTTCTCCGAAGTAAGCCTCCCCACTAAGGATATCGACCCTGTGATCAACACCCCCCCGTCCAAGCCAGCGAGTCGGCGAGCGGCCCCGAGAGCGTCGGTCGCTTCCACGTGGGCTCGAACTCTCTCAAACCCGATTAGTTCAGAAACTTGGTCCGCCAATTCCTGAAGGGGGACACTCCGGTCAGAATCGGACTCGGTGACTACAAAAAAATCAACAACATCAGCTAAAGCGTCGACGATCCCCGGGACGTCCTTACCCCTAAAAATGGATAAAACGCAAGCGATGCGCGGAAACACAAACAAGTCCTTCAGGGCCTTACTCAAGGCCTGAGCCCCGTGGGGATTGTGGGCTGAATCCACTATTACGGTGGGCCGTTGGTCAATAACCTGAAGTCTGCCGGGACTCGATGCTGATCTAATACCCTCCTCGACAACTTCCTCCGACAAGGGAACAGTCGCCCCACCAAAGAATAACTCAACTGCTGCAATAGCTAACGCGGCGTTTTCAGCCTGATGTGATCCCAGTAAAGGCAGGGTTAGGTCATCGTACTCGCGGGAAAGCCCGGCCACAGATATTTGCTGCCCTCCAACAGCCACCCGAGAGCTCTTTAGGGTGAAATCGTGGTGCATTGTGAGCAAGGTGGAGTTGGTGACTTCACTGGCCTTCCGAATCGCTTCTGATGCGTCGCTGTTTTGAGGCGCCGACACAACTTGTGAACCAGGTTTTATTATTCCAGCCTTTGTTGCCGCGATTTTTCCGATGGACTCTCCAAGATACTCCGAATGATCCATCGCAATCGGGGTGAAAACACAAACATCTGGATTCACAACATTGGTTGCGTCCCACTCACCGCCCATTCCCACTTCTACAACAGCAACATCAACTGGCGCATCTGAAAAACATGCGAAGGTAAGAACAGTTAGAGCTTCAAAAAAAGTAAGCTGAACCTGGCCAAGTTGCGAAAGTTCTTGGTCAACAAGCTCCAGAACCGGTTCGATATCTTGCCAGTTGGAAGCCAAAAAGTGATCGGACACTTGCTCCCCGTCTATCCGAATTCGCTCTGCGACACTTCGCATATGCGGTGAGGTCATTAGGCCCACCCTAAGGCCGTGAGAACTCAACAGGCTTTCGGTGATTCGAGCAGTCGATGTTTTGCCATTCGTTCCAGTGATATGAATAATTCCGTACATGTCGTGGGGGTTTCCCAAAATTTCTAGTGCCCTGCGCACGGGCTCAAGGCGAAGTTCCGGGCGTGATTCACTCATCCGAGCACGAAGGTCGCTATCAACCTTCCCGAGAGCGAGATGGTCGGCGGGTTCCTTGTCACTCACTCCGCAATACCTCGATGCAAATCTTAGAGTTTTCGCCCACAGACAGTTCGCCCGTTCTCTCAGAAAGCTCTCCGATCTGAATGGAAACTGAGAGAGTCTCTTTCGCAATCATTTTCTCATGAGCTAGCAGGGCAGAAATTGCTTCGTGGTCGGCCTCGATCGAGAGAGAAATTCGGTCAGAAACATTCAGGCCAAGATTCTTCCGCTCCTGCTGCACCCACCGAATAGCATCCCGAGCCAGTCCCTCGGCAGCGAACTCCTTAGTCACCTCGGTGTCGAGCAGCACAAAGCCTCCCTTCCTAAGAAAGGAAACTGCAGTTTCCTCAGCTTCGGCGGCATATTCGAGTTCGTACTCTCCCTCCTGGAGGATAAAACCTGCAACAGAAACCTCGCCATCTTTGATTGTCCAATCACCCAATTTGGCACTTCGAAGGATGCTCTGCACCTCAGCCCCAACTCTTGGTCCCAAGGCTCTCGCAATAGGCAGGAGTTGCTGCCTAATCCCATACTCATTAGCGATAGCCTCCGTTAGTTTGCATAAAACTACCCGGCGGACATTGAGCTCCTCCGCGAGGATTTCTTCAAAACCATTCAGCGCATCGATATTCTCAGCAACAATAGTCACTTTGGCTAAAGGCAGTCTCACCCGGAGACCGTTTGATTTCCTCAACGCAAGCACGGCGGATGCGACCTCTCTCACAAAATCCATTGACTCGACAAGCGCTCGATTCTCGGGGAATTCCTCAGGTAGTGGCCAGTTAGAGAGGTGCACGCTATCTTTCCCCGTAAGGCCTCGCCATATTTCCTCGCTTATCAAAGGTGTCAAAGGAGCCGAGAGCCGGGCCAAGGTTTCCAAGACAGTAAATAACGTGTCCAATGCCCCGGTATCGTTGCCATCCCAAAACCTGTCGCGGCTTCTGCGGACAAACCAGTTGGTCATGGCGTCAGCAAAATCACGAATCGCGGCTGCCGCCAATGGGGAATCTAGGGATTCAAAATGCTTTGTTGTGGACTCAATCAGCTCCCTTGTCTTTGCCAAAATGTAACGATCGAGCAAATTAGTCGAGTTGGTCGACCATTGCGGTTCGTAAGCTCCTACGTAAAGGCTCAAGAAATAATAGGTGCTCCAGAATGGAAGCAAGAATTGCCTGACTCCCTCACGAATGCCCTCCTCCGTGACGACAAGATTTCCGCCCCTGATCACTGAACTAGACATCAGGAACCACCTCATGGCATCCGCACCGTCGCGCTCAAAGACCTCAAAAACATCCGGATAATTTCGCAGGCTTTTCGACATTTTTTGCCCATCAGAGCCCAGGACAATCCCATGAGAAATTACCCGACTAAAGGCTGGCCGATCGAACAAAGCTGCTGCCAGCACATGCATGGTGTAAAACCATCCTCGGGTTTGACCAATGTATTCGACAATAAAATCGGCTGGATTATGAGAGTCAAACCAGTCCCGATTCTCAAACGGATAGTGAACTTGGGCGAAAGGCATTGAACCTGAATCAAACCAAACATCCAACACATCCGGTATCCGTCTCATAGTAGATTCTCCAGAAGGGTCGTCCGGATTTGGCCGGACTAGTGAATCGATGAAAGGACGGTGCAGGTCAGTTAGGCCCACACCGAAATCCCTCTCGATTTCCTGTATCGAGCCATACACATCAATTCTGGGGAACTCAGGATTGTCACTCTTCCATACGGGAATCGGAGAGCCCCAATATCTATTGCGTGAAATCGACCAGTCTCGGGCATTTGAAAGCCATTTTCCGAACTGACCATGTTTGACATTTGAGGGCACCCAATCGATCACCTCATTAAGCTCCAACATGCGCTCACGAACCTCGGTAACCCGGACAAACCAGCTAGAAACGGCTCGATAAATCAGAGGGGTCCGACACCGCCAACAATGAGGGTACGAATGCTCGAAAGACCGCTCGGCAAATAAGCGATTCTTTTTCCGGAGTAACTTAATAAGCGTGGAGTTTGCCTCAAAAACTTGCTGGCCAGCGACATCAGTAACCTGAGAGAGAAAGCGCCCCGCCTCGTCTGTTGAGATTACAACCGGTATGTTGGCTTCCAAACAAGTGACCTGATCCTCCTCACCATACGCCGGTGCCTGGTGAACGATTCCCGTTCCCTCTCCGGTTTCAACATATTCGGCGACTAAAATTTTCCACGCGTTTTCGAGTCCCCAACGGTCGCGGTCACTGTAATAACTGAACACTGGCTCATATTCGACTCCCCGCAAGTCTTCTCCAACAATGGTTCGGGAGATAGCCCTTAACGCCTCGTCTTGGTCGTCGTATCCCAGTTCTTTGAAGTAATTCTTAACGGTATCCGCGGCTAGGAGGTATGAGATATCACTTTCCTCGGATTGGGGGCCGGCAGCGACAATTACATAATTTATTTCCGGCCCCACCGCTAGGGCCGCATTAGTTGGAAGAGTCCAAGGAGTAGTAGTCCAAGCGAGAGCGCGAACCCCGCTAATCTGCAGGGCATCTGCCCTCGGGCCAGTTAGGGGGAAAGTAACGGTAACAGACCTATCCTGTCGCTGCTGATAAACATCGTCGTCCATCCGCAGTTCGTGGTTACTCAGCGGCGTCTGGTCTCGCCAACAGTAAGGCAGCACCCGATACCCCTCATAGGCCAATCCTTTTTCATAGAGCTGCTTGAATGCCCAAATGACGCTCTCCATAAAACCCAAATCAAGAGTCTTGTAGTCGTTATCAAAATCAACCCATCGGGCTTGCCGAGTTACGTAGTCCTGCCATTCCTTTGTGTAACGCAGGACTGACTCTTTTGCCGCCTGATTAAATGCCTCGATACCCATTTCTTCAATCTGGGTTTTGTCAGTGATTCCGAGTTGCCGTTCTGCCTCAAGCTCGGCCGGCAGGCCATGAGTGTCCCAGCCAAAACGCCGATGTACTTGCTTTCCCCGCATGGTGTGAAAACGAGGAAATACATCCTTTGCGTATCCGGTCAGCAGATGGCCGTAGTGGGGCAACCCGTTTGCAAATGGCGGTCCATCATAAAAAACCCACTCATCAGAGCCTTCCCGTTGTTGAACTGATCTCTCAAAAATATTGCTCTTTTTCCAATATTCCAGAACTGATTTCTCAATGGACGGAAAAGAAGGAGTCGGCTCGATATTGGAGCCCGGGGCATGAAGGGGAAATCCCATGAATTCATCTCTCTAAGTAAGAAAATTGGACATTTCTTGCGAGGGCGCCCAATTTCTTGAACGCGGTACCACCTCACTTGCCCGGAAATTCTTCCGAACCACTTCATGGCAGACTCTAACGCACCAAACCGTCCGGCTCTACTGGGAATCAAAGTTTCCGTTCTGCCGGAAGCTCCCCGGTGATTGCCGGCTCAAAGCTTTGTTCCAAAGTCTAGACGAGAAGTGCCGCCGTTTGTTTAGACAACACCTTTTGGATTGATTGAAATCTAATCCAAAGCTGATCAGCTAAATTTCCTCGCGGAGTCGACTCTGCTAGCCAATCAATTAGAATCCCCACAACCGCTCCGGCTATCAGCCAGCTATCTTTGTGATCCATCCCGTAATTCTTCAGGAGGCCGACGAGCCTGACTATCCGGGAACCCGCTGTTTCAGCCAACTCGTTGGTAAGCCCCATTGTTTCGTTCTGGGTTACAACCAGAGGAATACGGTCCACCTGACAAGCCTTTGCGACAGTTTTAATTGCTCGTCCGACACTCAAATAACTCTCTTTGATGTCCTCGAGTGACATCAGCGCCCTGTCCACCTCGATCCACAAGACATCGGACTTCGTCGAAATGTAGTTGAAAAACGAGGCTCGGGATATGCCAGCTCGCGAAGCGATGTCCTCGACAGTGGTAGCTCGGTAACCCCTCTCTAGAAAAAGCTCCATCGCTGCGTCCTCAATAGCTGCCAAAGAGGAATTTTTTGGTCGCCCCCGTTCTAAAAAATTCATTTTGCCCCCTATAGTTGAGTAGGACTGCATTTATTGGACGCAGTCTATATTAATCGATTGTCCTTCAAGGAGGAACCAAATGATTCAAACCGACCCAAAGATGGCGCGACGCGCCAGGTGGGCTTCCCTGGTCGGAACTTCGCTGGAATCGTATGACTTCTACATTTATGCATACTTTGCCGCTTTCTTTGTCGGCCCACTATTTTTCGACCCCCTGGGGGTCTTTGGTGGAACGCTGGCAGCTTTCTTGTCAATAGCTTTGGCTTTCGTGATTCGCCCGGTTGGCGCCATCGTCTTCGGCCATATCGGAGATCGAATTGGTCGCAGAAAAACCCTAATCGCGACGGTCACCCTAATGGGGATTGCAACCGGCCTAATAGGAGTTCTTCCCACTTATGATCAAGCCGGTTGGATCGGCGGGGCAATATTAGTTCTTTTGCGGCTACTACAAGGAATCTCTCTCGGAGGAGAATGGGGAGGGGCAGTGCTTGTTGCGACTGAGCACGAGACCGGCGCGAAAAGGGCCTTTGCCGCCGCAATGCCCCAACTCGGGTCCCCGATAGGTTCAATTCTCTCGGCGACAGCCTTCATCTGGCTAACGCTTTCACTCTCGAGTGAGGAGATTGTTGACTGGGCATGGAGAATTCCCTTTTTGACAGCGATACCGCTTTTGCTGGTTTCACTTTACTTGCGACTTGCTGTGACAGAAACCCCAGTGTTCGAAGAGGTCAAGAAACAGCAACGCCAGCCGAAGGTTCCTTTCCTTTCGCTCCTCCGTCAGCAACCAGGGGCCGTATTTGTTGCAGTTTGCGTTGCACTACTCGGAATCGGTTCTTACTCCCTAATGAACACCTACACAATCAATTACGGTGTGGTTCAGCTGGGGTTTGCCTACTATGAACTCCTGATAGCTACGACCATTGGTGGGCTTCTTCAGCTCGTCACCATCCCGCTGTTTGGGGCCTGGGCCTCTCGGATTGGTTCGGCTGCCGTTGTGGCATGGGGAGCAGTCGGAACACTCCTCGTGGCATTCCCCATCTACTTCTTCCTACAGTTTGCAAACTTTGGCGTATTGGTTGCAATGATGCTGATCGGGGGAATACTGCCCACAATGAGCTGGGCCGCCTTGGGCGGTGTGTACAGCGATTTGTTCGATGAGCGCCATAGGTACTCCGCACTCGGTTTTGCTTACTCGATCGCGGCCGTATTTTCGGGTTTTGTGCCCGCCATCACCCTTACTTTGGGCGAGGCAACGGCAAATGCCTGGTGGCACCCCGCCATTGTGCTTGCGGGTCTTTCTCTTGTCACTCTGCTGTCAACTTTGCAAGCTGGCAGAATGTCTCGAGGAGGCGCGCGTCCTCAGTACGCTCGAAGTGGTTTCTGAGTTCCAATTAAATAATGTGGCTCGAATTCGTGTTTGGGATTCGGGCCACATTATTTTGTACGATAGAACCTCTATAACCAGGCACAAGAAGACTCGGTGCCGAAAATAACGGAAGGTCAACATGGCAAAGGAAATACCCGAAAAACCTTCTCTCGAGGGACTCGAACTGTCATTGAGGGCCAGATGGGAAACGGAGGGAACATACAGTTTCAATCGTGAGGAGGCTCTTTCACGCGGAAAAGAGCATGTCTTCGCGATAGATACTCCTCCGCCAACCGCGTCCGGAAGTCTTCACATTGGACATGTTTTTAGTTACACCCATATGGATCTGCAGGCGCGTTACCAGCGCATGCGAGGCAAAGAAATCTTTTATCCCATGGGTTGGGATGACAACGGGTTGCCCACCGAACGCCGGGTCCAAAACTACTATGGGGTACGTTGTGATCCGAATCTGCCATACATCGAATCGTTTGTTCCTCCGCTGAAGGCCGGCGTCAACGAGGGCCCCAAAAAATTAGACCATCAGATCCCGATCAGCCGCAGGAATTTCATAGAGCTCTGCGAAAGGCTCACCGTTGAGGATGAAAAACAATTCGAGGAGCTTTGGAAAACTCTCGGACTGAGTGTGGATTGGTCTCTAACTTATCGAACGATTGACGATAAATCTCAAAGGGTTGCGCAACAGGCTTTCATAGAAAATCTTGATCGGGGGGAAGCTTATAGAGCTGACGCCCCAACATTGTGGGACGTAACCTTTCGCACAGCTGTTGCCCAAGCGGAGCTTGAAGATCGAGACCAAGCTTCTGCCTATCACTCAGTGGTGTTCAGGGGCGACGAATGCGAGGATGTGACGATCGTGACCACTCGGCCGGAACTCATTGCTTCCTGCGTGGCTCTGGTCGCCCATCCTGAAGACGCACGCTTCAGCCATTTGTTCGGCAAATCTGTCCAATCTCCGATTTTTGAAATGAAGGTGCCGATCCTCTCCCATCATATGGCCCAGCAAGAAAAGGGAAGTGGAGTAGCCATGGTGTGTACATTTGGGGACGTAACAGACGTTGTCTGGTGGAGAGACCTTTCGTTAGACATGCGGCCTATTATTGGGCGCGATGGCCGAATTATTCCTGAATCCCCAGAGTGGATAAAATCAAGCGCGGGGAGGAAAGCTTTCGCCAAGTTTGCGGGCAAAACGGTTTTCAGCGCTCGCAAGGAAATGGTGGAATTGTTAAGGGAATCCGGAGATCTACAAGGAGAACCAGAGGCGATAACCCACCCGGTTAAGTTTTTTGAAAAGGGAGACAAGCCGCTCGAAATTGTTACCACTCGCCAGTGGTACATCAAAAATGGCGCCCGCGACACCGAACTCCGAGAACAACTTATCGAGCGGGGAAAAGAAGTTCTTTTTCATCCAGAGTTTATGAGGGTTCGCTACGAAAACTGGGTCAACGGTCTTTCCGGAGATTGGTTGGTCTCGCGCCAACGATTCTTTGGTGTGCCAATACCCGTCTGGTACCCGCTCGACGATAGCGGACAGCCCATTCAAAATGAGGTCTTGGTTCCTAGCCGCGAAACTCTCCCAGTTGACCCATCTACTGATGTGCCTCCAGGATTTACGGAGGACCAACGCGGAGTCCCAAATGGTTTTATCGGCGAAATCGACATCATGGACACATGGGCAACATCGAGCCTCACTCCTCAGTTGGCAGGAGGCTGGAATAACGACGAGGAACTTTTTTCTATAGTTTTCCCCTACGATTTGAGATCTCAAGGGCAGGACATTATCCGAACTTGGCTGTTCTCAACGATTCTCCGGGCTCAGCTCGAGCACGGAACCTTACCCTGGAGGAATGCCGGCATCTCAGGTTTTATCGTCGATCCTGACCGGAAAAAGATGTCAAAATCAAAGGGAAATGTAGTAACTCCTCAATCAATGCTTGACGAGCACGGCTCTGATGCGGTGAGATATTGGGCGGCCTCAGCTCGATTGGGTACTGACTCAGCGTTCGACCCACAAAATCCAAAACAGATAAAAATCGGTCGTCGGCTTGCTATAAAGATTCTCAATGCTGCAAAATTCGTCTACGGCCTTGACGGGGCAACTGGCAAGGTGACCGAAGCGATTGACATAGATCTGCTCCACAACCTGAGCAAGGTAGTTTCACAGGCGACAGATGCTTATGAAGCTTTTGATCATGCAAGGGCCCTCGAAACATGCGAATCATTCTTTTGGACCTTTACTGACGATTACCTCGAACTGGTCAAGGAACGGGCGTACCATGGTGATGAGGCATCGCGGGGTAGCGCGGTGACCGCCCTGCAACGCGCAGTTGCGACCCTGGTTTGTCTCTTTGCGCCGGTAATGCCTTTCGCCTGCGAAGAGGTTTGGTCGTGGACTCACGAAGAGAGTGTTCACCGTGCACGGTGGCCAGAGCCTGAAAAGCTTTCCTCAGAAGAATCGAACTCCTCGAGCGGAATTTTAGCCCTAGCAAGCGAAATATTAATAATGATCCGGCGATCGAAGACCGAGAATAAGTTAGGCCAAAAAACGCCAATACAGTCAGCGAAAATTGGTGCTCCATCACTTCTCAAACTAGCTGAAAAAGACCTCAAGTCAGTTGGAAAAATCGCGAATATTCTTTGGGAAGAAAGCGATGAGGTTAGTTTTGATGACATCGAATGGGGAACCGTAGTCAGGTAGAAGGAACAAATTTTTGAGGCATGTAGTTAGAAACCAAAGAGTGCATAAAAATTGCCTGCCGAGCAGCCTGGCAGAGAAAGAAGGCAACTAATGCGGGTAGGGAGCCGGTTCTCCATCGGCGAGACACCAAAAGGCTTGCCAGCCACACTAGTCGCCGAGATGCTTCGCATAGAGGAGAATCTTTCACAAAGTCAACGGGAGTCTCTTCGATGGACCCTTACATGGCTTGAGGATCGACCAATCTTGACTCTAGATAATGGAATTGTCCTAGGTCTCTAGGCTGACTTTTCACTTGGCCCAGGGGATTTTTGCAGAATTACTGGCGGCTTCTTTTGTTGCACCGAGTCTTTCGTAATCACTACCCGGTCAATCTGCTCATTTGATGGAATGTCAAACATTATTGGCCCAAGCACCTCTTCAAGAATAGCTCGGAGACCTCGTGCTCCGGTCTGGCGAGCAGTGGCCAAATCCGCTATTTCCTCTAGGGCCTCGGCTTCAAATTCTAGTTGCACACCATCGAGCACGAACATCCTCTGATACTGCTTGACTAGGGCGTTGCGCGGACCAGTCAAGATATCGATGAGGGCCGACTGATCGAGGGGAGCCACGGTTGTGACAACAGGAAGCCGGCCAATGAATTCAGGAATCAACCCAAATTTGTGGAGGTCCTCTGGTAAAACCTGGCTAAACAGATTCTCCTCAGCATCTTTGCTATGCAAAGGAGCCCCGAAGCCAATTCCATGGCGACCCACTCTTTGAGAAACTATGTCCTCAAGCCCAGCAAAGGCTCCAGCCACAATAAACAAAACATTGGTGGTGTCGATCTGAATAAATTCCTGTTGGGGGTGCTTACGTCCGCCCTGCGGGGGAACGGCCGCAACCGTGCCCTCCAAGATTTTCAGAAGAGCTTGCTGAACTCCCTCTCCCGAAACATCTCTTGTAATTGACGGGTTTTCAGCCTTGCGGGCTATCTTGTCAACCTCATCGATGTAAATGATTCCCATCTCTGCGCGCTTGACATCGTAATCTGCAGCCTGAATTAGCTTCAGTAAAATATTTTCAACATCCTCGCCTACGTAACCGGCTTCGGTCAGGGCAGTCGCATCGGCGACCGCAAAAGGCACGTTCAATTTTTTAGCAAGTGTTTGGGCGAGATAAGTTTTTCCGCAACCTGTTGGTCCAATAAGCAAAATGTTGCTTTTTTGAATATCTACTTCATCACTTGCTTCAACCGGATGGGGAGCAGAAACGGCTCGTATCCGTTTGTAGTGGTTGTAAACGGCAACAGACAAAGATTTTTTCGCTTCGTTTTGTCCGATAACGTATTCCTCGAGGAAACCGAAAATTTCTTGTGGCTTCGGCAATTCAAAGTCGGCCGATATTTGATGCCGAGTATCCGTCTGACGTTCGTCAATGATCTCGTTGCAAAGCTCAACGCACTCATCGCAAATGTAAACCCCGGGGCCGGCTATCAGTTGCTGGACCTGTTTTTGACTCTTGCCGCAAAATGAACACTTTAGGAGGTCAGTCGAATCTCCACTTACTGCCATTATCGAACCTCCGGACTCCCGCGTTTTCAAGCTCTATGGAGCATACTCCTTGGGAGCGGGCTAAGTAGGCACATTTCCCAGCTTACGTAGGTGTGGCGAGAATAGAATATGTAGTGATCGTAAGGACAATCCAGTGCGAAATGCAAAAATTGCGTCAGCATTCTTAGTGGCAGCCGCCCTTAGCCTCCTGGGTTCGCCTGCCTTTTCCCACGGCGTCGTCGAAGAGCGAACTCCGGCGCCGAACTCAGTTGTTCAAGAGAGCCCAGTGAAAGTGTCTGTGACCGCGGACTCTCTTTTTTTGGGGCCTGGTGGAGCTCAGAGAGGAATCGATATCTTCTTGAAAGACTCGGAAGGTCTGTTTTACGGGGAAAATTGTGTTGAAATTTTCGAATTTACAGCAAGCAAAGTAATTGCCCTCGGGCAAGCCGGGACCTACACGGTTGTGTATCAGGCAATTTCAGCCGATGGGCACATGTTGTCCGATTCTTACACCTTTGTCTTTGAGCCAGACTCCGACCACAAGCCGACAAGCGGCAATGCAGCTCCGCTGATTTGCGGGGGCGCTGAGACGCCTCGCGATCCTGATGACACCCTTCAATTCGCCACAGAACAGAATGACTCCGGCTACACACAAGCTGACGCCACCGCGCAGCGAGATGGTCTCTCGCTCGTAGCGGTGTTGCTTGTAGTGGTGGCTGTTGGAGCAGCAGCAATAGTAGTGACTAGGAAACCCCGGACTTAGGACTTAGCATCCTCTTTCTCCACCAAAGCTGGATTTGGTAATGATTTTCGGTTCGATAAAACTTGATCAATTAGGCCGTAATCGAGAGCCTCCTCGGCTGTCAAAATCTTGTCGCGATCAATATCCCGATTCACCTCTTTAGCGGATTTATTCGAGTGACGGGAAAGCGTCTCTTCCAGCCACTCTCTCAGTCGAGCAATCTCTTTGGCCTGGATCTCGATGTCAGACGCCTGGCCTCGCCCAGCTTCTCCCATCATCGGTTGATGAATCAGAACGCGAGAATTGGGCAGCGCCAACCGTTTACCAGGCTCCCCCCCAGCCAAAATAACGGCAGCCGCTGAGGCAGCTTGACCTAGAACTACAGTCTGAATCTGGGGACGTACGTACTGCATAGTGTCGTAAATGGCCGTCATCGCGGTGAAGGATCCCCCAGGCGAATTGATGTACATCACGATGTCTCGATCAGGGTCCTGACTCTCAAGCACCAAAAGTTGCGCCATCACGTCGTCGGCGGATGCGTCGTCAACCTGAACACCAAGAAATACGATTCTGTCCTCAAACAGTTTGGCGTAAGGGTCCTGCCGCTTGAACCCGTAACTTGTGCGCTCCTCAAAACTCGGAAGAATGTAACGCGCCTCGGGCGCTGACACCCGGGTAGTGAAATCTTCAGCCATCGAATTCATAATATATTCCTACTTCTTTTTGGTTTGGTCGGTACCGCCGCCTCCGACTACATCACTTGCGGATGACCTAATGTGATCAACAAAGCCATAATCGAGGGCTTCCTCAGCTGTAAACCACCGGTCTCTATCGCCATCTTTCATAATTTGGTCGACCGTTTTTCCGGTCGCCTCCGCCGTGATTTGGGCCAGCCTTTTCTTCATGTCGTTTATCAGGTGAGCCTGAGTCTGAATATCGCTCGCAGTGCCTCCAAATCCTCCATGAGGCTGATGCAGCAGAACCCGGGCATTTGGGGTGATATAGCGTTTGGATTTGGTACCAGCTGTTAGCAACAATTGGCCCATCGATGCCGCCATGCCAATACCGACCGTGACAATGT
>MDTG01053247.1_pt1 | contig 13337 bp, 15 predicted proteins | sample 811421 | NCBI WGS metagenome assembly MDTG01 (sample SAMN05326645, study PRJNA326480) | marine metagenome | isolation source: seawater | place: Pacific Ocean: South East | collected 2011 | reverse complement strand
CAAAATCTCGCTCTTCACTAACGTGGAGGAGCGCGCGGTTATCCCACTGATGGATGCCGATTCGATTTATCAGATTCCCGGTAATCTCAAAGAGAGTGGGCTGGACGACTACATCCTTGAACGGTTTGGTTTGTCCCAGCCATCCGCTGATCTGTCGGAATGGGAAGATGTTGTCCGGCGAGAGTTCAGTCAGCGTCAGGGCGTGGTGCGCGTCGGGATGGTCGGAAAGTATGTTGATCTCGTTGACGCTTATAAGTCATTGAACGAGGCCTTGGATCACGCCGGCTTGCAAACCGATACCCGCGTTGAGATCGACTACATCGATGCAGAGGAAATTGAGTCTCAGGGCGTCGGCTTGCTGTCGCAGCTCGACGCTATTCTTGTGCCGGGTGGCTTTGGTGATCGTGGCATTCAGGGCAAGATCGAAGCCGTCCGCTATGCCCGTGAGCAGGGTATTCCGTTCCTCGGTATTTGCTTGGGGATGCATATGGCGTTGATTGAATACGCCCGCAATGTCTGCAACCTCAAGGGCGCGCACTCGACCGAAATGCAGGCCGATACGTCCCATCCGATCATTGCGTTGATCACCGAGTGGCAAACTGTAGATGGTGAAGTGGAGCAACGCTCCGAGGACTCCGACCTCGGGGGTACCATGCGTCTCGGTGCCCAGCCCTGCCGACTGGTTGAGGGAACACGGACACAGGCCATTTATAACGCCGACGAAATTTCTGAGCGTCATCGGCACCGTTACGAGGTCAATAGCAACTACGTGGCGCGGCTCGAAGAGGCGGGCATGAAGATGAGTGGCTGGTCCCTCGACGGCGAGTTGGTGGAGATCATCGAACTGCCGGCGCATCCGTGGTTTGTGGCGTGTCAGTTCCACCCTGAGTTCAAATCTCGGCCTCGCGGTGGCCACCCCTTGTTTACCGGCTATATCGAGGCGGCGTTGGCGAGTGCGCGCCAGCGTGGTGACGCGGCATGACGGCGCCTCACCGTGCGGTAGAAGTATCAGGTAGAACCTTCGCCAACGATCAACCCATGGTGCTGATCGGCGGCATCAATGTGCTGGAGAGCCGGGGGCTGGCGCTTGAGAGCGCGGCAGAGTTCGTGCGAGTTTGTGAGGGTTTGACAATACCCTATGTGTTCAAAGCCTCGTTTGATAAGGCCAATCGTTCCTCTATCCACTCTTTTCGGGGCCCTGGCATGCTTGCTGGCCTCGAGATATTGGCCGAAGTCAAAGCCACGTATGGCGTGCCGGTGCTCACAGATATTCACAGCCCTGAGCAGGCGCAGCCGGTTGCTGAGGTCTGCGATATTTTGCAGTTGCCGGCTTTTCTTGCGAGGCAGACCGATTTGGTGGAGGCGATGGCACGCTCAGGTGCTGTCATTAACATCAAGAAGCCGCAGTTCTTGAGCCCCGAGCAGATGGCCAACGTTGTGGAGAAGTTTCGCGAGTGCGGCAACGACCGGCTGCTGATTTGTGAGCGGGGCAGTCAGTTTGGCTATGACAATCTGGTGGTCGACATGCTGGGTTTTGAGGTGATGCGGGAGGTGAGTGACGGGGCGCCGCTTATTTTTGACGTGACTCACGCGCTACAGCGCCGCGACCCCGGTGAAAGCGCCTCTGGCGGGCGCCGCGCTCAGGTGCTGACCTTGGCGAGGGCCGGTATGGCAGTGGGACTTGCAGGTTTATTTCTTGAGGCGCATCCCAACCCTGATCGCGCTTTATGCGATGGCCCCAGTGCATTGCGTCTCGATCAACTCGAGGCGTTTCTGACTCAGGTGAAGGCGGTTGACGATGTGGTCAAAGCCCAGCCTAGGTTATCTATATCCTGATGCCCATGAAGCGAGGAGAGTGTGTGTGAGCGAGATCGTCGATGTGCGGGCTTTCGAGGTCTTGGATTCCCGCGGGAACCCCACGGTCATGGCAGAGGTGACGCTGGATGACGACAGCATCGGCTCGGCGTGCGCGCCCTCGGGAGCCAGCACAGGCTCGCGCGAAGCGCTTGAGCTGCGAGACGGAGACGTAAATCGGTACCTGGGCAAAGGCGTGTTGAACGCGGTAGCCAACGCAAACGGACCGATCAGAGAGTTGTTAATTGGCCATGATGCCCTCGACCAATCCGGCGTAGACCACAGGATGATCGAGGCGGACGGCACCGATAACAAAGCAAAATTTGGCGCGAACGCCATTCTTGCGGTATCGCTCGCAACCGCCAAGGCAGCCGCACTAGCGGCGAAAAAACCGCTCTATCAACACATTGCTGAGTTGTCGGGTGATGGGGCACTCTCATTACCCGTGCCGATGATGAACATTCTGAATGGCGGCGAGCACGCAGATAACAACGTGGACATTCAGGAGTTCATGATACAGCCGGTCTCAGCGACCAGCTTTGCGGAAGCGCTGCGCATGGGTGCGGAAATTTTCCACCACCTGAAGGAAGTGCTCTCAGCTATGGGGCTGGCAACAGCGGTGGGCGATGAGGGCGGCTTTGCGCCAAATTTGCCGTCGAATGCGGCGGCGCTGGAGGTCATTGCTGAGGCGGTCGCTCAGGCGGACTACGTCCTAGGTACCGATATCACCCTGGCGCTTGATTGCGCTGCGTCGGAGTTCTATCGAGATGGGCGTTATCACCTGCCGGGTGACGGGGTGGACTTTGATAGTGCCGGTTTCGCCGACTACCTCGCTGATCTGACGGCAAAACACCCGATTGCATCGATTGAGGACGGACTGGACGAGTCAGATTGGGCTGGGTGGGCGGTGCTGACTGAGAAGCTGGGTGATCAAGTTCAACTGGTGGGTGACGACCTGTTTGTGACCAACACCGAGATTTTCAAAAGAGGAATCGATGAGCAAATTGCTAACTCTATTTTGATCAAATTCAATCAGATCGGTTCGTTGACTGAGACTTTGGACGCCATCGCGATGGCGAGGGCGGCTGGCTACACAGCGGTCATATCACATCGTTCCGGGGAAACTGAAGACGCGACAATTGCGGATCTGGCGGTGGGCACTGGAGCGGGACAAATCAAGACAGGCTCCCTGTGCCGTTCTGATCGCGTCGCTAAATATAATCGGCTGCTGCGCATCGAGGCTGAGCTGGGCCTGACTGCGCCATACCCCGGCCGGGATATTCTGAAGAGCGCCTGATGCGTTGGCTCACCGGGGGGCTGTTGGGATTGTTGCTCCTGCTGCAGTATCGACTGTGGTTTGCTGATGGCGGTTTGGCAGAGGCTAGCCGATTAAGTCAGCAACTTGCCGATGCCGAAACTGAAAACGCGAGCCTCACGGCCAGAAACGACAAGCTGACTCGGGAGGTGCTGGCACTGCAGGGCAGCAACGAGGCGGTTGAAAAAAATGCGCGGGAGAATCTCGGGCTGATTAAGGAAGGCGAGGTCTACTACCAGTTCGTTGAGGAGTCGGAGAGCCCGTGAAGAGTATCTGGGCAGTAGTACCAGCGGCGGGGTCGGGGCGTCGTCTGGGGGGAGAGATTCCCAAGCAGTACCGGGAGATCGCCGGTGCACCACTCATGGAGCACACTTTGCGAGCGCTACTCGCCAGCCCCGATGTCAGGGGAATTGTCGTCGCGCTCGATCTCTCTGACCGGCGTGCAGACGCGATTAATAGTCTCGCTGACGTGCGGGTTCAAGCAGTGGCGGGCGGAGCGGAGCGTGCGCATTCAGTGTTAGCGGGTCTGGATCTGCTCGCTGAAGACGCCTCGGAGGAGGATTGGGTATTAGTCCATGACGCCGCAAGGCCTTGCCTGCCGCTTGAGTCTCTGACTGCACTGATCGACTGCGCGCGGGCAGAGGGCCAGGGGGCGATTCTGGCTGCGCCAATGTCCGACACGCTTAAACAGGTAGATGACAGTGCGAGGGTGACGCGAACCGTCGATCGCTCCCTTCTGTGGCGGGCGCAAACACCTCAGTTGTTTCCTCTTACTAAGTTGCGTTGGGCCCTGAGACAGTGCCTCGACGAGATTGGTGATGTCACGGATGAGGCTATGGCGATGGAGTGGGCCGGTGAGACCGTTCATGTGGTCGAGGGTCCGCCCAGCAACATCAAGGTCACAGTGGAAGCGGATCTGGCCTATGTCGATATGATTCTGCGAGGCGAATGGGAGCCGCTGACATGATAAGAGTTGGTCACGGATATGATGTGCACGCTAGCGGCGATGGTGATCACGTGATGCTAGGCGGTGTCCGGGTTAAGAGCGATTTCGGTCTTGTGGCGCATTCTGACGGTGATGTGGCGCTGCACGCATTATGTGATGCATTGCTAGGTGCCGCAGGGCTGGGCGACATTGGCGGACATTTTCCCGATACCGATGATGCCTTTTTGGGTGCTGACAGCCGCGAACTGCTGCGCAGCGTTAGCTCAAAGTTGGCGCAAGCCGGTTGGGTTGTCGGTAATGTTGATCTGACGATCATCGCGCAGCGTCCGCGCCTCAGCGACTTTATCGAAGCTATGCGTGATGCAATCGCAATCTTACTCGCTGTGGATGTCACCTGCGTCAACGTCAAAGCGACCACGACGGAGCGGTTAGGTTTTGTTGGCAGGGAAGAGGGTATTGCGGCCCACGCTGTGGCGCTCATCCAGTCTGGAGATGGCGCTGCGTGACTCAGCAGGGTATTGGTATGACCTCCCAGCGCACTCGGGAGCGACTGATTCAACGGCTGATGGATCAGGGTATCAGTCAGTTTGAGGTACTGGAGGCCATCCGCAGCGTACCGCGACACCTGTTTGTCGACGAGGCACTGGCGCATCGTTCCTATGAAGACACGGCGTTACCCATTGGCTACGGGCAAACGCTGTCTCAGCCCTACATGGTCGCGCGCATGAGCCAACTCGCATTGGCCAAGGGCCGTCCGAAAAAGGTGCTTGAGCTTGGCAGTGGCTCTGGATACCAGACGGCTATCCTTGCCAATCTCGTTGATGAAATCTGTGCTATAGAGAGAATCAAGCCATTAGTCGATCGCGCAAAAAAACAGCTGCGCGCGCTGCGCATTCGCAACGTTCGGATGCGCCATGGCGACGGATTGGAGGGCTGGCCGGGTGAGGCACCCTTCGATCTGATTTTGGGTGCCGCTGCGCCAGAGCAAATGCCGCCGGTCTTGCTAGACCAGCTTGCACCTGGCGGACGGCTAATTTTGCCGGTAGGCGGCCGGCGACAGCAGTTAATGATGGTGACCGCCTCTCCTGAAGGCTTCATCGAGGAGATCATTGAAGAGGTGAATTTCGTTCCCATGATTCAAGGTGTCGTACGGTGAATGGTTCGGCGAATATCGGCGCAGCGGCCCTGTTCGCGCGCGGCATCGCGATGGGGGCCGCCGACATCGTGCCCGGGGTGTCGGGTGGCACGGTCGCCCTGGTGACCGGCATTTACGACCGGCTGATTGGCGCGATCGTGGCGGTGGATCGAGATTGCCTGAGGTTGCTGGTCAGTGGCCGCCTGAGCGTGGTGTGGCGCCGCGTCGATGGCGTGTTTCTTGTGCCCTTGTTGCTGGGTATTGTGACCGCGATCTTTGCGCTGGCGTCCACAATTCACTGGTTACTTGAAGCCTACCCGCAGCCGCTGTCGGCAGGCTTCTCCGGACTGATTCTGGCTAGCGGCATGTTGCTACTGCGCGATGAAGTGCTCTTAAATCGGGTGGACAGAGTGCTTTGGTTTAGCCTGGGGGTTTTGATTGCCGTTGTGATCGCCTTCATGCCGCCCCTGGCGCTGTTGTCGGGTCTACCCGGACTTTTTGTTGCTGGCGCTATAGCCATCTGCGCCATGATATTGCCCGGCATTTCCGGCAGTTTCATGCTGTTACTGATGGGGATGTATGCACCGGTTTTAGCTGCGGTTAGAAATGTCGAGATAGTGAACCTGATGGTTTTTACCGCGGGTTGCGTCATTGGGCTTGCGAGCTTTTCCCGGTTGCTCGATGCCTTGCTAAGGTCATATCGAATGTTGGCGATGGCCTTTTTGTGCGGGGTTTTGATGGGCTCTCTCGTGGCAGTTTGGCCGTGGCGGCGCACACTCGAGGTGGTTATATCGGGTGAGCCGGCTGTGCTGACGCGCCCTGTTATGCCGCCTGAAGTGACGGCACCGCAGCTTGAACTTTGCCTCGCCACTTTCCTGATCGGCCTACTTTTCGTATGGGTCGTGCAGTTACTCGCGGCGAGGCGGTTCGGTTAGATGCTGTCAACACGGACACTCTTGCTGCTTCCTTTATTACTGGCCGTTGGCTGCGCCGATAATCCGCGAGCGACAATCGAGAACAGGTCGGTTGTGGCGGTTGAGGAAGTACCGGAGGTCCGACAGATCAGTGCTGTGGGTGATGACTATGGCGCGCAATTGCTGGTCGGTTCTGATTATGTGGTGCAACCTGGCGACACGCTCTATGCCGTGGCGTTCCGCTTGGGCATCGATTACCGGACCTTGGCGGGTATCAACAATATCGAGCCACCCTATGTCATCAAGGTGTCACAGGTATTGAAAACAGCGGCGTCACCCGATGCGCCAAATGCCTCCTCGCAAAGACCCTCAGCAGCGACACATTCTGTGGCGCAATTCGCCTCGAGAGAGCCCGTTGCCAAATCGTCGCCCTCAGCAGTCCTCTCGTCATCTGCCACAGATAACCAGCGGGTGCAGCCACAGTCACCCCCGCGCCCGGCAGCAACACCCAGTGCGTCCATGGCAAATATCCCGGTCGATCGATGGTCGTGGCCGGCAGATGGGAGGGTGAGTCGCTCATTCTCGAATGGAAGCCACAAAGGAATCGATGTGTCGGGGAAACGGGGTGCTCCAGTGCGAGCAGTCGCACCCGGTGTGATTGTGTATTCAGGAACCGGGGTGACGGGTTATGGCGCCTTGCTAATCGTGAAACATAACGACACGTACCTTAGTGCATATGGCCATAACGATGCGCTGTTGGTGGGTGAGGGTGAGCAGGTCAAAGCCGGACAGGAGATTGCAAAGATGGGCAGCACCGGCAGCGACTCGGTAAAGCTACACTTTGAAATCAGGCGAGATGGCGTACCTCTCGATCCAGAGGGGCTGTTACCGAGCCGTTAAAACCGAGCTGATGCTTTTCTAGGCGAAGGGCGGCATTCCTGCGAGGCGTTGGTCAGCGCTCCAGAAGCTCAAGCTTACCGGGCTTGCCTGCCCATTCTTCATGGTCTTCCGGGGGGTCTTTGCGCTCAGTGATGTTTGGCCAAATGTCCGCTAGCTCTGCGTTAAGAGCCTGAAAGCTCTCCTGGTCTTGGGGCAGTTCGTCTTCCGAGTAAATGGCGTCGACGGGGCATTCTGGTTCGCAGAGAGCGCAATCAATGCACTCATCCGGGTGAATCACCAAAAAGTTGGGCCCCTCATAGAAGCAGTCTACCGGGCAAACCTCGACACAGTCAGTGTGTTTGCACTTTATGCAATCTTCGCCAACAACGAACGCCATACCGTTACCTCAATCATCCCACGGCAAAGGATACTGGCTGAAGCCTGTTTTGAAAACTGGTCAGTTATCGCCGTCAAGTTTTTGTTTCAGCGAATAGATTTTATCCAAGGCTTCTCGTGCGCTAAGGTCGTCTGGATCCAGTTCTGCTAACTCCTGTAGCGCGGCGGAGGTCTGCCTCTTCGGTGCGAGGTAGAGCTCAGTCTGAGTTGGTTCCACCCCAGCGTGTTGCCCTCTCTCCAGCTCGTTCAATTTGTCTGCCGCTGACTTCAGAATGGAGGTAGGGATACCTGCTAGTTTTGCGACCTGCAATCCAAAACTGCGATTTGCTGGGCCCTCTTGGATGTGATGTAGGAAGACGACATGGTCCTCGTATTCCGTCGCATCGAGGTGCACGTTGGCCATGGCGGGGCACTGTTCTGGGAGCGCGGTCAGCTCGAAGTAGTGCGTTGCGAAAAAGGTTATTGCTTGAACTTCCTTGGCCAACGCGAGTGCTGTCGCCCACGCAATGCTTAGGCCATCAAAAGTGCTTGTGCCTCGGCCGATTTCGTCCATCAGGATCAAGCTTCGATCAGTTGCATTGTGGAGAATATTGGCGGTTTCGGTCATTTCCACCATAAAGGTTGACCGCCCGCTGGCTAGATCATCCGAGGAGCCAATGCGCGTGAAAATACGATCAAGGCAGGACAAGGTGGTGCTGCGTGCCGGGACAAAGGCGCCTACATGAGCGAGAAGCGCAATGAGCGCATTCTGTCGCATGTAAGTTGATTTTCCGCCCATGTTAGGCCCCGTAATTAGCAGCATGCGCCGACTGTTGTCGAGGTGAGTGTCGTTAGCGATGAACGGGACATCTCTGACGGCCTCGACTACCGGGTGCCTTCCACCCTCGATGTGAAGCAGCGTGTTATCTGTAAAGTGCGGCCGACATAAATCGAGCGCCATAGCGCGCTCCGCAAAGCAGGCGATTACATCGAGGTCACAGAGCGCAGTGGCGGTCCCTTGCAACGGTGTCAATGACAGCGCGACCTGAGTGATCAGCTCTTCATACAAGTGTTTTTCGCGTGCTAGAGCCCTGCTTTTACTCGATAGGGCTTTGTCTTCAAAAGTCTTTAACTCTGGCGTAATGAAGCGTTCAACGTTTTTAAGTGTTTGGCGCCGTTGGTAGGCATCGGGTGCTCGGTCTGACTGCGTGCGACTGATTTCGATGTAATAGCCATGGACGCGGTTATAGCCCACCTTAAGGGTGGACAGTCCCGTTGCATCGCGTTCCCGCTGCTCGAGCTCTAATAAGTAACCGCCTGCGTTTTCACTGATGCTGCGAAGTTCATCGAGTTCTTCATCGTAACCGGCAGCGATGACGCCGCCGTCTCGAATCAGGACCGGAGGGTTGTCGACGATGGCGCGCTCCAGCAGTTCGGTCAGATCTACATAGTCGGGGAGCGCTTCAATAAGCTCCGTGAGAAGCGGCGAGCCGCCAGGAAGACGACTGCGTATCAGCGGTAGCTGTGCAAGGCTGTCCCCTAGGCGGCTCAGATCGCGAGGCCTGGCTGATCCCAACGCAACTCTGGACAGAATGCGCTCAAGGTCTGCGATGTCTTTGAGCGCTTCGCGTAGCGGCTCAAACCGGTATTCCGCTCTCAGACCATCAACGGCATCCAAGCGATTTTCGATCGCCGCTTGGTCATTAATAGGTCGGTGCAGCCAACGACGCAGGTGCCTGGCGCCCATCGCGGTTACGGTGCTGTCGTAGACTGCACATAGCGTATGTTCCTTGCCGCCGGACAGGGTTTGATCGATTTCGAGATTCCGCCGCGTAGCGGCATCGAGAATTACCGCGCCGCTCTGGGACTCCATATAAATCGATCTGATGTGTGGGAGCTCACTGCGCTGGGTGTCTTTGACATAGCTAAGCAGCGCGCCTGCCGCGGCGATGGCTGTAGTGAGATGCTCGCATCCAAAACCGTCAAGGCTCTCGGTTTGGAATTGTCTTTGAAGTGCTTTCCTTGCGCTGCTTTCATCAAAGAGCCAATTCGGTTGGCTGCGCGCTGCGGCGTTCCAAGTGCTGCTGTGCAGCGCACTCGATTCGGGTAGCAGGATCTCGGCAGGGGATAACCGCGCAATCTCTGTATCCAATGCCACGTCATCCGTGACCTCGGTCACCGAGAACCGGCCGCTACTCATGTCCAGCCAGGCGAGCCCATATCCGGCTTTGCTAACCGCGACGGCCAAAATCAGTGCGTCTTGCCGGGCATCGAGCAGTGATTCGTCTGTAAGGGTGCCGGGGGTCACAACGCGCACGACTTCGCGGGCCACTGGGCCTTTGGTTGTGGCTGGATCGCCAACCTGTTCCGCGATGGCCACTGAGTGACCCGCTTTAACTAGGCGCGCGAGGTAGCTCTCGGCCGCGTGATAGGGGACGCCCGCCATCGGAATGGCTTCTCCCGCTGATTTACCTCGGCTTGTGAGAGTGATGTCCAGTAGCCGTGCCGCTAGCTCTGCGTCGTCATAGAACAGCTCATAGAAATCTCCCATTCGATAAAAGAGCAGCTCATGCGGGTGCTCACTTTTTATCGCAAGGTACTGCCGCATCATCGGTGTGTGTGATGCCGACGAGGTCGCAGGTGTTGCGGGGGTTCCGCCTCTCGATCCGCGAGCTTCCGACAAATCTGCTTTGATCTCTGATGATGCATCCACGGCGCTATTTTTCACTCTTTTTGTCCTCATCCAATTTATGAGAGCAGAAGCGGGAGCGGTTGTCCTCGTTTTAGAGCTGATCGTCAGTAGAGCGGTAGGTTAGAACCTACTCCCGGTGCTGTCACTATTAGAAGACTGTTTGTAACTACCGGGAGTCAGCATGTGGCGTTGAGGCCAAAAGCCCGAGAAATTCATTTTGCCGAGCTACTTGTCTGGCTTCGATATCAGTCAACCGAGCAGCCTTACTCTCCAAAATTCAGTGTCCCGCGGAAGTGCGTGCCCTCGTAATGAAATCCCCAGTTGCCACTCGAGGGATTACACGTTTTGATAAAGGTCCCGAGCCTTAATAAAATTGTGGCTGTCTGAACTCTGAAATGGCTGGGTTTAATGCCGCACGACACAATTATTTTCACGATCCTTGCGATGCTGATTTACATCTTTGTCCCCCAATTTTTTGGGTATGCCGCCATTGCTCTGGTCCTCTGGCTAGGCTTCCCCATCATGAGAGTTGTGTGGCAAACGACACGGGATATTCGAGAAATTCCAGAGTATGAGGACGGCGAAGGCGAGGAAGCTGAAGATCAAGCCGAGGACGCAACGGAAGAGAGTGGAGCCGGGGATGAGTTAGACGAACAAGAGCTCGCGGACGGAGACAAAAAACAAGATATCCGTGACGACTGAAGAATTTCCCCATCGCCATGAGACAAGGCTGCCGGGGCAATAGGTCGGTAAAGTTTTTATGCTCTGGCAATAGGTAAAAAAAAACAGAGGTCGCCCTCTGTCTTTTTGTTTCGAGCCTCTCAGGCGTCCAGACCGGGATTCCGTCTGGCCCCTCGGGTGGTATCCCTTCACCCTCGGTGGGTAGCGAACTGCTATTTGTGCCGGCTCTTCGCTACGCTTTCCTACCTGAGCACTCTTCCTCCGGTTTCCCCCCCGCTCCCGTCTGCAGTTGGTCGCGCGTCAGTCCCCGTCGGCATTGGTAATATTACCAAACCCTCCGGGACTGTCAACATTTTTTTAAAAAAAAATTGGAGAGTTGCGGTCACCAGACTTTATGCAGGCATTCACAGCTCGAATCGTGCCCTCACACTAGCTTTCTGAGGTTTGAACCACCTCACAATTCATCGTAAAGCCATGATCGTAGCGGCGTATCTTGGCCATATCACCGAGAACTGTCGCTGCCCAATCTGTCTCAAGTGCGTCCAACATGGCGCCCAACCGATTGCCATCGGGGGCCTCGACCACAGCCATCAATTTGCCGGCATTCTCCCCCGTCAGGTAGCTGTAAACGGTGAAGCGAATATCAGAAAACCCATTTTCATCTGCGGCGGCTGACATGCGTTTGACTTCACTTACGTACTGAGCTGGATCCTCAGTCGCGACGACAATATTCCAATTGGCAAAGGTTTGACCCACCTGATAGTCCCCGGGCTCAGCCATGAGCACGCTGTAGGCATCTCCGCGGGAAACGACTCTTTCAGCTTTCAGCTTTTTGAGCTCCTCCATTACCGTGGGGTTGTACTGCTCAGCACCCATGGCGGTAGCGTGATCGGTAAAAAGGTGCCAGTAATAAATTTCGCCGGGCGCATAGTAGCCCGCGGATGGCAAACATACGCCGCCTGCCGCCGCATTGATTGAGGCACCGATCGCCTTACCGCTACCCTTGACCCACTGCATATATGACACCGGGTCCGGAGTGTTGATTGTCAACACGTTCATGGCAGGACGTGACCACGCCTGTCCAGCAGATATTGTCAGCATCAGACCCACAGCCATGCCGACTCCCCATACTTTTTTCTCTTTAAGCATTTTGTTCTCCATCTTCTTTCTATCGTAAGCGCCTCATATAACTCTCGCCTTACCCTTTTTTTTACATTCCCAAAAACGTTTGCTGCCACGCAGTCAGGTGCGCACGTATCGCGATCAAATTCCAGTACCTTGTTCGCAAGTCGGTTAGTCGGTTCCCCGACCCACCACACAGTCTTTGGCGTAATCTACCACTTCCTGAGTCGTCCACTCACCTTTGGGTGTTTCTTTGAGTTTGTCACACCAGGCCTCACTGCCAATAGTGGTGCTCTCGAAAACACAGTGGGCTGCGTAGGTCTTCGCCTCGTCACCCGTCCACTCGCCTTTGCTTTTGGCGCTCATTTGCTCGCACCACTCCGTACTGCCCGGTTTATCCGCGCACCCACTCAGTAGCGTCAGGCCTGCAGCGATGGTGGCTGCTGTGATGAGTTTGTGGTGATGTCGTCTAAGCATAGTGATAGCCCCTCCGTCGTCCACGGTAAATGGCTAGGCGCTCGTGCCGCCATTGCCTCTTATAGCTCCCTGAGTGTAGTTGACGGACAGGTCCGCAGTGAAGCAATAGGTGACAGCGTCACGTTGCCGCGGCCCGATGGAGACGCTGCGGCTGAGGAAGACCTTGTTTCCTGCGTAGCGAATGTGAGACGGTCAAGTCGGCACGCGATTTCGCTAACCGCTGGCGAGGTGTGCCTCAAACTCGAAACACAAAACTAACGACGACAAAAAATGATGCAAAAGGGGAGCACTATGTTGAGAAGATTCGCTTTACTAACTGTTGCGGCGTTATGGATGCCGGTCGCTGTGGCACAAGATCTGAACTACGGCGAGGGAGAGTTTGTTGCCAACTTTGATATCGACTCCGCCCACACTGTCGATGGCACTAACTACAAGATATCTGCATCCGGCGAGGCTGGCCCCTATGGCCGTGTCTGGCTCTCCTATGAATTCACCGACAAGCTCGGTTTAGGTGACGCGGGTGAATTTACAGGTCACGCATGGACCCAAAACGGTGAAGAGTTCGCGACCGCGACTTTGCAGGGTGTATACCGCAGAAAGGGCACCATCTTTGAGATGTACTCCCTCGACATGGTTTCGAACGGTGTCATTAATATTGTCTCGGGTGAAGCCGACTTCGTTGCGAAAACCTTCACGTTCAAGGTTTCCGAACTGAAGTGAGATGACTGGGCCGCCGTAATCAGCGCCCATAAAAAAGGGGGCCTTGGCCCCCTTGAAAGACAACGCACAGAGTCTAAATGTCAGCTGTTATCCCATTGGGCGAACAGGAAGACATAGACGGTCAGCACCAAATTAATGATCACCTGAACAAAAGAGAGTGCCAGCATCCAACCGGGTGGATTGATGGTTTCTCCGATGGGCAGTCCTGCTGTGGTTAAAAAGCTGGT
>MDTG01403732.1_pt1 | contig 13338 bp, 12 predicted proteins | sample 811421 | NCBI WGS metagenome assembly MDTG01 (sample SAMN05326645, study PRJNA326480) | marine metagenome | isolation source: seawater | place: Pacific Ocean: South East | collected 2011 | reverse complement strand
TGACCTGTATATATTCTATATTTGAGATTTATTTTATTATTATCTAATGAAAATGTAATTCCTTCTTTTTCTCAAATCTATGTCTTCTTGCATGAAAATGTTATAAAATTATTTTATTGCATTTATTTAGATGAATCTTTCTAGTTTTGATAGGATGAAAATGGATATTTCTGATGATCAAATTTTTTATAAAAACCCAAGATATGTGCATCATCTTAGCATCTCTTTTAGAAATCGTTTAACTAATTTATATTCTGAATATCTTTATAATCATCATGTAATTCTTGATTTAATGAGTAGTTGGGTAAGTCATCTTCCTAGCAATAGTAAATATAAGAAAGTAATTGGTCATGGTATGAATGAGTCTGAGTTACGTGCTAATAAAAGATTTGATAGTTATTGGGTACAAAATCTAAACAAGACTCAAAATATTCCAATAGAAGATTCAACTATTGACATTGGTTTAATTGTTGCTGGTTGGCAATATCTTCAATATCCTGAAAAAGTTTCATTAGAATTATCAAGGGTTATTAAATCGAATTCATTATTAATTATTTCATTCACAAATCGTGCATTCTGGACCAAAGCTCCAAATATTTGGACTAATTCATCTGAAGAGGAAAGAATAGACTACGTAAAAAATGTTCTATCGGTTAATGGTTGGATTGTTGAAAAGATAGTCAATGAAAAAACATTTGAAAATAAAGTTTTTGGTTTGTATTCTTTAGAGAGTGACCCTTTTTTTTCAGTTATTGCTCGAAATGATAAGTCTAATAACTGAAATTGTTTTTATTTATTTGTCTATTTAGTATAAGTTGAAAGTACTATTTTTTTATGTCCAGTTTCCTAATCAAATTTAGTTCTGAGGATTGCGGTACATGCCACAGAATGAGCTTCTTTGATTCAAAAGTTGCAAATGAATTAGGTATTGAATTTATTAATGTAAAGCTTCAGGATACTTTGGTTTATAGAAAATATAGGCCAATTCTATTAAAGCAGTATCCAACAAAAGAAGGGATGGGTTGGCCAACTTATCTATTAGTAAATGAACCTGAAGGAGAATTTGAAATTATTGGTGAAATGAAAGGCGGCATAGCTAAAGGTGAATTTAGAGATAGACTTTCTAAACTAATATCAGATAATTCAAACTAATTAACTGGTTGCATCAACCCTCCACTTCCTGAGTCCGAGTCATCATCATCATTGCCAGTGTCAACGGTCAATATTGTATATACTCCCAATGCTAGTAGACTTATCAATCCACTAAATAGACTAATTCCATATTGGTTAGTACTGATTTCTATAACTTCACCCAATTTAAAATGCTCAAATTTTGAGAGACTATAGCAATTTTTTAGCTCAAAGGCTTTTTTGGCAACCAATTGCAAAATTGCCATGTTAAAAAAGTCTTGAATTATTTAATTTATTTAGTGAGTATTTAGTTCTTTGTTCATTATGTTTAACCAACAAGTAAGTTGATCAAGGAGTTTGTCGCTTTCTAATAACCCAAGACCTCTAATAGTTACTGTTGAAACCCTATCTCCTTTTTTATAGATAAACCTTCCGTGTAGATGATTTTGTAAACTATTTCTTAGTAATTTAAATGCAGGCTCATCCATCATCGTTTCAAGCTCGACATTAGGTTTACTCAACTTAATTCTCGAGAAACCACATTTCTTTGCGACTATTTTTAGCTTCATAACTTCTATTAATGACTCTACAGCCTTCGGTAGAGTTCCGTATCTATCAATTAAGTTGCTAGCAAATTGAATTAAGGCATCATTATTATCACATTGGGTGGCTAATCTGTAGGCATTTATTTTTTCATCAGGATCGGTAATCCAATCACCAGGGATAAAAGCTGTAATAGGTAAATCGATTTGTGTATCATCTACAGAGGGTATATCTTGTCCTTGTATTTCAGCAATAGTTTCTTGCAGTAATTCCATATATAAATCAAATCCAATTGTTTCCATTTGTCCGCTTTGTTCTATACCTAAAATATTTCCAACTCCTCTGATTTCCATATCTCTCATTGCTAGTTGATAACCACTACCAAGATCGGTAAATTCTTGAATTGCTTTTAATCTTTGTCTAGAGGAATCATTCAGTTTTTCATTGCTAGGATAAAATAACCAGGCATGTGCCTGGACTCCGCTGCGACCTACTCTTCCTCTTAATTGATATAGCTGGGACAATCCAAACTTATGAGAATCTTCAATTAAAATTGTATTTACTCTAGGAATATCTAGTCCACTTTCAACAATTGTTGTACATAGCAAAATGTCTGCTTCTCCTGCATTAAAAGCTAGCATGGCATTCTCAAGTTCACCTTCTTCCATTTGACCATGAGCAATAAGTAATTTTGCTTTTGGGATCATTGTTTTTAGATTTTCTGCTACCTCTTCTATACCTTTAATACGTGGAACTATATAAAAAATTTGGCCACCTCTATCCATCTCTTGAGAGATTGCGCTTCTGATCATTTCATTATCAAGTGGAGCTAAGTGAGTTTTAATTGGTCTACGTAATGGGGGGGGTGTTGTTATTAAACTCATTTCACGTACACCTGATAAACTCATATATAATGTTCTTGGAATAGGAGTTGCAGACAGGGTTAATACATCAACACTTTTTTTTAGTTCTTTAATCTTTTCTTTTTGGTTTACTCCAAAACGTTGTTCTTCATCTATTACTAATAAACCTAAATCTTTATAGGATAATTTTTTGCTTAAGAGTTGATGTGTACCAATTACTGCATCAATTTGTCCATCTTTTAAGCCATTTATAATTTGCTTTCTTTCACTAATAGTTTTAAATCTATTTAATAAAGAGACTTTAATTGGATAAGGTGCGAAACGATCAGAAATAGTTCTCCAATGTTGCTGCGATAATACAGTTGTAGGAGCAAGGAGAGCAATTTGTTTGCCTGAAGTTATAGCTTTAAATATTGCTCTTATAGCAACTTCGGTTTTACCAAAACCAACATCACCACATACTAATCTGTCCATAGGTCTATCGCTTTCCATATCAATTTTTACTTGAGTAGTGGCTTTCGCTTGATCAGGTGTTAAATCATAAGGAAATGAATCTTCTAATTCATTTTGCCAAGGCCCATCACTTGGGAATTTATATCCTTTTTCTTTACTCCTTTCTGCATATAATTTTATTAAATCAATAGCTACTTTTTTAACCGATTTCTTTGCCTTATCCTTAATTTTATTCCAATTAGTTCCACCTAGTTTGTTGATTTTAGGAGCTTTAGAACTTGAATTCCTATATCTACCTAAACTACCAAGTTGATCTGCTGCTACACTTAGTTTACCATCAATATATTTTATAACTAAATAGTCTCTTGACTCTCCATTTAAATTTAACTTTTCAATCTTTTGAAATAGTCCTATTCCATGATTTCTGTGAACGACATAATCACCTGGTTTCATCTTATTAGGATCAATTCTTTTGCTTACAGCTTTTCTTCTTTTTCTTACATAACCTGTTCTGATTAGATTTGCTTGACCAAAAAATTCTTTATCTGTTATTGCTACAATTTTCCATGTTGGTAGAATAAACCCTTCAATTTCTCCTTCATTAGTATTTTTAATCGCTACAGGTAAATTATCCTCTAAAATCTCTTTTATACCATTTAAATCTTTACTGTTACTAATAAATTTTGAGATGCAATCATGTTCTTCTAATAGTGATACGGCCCTACTAGGTTGAGCCGATATTATCCATATTGAATACCTATCTCTGAGGTAATCCTTTATGGATAAGCTAATCTTACCATATTGATTAGGAAGCCATTTATGTAGTTTACTTGAAATGTTAAATATATTTCTTTTTGTAGAATGATCTTCAAGATCAGAGGTGTCTAAGCCCTTATAACTATTTAATTCATTATAAATAGTATTAATATCAATATGTAGGTTAGGCTTATAGGTCGACGCACATAATAATTTACCTAATGAATTAGATATTATTTCATTATAGCTTTCATTAACTATCGTATACCAAGCATTTCCATGTGATTTTCCTTGTAACCTTTCATCTACTACAATAAATGTTTCTTTATCTAAATAATTTAATAATGAAGCAGGTTTATCGAATGCCACCCCTAAATATTTTTTAGCTGTAGATAGTGAATTTGATTCAACTAATTCGGAATATTCTTCATCTGTTAGTAAATTATTTATTTCATTGTCTTTACTTGATAAGAGTTGATCTACAATAAGATGGTTAAAACTTGTTGGTGTAATACATACATTGTCAATCTTATCTAATGATCTTTGTGTTATTGGATCAAACTCTTTGATTTTCTCTAATTGATCTCCAAATAATTCTAATCTAATTGGAAGTTCGCTGCTAACTGGAAAAATATCTAGAATATCACCTCGTCTCGACCATGTACCTTCCTGGTCAATATTGTTTGTTTTAATATATCCACATTCAGAAAGTTTTAATGATAATTTGCCTATATCTATTTCATCACCTACATTCAATTTAATGCATTTAGATTTTAGATATTTAACTGGAGGTAAATGTGGTTGTAATGATCTTTCAGTTGCTATTATGGCTATATTCTCATCATTTTGTAGTTCTATTATATCGCTAAGGACTTGTAATTGACCCCAGATAATTTCCGAGGTTACTTGAAGAGGATCGTATGGTGATACTTCACTTGTTGGGTATAAACATGTTTTATCCCATCCACAATCTTTGACAAGAGGAAACCATCTAGTAGCGTCCTCTAATGTTGGTACTATAATTAATAATTTTTTTGAATTTTTATTTGCTAGTGATGTAGTAATTAAAGCTTTTAATGTTCGAGATGCTCCTGTTAAAATTAATCTTTCGTCTCTATTTGTTCTTTCAATTAATTCATTTGTTAATGGATGATTTTCTATTCTCTTTGCTATTGACTCTAAAGACACTATTTTTTATTTTATAAATTACTATTACAATAACATTTTATTTGACATTTAGAGAAGAGTTACTTAGATAATAATTGATTTTTTATTAACTTAAGCTTGGAAACAAATAACTTCAACTGTTCTTCGTCAAGTTCCTTCCTTGTCGTTACATTAAATTCCTGCTTCAAATAGATTCTACCTTGATTATTATCCCAAGATAAGTCTTTGAGAATAGTGTCAGACTCTTCAATCATAGCTTGCATACTTAATGAATCTAAGTTTGTATTATCAATTTTTTTTAATATATTCAAATATTTAATTAACTCTGTGTATTTTGTTATTTTATTTCGACTTTTATAGCCTAATGTTTTTTCAAGAAATTTGATTTCATCATTTCTATTCCAATTTAGGCGTTTAATTTCAGAATCTATTGCAGTCAAGTCTTTACTCCAATCATTAGGTTCTTTATTAACATTAAGACTTTCTAACTTATCTTTTTTAAATAAATTATCTTCTATTTTAGCTTTTCCATTATTATCATTATTTTCAATATTTTCATTTTTTAGATTTATATTATTTACATTAATCGTATTAGTACTTAATCTTTTAGTTAATCTTGATATAGCTTTATCCTCGGCTGTTTCTACAGTAGTGCCTTCAGCTAAGGCGCTACCAACATATTTTTCATTTAACCAACCATTTACTAAAACGACAGCTTTATTTTCGGATAAGTGGCAAAGTTTAGATTCGATTCTCATAATCTTTTTATTTAACCATTATTAGAAATAATAGAGTTAACATATACCAATCAGCTTAAAAAAATAGTTCTTTTTTCGAAATTTAATGGATTCAGCATCACTAAGATCCTTAACTCCCTTACTTGATGGTATTGATAGATGGGTTGAACTTGCTCCTCTGTTGCCAGTGATAGTTTCTCTTGAATTGATTTTGTCAGCAGATAATGCTGTTGCTATGGCTTCAATAACTAAGAATCTTAATAATTATGATCTTCAAAAAAAGGCTCTCAATATCGGTATTTTCATTGCATTGTTATTAAGAATAATTGTAATATTAACTGCACAATTCTTTTTGAATTTCTGGCCGGTTAAACTTATTGGAGGGATTTATTTGATTTGGTTATCGATATCTAAATTTATTAATATTAAAGAAATTAGTAATGATAGTAATGATAGTAATGATAGTAATGATAAAAGTCTAACTTCTAGTAGTTCATTATTCAAAGTTATTCTTTTATTAGCTGTCACAGATTTAGCATTTTCTATTGATAGCATTACAGCAGCTGTGGCAATAAGCGATCAATTCTTATTAGTCATCACTGGAGCAATAATTGGAGTTATAGCTTTAAGATTCACTTCTGGATTATTTATAAAATGGTTAGAGATATACTCAAATCTAGAAAAAGCTGGATATATTGCAGTTGCGATTATTGGTGTAAAGCTAATTATTCAATTAATATTTTATAAATTTATTATTCCAGAATATTTATTTTTTTTAATCATGTTATGCCTTTTCCTTTGGGGCTTTTCAAAAAAGGGAAGTGATATTAACAGTTATTAATCGCCAATTATGGTATTGATACATATATTAGATTGAACCGATAATGTATAACCATCTGTTTTATTTTTACCTTCTAACTGTCCATGATTTACTATAATAGGATTATCATTAGTCATAATTATTATACCCTTTTGTCTGTTTAAGCCTATAATTTCACCAGGAACTATATTTGCAAGTGATTTTGTAGTCTTAACTTCAATAATTAGGTCTCTATCTTTATTATCTAATAAACTTGCCTCTAATATCCTTATTCTTTTTCCATTATGAATTGTATATACTTTAGGATATAGTCCTTGTATTTTTTTTATTATCTTTTTTGCTTTTTGCTTCCAATCTATTAAATAATCTTCTTTTTTTATTTGCCTTGCATAACTTGGAGTACCTTTTAAATTTGATTGATCGATAGCTTTTAATTTTTTTAACCTTTCTAATACTTCTAATCCTCTGGTGTTCTTTATTTTCTCAAGTGATTTAACTAATAGTCTTGATGAGATAATAGATAATCTATTAGTAAGTATCTCTAAATTATCTGTATCGCTAATAATTGTTGATTCTTGCTCAATTACTGGACCAGTATCTAAGCCATCATCCATTGCCATAATGCATATACCAGTTACTCTGTCATCATTTATTATGCTCCACTGAATTGGAGCGGCACCCCTCCATAAAGGCAGTAATGAAGCGTGACTATTCCAACAACCTAGTTTTGGTTGATCTAATATATCTCTTGGAAGAATTTGACCAAAAGCTACAACAATATAAACATCAGCATTTAAGTTAAGAAGTAAATCCTTTGTATTTTGATCATTACTAATTGATTGAGTTGAATATACTGGAATTCCGAAATTAATAGCTGTTTGTTTTACTGGTGAGGGTGATAATTTATTCCCTCTACTACGTTTTCTATCTGGCTGTGTTACTACAGCAATAACATCATATCCCGATTCAACTAGATAGCTTAAATTCTCTGCAGCGTAATTAGGCGTTCCCCAAAAAACAATCTTCACGCTTCACCAGTTATTGACATGTCAGCCACCCAAACATGAGGACTAATTCCTTGATGAGTAACAATGAGTTCATTTTCAATGTTTATAATATTATTTAGTACGTTTAAAATATCTCCAGCAACAGTTGCAGCTTCTATAGAAATCTTTTTACCATTATTTACAATCCATCCATCAAAGGGTAATGAAAATGATCCTTGACTAGCTTTAACCCCAGAGTGCAGTGCAGATAATTCATCTATTAAAATATACTCTCCAGTAGTGCTTTTAATATTCAGATTACTGTCTTTATCGGTTTCATTATCCGATTTACTAACTACTAGCCAATCTGGAGATACTGATACTTTTGCTCCCAATCCTGCATGGCCAGTTGGTTTAACTCCAAACTTTCTAGCTGTAGCCTCTGAATGAAGTAAATTTGTCAAAACGCCAGACCTTATTAAATTAATATTTTGCGTAGGTGTACCTTCGCCATCAAAACTGAATGCACCTACATTTTTTGGGTGTAGACCTTCGTCACTAATATTTAGGTTTTTGACTGCTATTTGTTTACCTATAGAGTCTTGATTCATTAAACTGACTCCGTCTAATATTGATCTAGCATTGAACATTGAGCTAAACGCACTTATTAATTGCAGAAAAGCTTCAGGAGTAAAACATATTAAATATTTCTTTGTTTCTATTGCTCTGTAATTTAAATGACTAACTAGTTTATTTGATGTCTCATTTATACATGAATCGATATCTAGATTTTCTAAATCTGAATCAATTCTTATACCACCAGCGCTTCTAGGCTTTTTACATTCTTCCTGAGCTTTAGCATATAAGTATATTGAAGATTGTGACAGCTTCATGTATCTGTTAGCACCATCACTATTTATATATAACCTCTCCATATAACTCTCATTTAATCCATTATATGGAACGGAATCAATGGATTTATGACTCTCGATTAATTTCTTTTCAGCGTTCTTAAGGATAATTAATAACTCATCAATACCATGTTCTTTTGTTTTTTTATAATTTATTTCATTTATAGGTAACTTCGCTAATGATGAGAATTCTGGAGACTCGTTTTCATTACCAAAAACACTAGCTTCAATAGCTCCTTTAATAGCTTTTTTTATACCCTCTTTAGATAAATCAGAGGTGCTTGTGATTCCTACCTTTTTATTATTCCAAACTCTTAATGTCATTGAGTTTCTTTGAGAACCTTTTAATTGCTTTGCATTTCCCTGCTGCACTTGTACAGAGATATCTCTACTTGAGGAAGCTCCCATATCCCATTTTGAAATACTTGCTTTTTTACTATATTTTGATAAAAGCTTATTTAATAAGATAGGATTTAATTCCCCTATTTTCTTTTCGTTAACAAGTTTATCCATTTTTATCTACCACCTACAGTAATTGAATTGACTTTTATATGTGGTTGACCAACAGTAACATTTACACTTCCACTTACCGATCCACAAAATCCAGCTGCAAGATCTAAATCATTTGCGCACATAGAAATTCTTGGTAATATTTCTTTTGCTTCACCAATTAAAGTCGCACCTTTAACTGGTTTATCAAGTTTCCCATTTTTTATTAAATATCCTTCTTCAACTGAAAAATTGAATTGACCAGTGGGGCCTACACTTCCTCCTCCCATGGATTTACAATAAAGTCCATTATCTACACTTTCAATTAATGTATCTGGAGAATAATTTCCTTGTTTAATATATGTATTTCGCATACGACTAGCTGCCGCAAAAGAGAAATTCTGTCTTCGTCCGCTTCCTGTTCTAGGATGACCAGTTCTTAATGATCCAGCTCTATCTGAAAGGAATTTTTTTAATATTCCATCTTCAATTAACAAAGTATTTTGTGGCTCCATTCCTTCATCATCCATTGATAAAGAGCCAAAAGCGTAGTTTGATAATCCTTCATCTACCGCACTTACTGATGTGTGTGCGATCTGCTTGTTAACCTTGTCGTGGAAGGGAGATGTTCCTCTTTCTATTTGTGTTGTTTCTAGGAGATGACCGCAAGCCTCATGAAAAATAACACCACCGAACTTGTTAGCAAGAACAACCGGCATTTGACCAGCCTCCACATATTCTGCGTGTAGCATATTTTGAGCACTCTCATTTAGTTCTGATGCACTTTTATCAATATCCCAATTTCGGATATCATTTGGATTACCAGAACTTCCATATCTTCTAGCAGATGTTGATCTGCTTTTTTCATTTATAGCAATTACATTTATTCCAACTGTTTGATGAAGACGTATGTCTCTTGCAAAGACCCCATCAGTAGCCGCAACAAGCACTTCCTGCCAGTTTCTTGAATAACTAGCCCTTCTTACTTGTAGATTTTTATTTTTATTTGCAAGTAATTTAGTTGACTTTAATAATATGTTTGTTGATTCACTTAAATTTGGGGAGTCATCTAACCAATCATTTTTTTCACTTCCAAAATCTCTTAGTAACTTTAAACCCTCAAACTTACAATTATTTGAGGACCCTATTTCCAGTCCAAGCATTCCTAACGCTTGGGAAAGAGCAAAAAGAAGACCAGCATTAGATAAATCATTAGTGCTTACAAATCCATCTTTCTTTCCAAGAAATACTCTAATACCCGCACCAATTCCAAATGAGGGACTGACATTAGAAATATCATCTTGTTCTGCTAATAGCGAAATGTTGTCTGACTTTTCAAGAAAAATTTCGACTAGATCCGCACCTGCCGATTTACCAATAGATAGTAAATCCTCAATTTGAGGTTTTAATGTGTCATCAAAAGTATGAAATAGTAGATTTTCACTTTGTTTAGTCAATAAAGATGTAGTCAATTTTTTTTTGCTTATATTATGGCATTTTACAGGGGTAACTGCGTATTGATATATGAAGACGATAAATTTATTGTATTTACATAATTTAATAGAATATAATTTATTTGTAATATTTAATTAATTAATTATTTATTAATTAAAACCAATCCACTTTTGACCATTTAATCTTTGAAGTACTCTGGATATCAATAAGGGTAATGTGGTCTTTTTTTCGTCAATTAAGAACGATTCAACAATACTGGGGTTAGAATTTGACTCGGCTAATAGTATAGTTTTCTCTGAAGTTATTATTTCGTTGTTAAAGCATAGCCAAAATTTTCTCTCCTCTTCTAATTCACAAAATACCATCCAGCAGTCTCCTCCCACAACTGGTCTTAATCCTTTAATTAATTTTATATCTGTGACTTCTGAACCTTTATCTTGTATTGATTTTTTTAATTCAGGTATTAAGTGATTGGTAATAAATTCATTAAATGGTTTATCTTCTAACTTGGGAGGCTTAATTACTTTTTTTGGTATTGAGGGTTTATCTAGATTTTTAGTTTCTTCCTTAGAGTTTGATTCGTTATCGGGTTTTGTATTTTCCATATCAGTACTTTAGCAATAAAATGTCAATTTGTTGACATTTTATTAAATTTATATATTCAATTAAAGACTCTTACCAATTGCAATAACTATCATCATTCCAATCATCTATGATTGTATTAATTTCTTTGAAATCATTATTTTTAATTTCTTTCTTATTGTATTGTTTTGGTGTTTCATCTGAAAAACTTGAGGAATAGTGGTCTTCTCTTTCAATTGACTGATAAACTTCCTTAATTTTATTTGTTTTACCTATTACCCTAAAATTTGCATTGATTGTTGGCAATGGATCCTTTAAATCTCGTTCAATTAATGTATTATCATATGATATCTTTTTATTTCTATCAATATCCTTTCTATCATCTTCCTTGTTTGGCTTGTTAGATGATATATTAAATTTTCTTGGATTATTTTGATAGGTTTTTGCTAAATTAGTAGTAGTAATATATGAGAGTAAAAAACCTGTCCCTGCAGATATAGCTATGTATGTACCTATTGATAGGGAAGGAGTCTTCCAAATAAGTATTTTAATTTTTGTATATTCCTTTTGATTCATAATATTCAAAAATAATATTATGAATAATGTTGATAATAATGGTAAGAATTTAATTAAAAAATTAAAATTCATTTGTTTGGTCCTTGCCACCTTTTTATGCTATTTAGATCCTCACCAAGGGAATCTAAAAGTCTAACTACAATAAAATCAATTATATCTTCAATCGTTTTCGGGTTTGTATACCACGCTGGAATGGGAGGAACTATTAGGGCTCCTGCATTTGCTATGCGTTTTAGATTGTCTATATGTATTAAACTCAAAGGTGATTCTCTTGGTGAAATAATTAATTTTCTATTTTCTTTTAAATGAACATCTGCACATCTTTCAATAAGATCTAATGAAAATCCAGAGGCTATTCTCCCTAATGTTCCCATAGAACATGGAACGATTACCATACCCTTTGTTTTGTGACTGCCACTTGCAATAGGAGCTGAATGATCATTCCATCGATAGCAAGTTAAATGACCTGATTCAACTCTAAGCCTGTTTCTCCAAAAATCAGTTTGTGATTTAGATTCAATTGGAATATTCAAATTTCGTTCACTCTTTGCCACTTCATAAGCGCCTTTACTTAGTATTAAATCTACACTTTTATTATTTTCTAATAATAATTGTACTGATCTTTCCCCTAATTGCATAGCCGAAGCACCTGTAATTGCGATAACAATATTGTTCATGTTTTTTCTTTTTCAGATTTCTTATCGCTATTAAAATCTGTGCTATTAATTAATTCTTTATCAGCTGTTTTAACTAGCTCTAAATCAATTTGGTTTTTAAGAATGTCAACCTTTAAAACTTTAACTTTTACTTTCTGAGCTAGTTGATATGTTTTTTTGTTTTTACGTCCAACTAGTAGATTCTGTCTAGATCTATATTCGTACCAGTCATCTCCGAGTGTACTTACATGAACTAATCCTTCTGCTTGAATATCTTCTATTTCAGCAAAAAAGCCATAACTTTGTACACCTGTAATAATTGCAGTTACTTCATTGCCAATAATCTTTTCAGCTTCTCGACACTGTGCAATTGAAATAATATTGTTTCTAAATGTCTTAGATTTCTTTCTAATTTCATTAAGATGTTGTATTAATTTATTATTTGAATAACTATCAACAGTTTCTTTTATTTTTAATGAAAAAACATCCCACTTAATTTCATCCCAGCTATCTTTAGAACCCAAATTAACAGAATTTCGACTACGAGTGGTTAACTTACTTTTTCCTTCATTCAAAAGTAAAGATATGATAAATTGATTAAATATATTCCAGTAATTTAGGGATGGACAACACCATGGAGACTCTAAATTGTTATTTTCATTAGTGATATAAACCATTTCAATTTGTGAATTATGTTTATACAGTCTTAAATGTATTCCGGGTATAATATGCTTAACTAATTTGTGAAAGATTTTCTTTTCAGAACTTAATTCGAAAGAACTTATTAATTCATTAATTGTAGATGAACCATCAATATTAATAGTAATGTTTTTATCTAATGCTAACGCAGATTTTGTTAGTTCATTGATAGATGCTGGATCTATAACCTCATGAATCTTATAAATAAATGGTAAATCATAAGCAATTAAATGTTTAGCAAGAATATTATTTGATATTCTAATGTATACATCAATTATAGACTGTGGATCTGAAATGTCAAATGACTTTGACCATCCATGAAAGTCTCTACTTGGGAAAGCTTTATGTAATTCACTTAATCTTTCTAAATTAGGAATATCTTGATTTAACTTAATCGATGAATAATTTATTTGATTAATAATTTTGCAGACATGTATAATTGTATAGATAACTTCGAGGTTATCTTTTAATTTTTTAAGCACTATAGGTATTGATTTTGATGTAGCTTTTCGAC
>MDTG01211862.1_pt1 | contig 13338 bp, 16 predicted proteins | sample 811421 | NCBI WGS metagenome assembly MDTG01 (sample SAMN05326645, study PRJNA326480) | marine metagenome | isolation source: seawater | place: Pacific Ocean: South East | collected 2011 | reverse complement strand
TTACAAGATCATACAGTGTACAATCTCGATGTAGGCACAATGATTGCGGGCACACAGTACAGAGGACAATTTGAAGAACGTGTAAAGGAAGTACTGGAAGCATTAATTAAAAAAGGCAAGTGCATACTGTTTATTGATGAGGCACACACTCTAAAAGGTGCTGGAGGTGGCAACAGTGGCGGCACAGATTTTGCTAACATGCTAAAGCCATACTTGGGTAGAGGTAAACTAAAAGTTATTGCAAGTACAACCTGGGAAGAATACAATCAGAGTTTTGAAAAGGATCGTGCGCTAATGCGAAGATTCTATCATATCACAGTGGATGAACCAACACCTGAACTTGCTAAGGAGATACTTACCGCTAGTGCAAAGTACTATGAACAGTTTCATGGTTGTAAATTTACACAGGAAGCGATAGACAATGCTGTGGATTTAAGTGTTCGCTATCTAACAGACAAGCGGTTGCCTGATAAAGCGTTTGATATGATAGACAGTGCCGCGGCCAAACAGCGTAGACTGGGTACAAAAAAACCCGTGATTGATAAACAAAACATACTGGAAGAGATTAGCAAATACGCTCGTATTCCAATTACACAACTAGACAACGAAGAAGTAAAGATATCGCCTGAGGATATAGAAGAACGCATTAAGGGTAAAGTATATGGGCAGGATATTGCAGTGGATAGTGTGCTGGATAAAGTTTGGGTAAGCAAAGCAGGACTAAACAAGCGCGATAAAACACTGGGTGTGTTTGTGTTTACAGGTCCTACAGGCACAGGAAAAACCGAACTTGCTAAACAACTTGCGGATGCAAACAGTATGAAACTTTTACGCTATGATATGAGTGAGTATCAGGAACGTCATACAGTAGCACGTTTTATAGGTGCACCACCGGGATATGTTGGATATGAAGATAATAACTTGGGAGGCGGTTTACTAATTCGAGATATAGAACGCAATCCACACGCAGTAATACTGTTTGACGAGATAGAAAAAGCACATCCGGATGTCTCTAATGTGCTACTCCAGTTAATGGATGAAGGATTTGTTACAGGCTCTAACGGAAAACGTGCAGATGCCCGTAACTGTTATGTTATTTTAACTACTAACTTGGGTGCGGCGGATGCAGAAAAACGTGTCATAGGTTTTAATGATCAGGAGCATCACGATGATGCTGCAGATGATGCATACAAAAAGTTCTTTGCACCAGAGTTTCGTAATCGTATTGATGCGGTGTGTAGATTCTCCGCACTGGATGATCTTGCAAAACGCAAGGTATGCCTAAAGTTTATTCAGGAACTACAAACACAACTACAGGATAAGGGTGTAAAACTACATGTTGACGAACCCAGTGTTGATCTAATACTAGCAAAAGGCTATGATGATCGTATGGGTGCCCGTCCAATGGCTCGTGCTATTGACAGCCTATTGCGTATGCCAATTGCAAGGAAACTAGTTGACAAAGATGCAGATGGTTGTAAAATAAAAGTTAGGAATGTAAACAATAAATTGTTAATTAAATTTAGGTATTCAGATGGAAGCACTACAGAAGTTGGAGACGCTGAGCAGTCAGCACAATCTAATATTACTGCATAACGATAGATTATTCTATTCTAAATATCTTTATCGCTTAGAACTATGGTTATACAAGTATAGATATCCTGAATTAATGCGTGTGCCCACTGTGGACATGTGGGGATATAAGGTAGACAGTCATATTCACAACAGTTTTATAGGCGGCATGCGCAAGTATGCAAAAAAATCTGGCGATAAAGTAAGGGTAGAGTTCAAAACACTAAACTACTATACCAATGATATAGAAACAATCGAAAAAATAATTGCTTATGTAAAACGTCTACAGGACAAACAGGAAGATATTACGGAGAGCATGGTTGAACTCCATAGTATTAAATATTTTCCTGGTAGTATTCTTGAGCGTAATATTAGATATAGAAAAAAACGTTTACCATATGGAAAGTACAAATTTCAAATATTAGGTGAAAGACTTACAGCAGATCAATATACAGACTGGCAAAACTGGGCTAACAATTATCCAGACAGTATTAGAGTTGAAAGTGATGTTTATAAAATGTACGGGACTTGGTGTGGAGAAAGCCTTGGTTACATTCTAAATGATAGCATGCTGAGACTAGCACAATTCAAACTAGGGTCAAGTATTAATAAAATAGTGGAATTTCAATTAAGGGAAACAATAAAAAATGATGTCTGAACAACTATTACAAACTCTAGTAGCAAAAAAACTTGTGCATGAAAATACACTTGTATACGCAAACGTAAGAAGTAAAGGACTTGGCGGCAAAGATATTTTTGTGAAAAAAGATGTGTACTACTATCCTGGAATGCCTGCAGGTGCTATCTATGATATTGAAGGCATGACACCGGAACGTTTTGCAAAAGCATACAATATCAAGCCTGATGGCACATTTAAAGAGTATAAGAAGCGCGGACGCAAACCTAAGACTGAAGCATAAATATACGATAAGGAGTATATTATGGCTAAACTCAATGAACAGATGTTTGTTATTAAAGTAAGCGAACTACTAAGAGACAATCAAGAAGCAAAGCCGCCACTTGACGCAGAAATAATGAGCCAACTAGAAGCAGTAATAGGCGAACTAGCAGGCCCAGGTAAAATAGTAGAACTTATTCAGGACACACAGTAAATGCCAGCAACTACCAGCACCACACTACTACCAACAACTGCATTCGGCACTAGCACGGGTAACTATGATGGTAGCAGTGCAAGTTTTAACAGTGATAAAGTAAAAGGTGATGGTTACTATGGATTTAGTGATGGCGTACACACAGTGCAGACTCGTGTTACTGGACTAATAGGTACAGTTAAAATACAGGGCTCGCTTAGAAAAGATCCTGCTGCAACAGATTTTGTAGACATTGCTACAGTTATAACAGGTGATGGTAGCACAGCAATTACAAACAGTTTCTTTAATAATTTTACTGGAAATTTTGTTTGGATACGCATAGCAGTAAGTGATTTTACTGCTGGCACTATTAACAACATTTATATGGCACACTAATGAGTTACATTCGTTTCACAGCAAATGACCTAACGGAAGAACAAGTAGACACAATTGTCAGTGCAGTTGATCTATTCTGTGAAACAGTTATTAATGAAAATGATGACGGTGATTGCACATATTATGAAACAGAACTAGGACAAAGTTTTGAATTTGCCCTAGCAGAAGATTTAGACGAGCGTGTTGTAGAAGCAATAATAGATTGTGTTGCTCCACACGTCTCAGATATTACAGTAGAAGCAACAGGCCAATAAGGCAAATCAATGATACAATGGTTGTTCGATAGGAGCAATTCGCACGGATTTCTTCCGAACCTAATAAAAGACGACACACTTGTACCCAACACTACACAGTGGTGGGATCTTTGCGTGAATCCTCCTTTTAGTTTTGAATTTCGTTTTTTAAAATATTGCAAACTGGATAAAGTAGCACAGAACTGCACACTAGTAAAGGATTATATTACAGGTACTGCTAGTGCATACTATCCTATTGAACTAAACTTTTGGGATCCTGAAATAGATTACATAGCACTAATGGATGATTACAGTCGTAATCGTTTTATAGGTGGTGACTTTCGTGTGCTTTTTTATTATTCAGAAGGTGATAATCCAGATCCAGAAATAAACAATAGCATAGAACGCATGTGCAGTACATGGAACGTTAGTATTGACAGCATAAGAATAGTGACTAGTAATTATTTGCTTAAGGATACACACCCATTTATATTCTTTTGTAATAATGAACTGTACTATAGATATCTTCAGGTTATTGAAAACAAGTTTGTTAAGGAACACAATCTAGAGCGTAGAGGTAAAAAGTTTACATGTCTTAATAGAGCAGACAAGGCACACAGAAAAATCTACGCAAGTTATATGTATACTATGGATATACTAAAACATGGTTATTTCAGTTATACAGGTTACAAGTACCACACAAGTCATAAGGGTCTAGATGATATAAGTCAATGGGTTGATTTCGATGATAGTTTACAACAGGACCTATTGGGTTTCGAACTTAGTGTACCTTTCTATTGTGATGATCTTTCTGATTCAGAACACAATAATCATAAACTAGTAAATCACGATTTCTTTAGGGATGCATATTTTAACTTTGTTGTGGAAACACACTTTGACAATAATACCTGTTTTATTACAGAAAAAACTTTTAAGCCTATTCTAAATCTACAGCCATTTATAATAATAGGAAATCCAGGCAGTCTACAACTGCTTCGTGATTTAGGTTACAAAACATTTCATGATGTTATTAGAGAAACCTATGACGACGAACAGGATCATAAACAGCGCATGACTAGCCTACTTAAAATTAGTTATGATCTAACACAACTAACTGATAAGCATCACATTAGAATACAACACATTATCAGCGATGTACTAAAACACAATCAGCAACATTTTCTTTCTCCAAAAGTAAACAGAATAAATGAACTCCTAAACAAACTGAAATATCAATGAAAATACATTTTATGACACCCTGCTATGGGGGACAGATAACAGAAGCATGTTTTAACAGTTATATACACTGGACAGCGTTTGCTGTTAAGAACGAAGTACCTTTTGATCTGGATACACTTAGCAATGAAAGCAATGTTAACAGAGCCCGCAACAGTTGTGCGGCAAAGTTTCTAGCAGGAGATGCTACACATCTTATGTTTGTGGATGCTGACATACAGTGGACACCTGACAGTGTTATTAAGTTAATTAAACACGATCGCGAACTTGTAGGAGGCATATACCCACAAAAAATATTGCCCCCAAAAATGGTGGTAAGTACACTTAAAAATGGTGCAGTGGAAGGCAATCTTACTGAAGTAGGCACCATGGGCACAGGCTTTATGTTAATTCAGCGTAGTGTATTCAAACAAATGATTGACGCGGGCGTAACAAAATATCGGGATGCAAATGGTGTATTAGGATATGCATATGATTTTTTCCGTTGCAGTGTTGATAGTCATGGTAGATACTTAACAGAGGACTGGACATTCTGTAGAGAACATAGACGCTTGGGCGGTAAAGTATGGGCGGATACTAGCATCAAACTAGCACACGTTGGATATCACAAATTCCAACCAGACTTGGAGCAAATCAATGGAAACAGTTAACATAAAGATTGAACTGGATATTGTTACACATGAATCAGTGCGTGAACATCCATATGTCATAGTTAGTTTAGACAGCGAATCTAAATGGAGCGGTTTTTGTGAACATAGCCAAACAATAGAATTTGATGCGGACATTGCTGACGGTGAACACACACTGGTTGTTGAATACACTAACAAAGATCCCAAAACAGATGTAATTATAGAACAGGATGAGATAGTTGCTGACAAGCGTGTGGAAATATCTAGTATTCTATTTGATGATATTGCACTGGACTGGTTTACATTTGACACTGAAGAGACACTAGTGTTTACGCCCACAGATACAGAAGCACAGGAAGCATATGGTTTCGATGCTACTAAACTAAGTTGGAACGGACAAACAACACTACACTTTACTAACCCTGTTTACATTTGGTTGTTGGAAAATCTATAAAGCATAAATACACTGTGTTTTAGGGATTTACAATGGATACACTCGTAATCTATCCGGGGCGGTTTCATCCGTTCCACAAAGGACATAAAAGTGTTTACGATGCTCTTGTCAAACGTTTTGGCAAGAATCGTGTGTTTATTGCTACCAGTAATAAGGTAGATCCCCCCAAATCCCCATTCACATTTGAAGAGAAGCGAGCAATGATGGCGCTTACGGGCGTTGATCCAAGCCGTGTTGTTCAGGTAAAAAATCCATACCAAGCAGTTGAGATTACAGACAACTACGATCCCCAAAACACAATTGCGTTGTTTGCAGTCAGTGACAAAGACATGGCTGAAGATCCTCGCTTTTCTTTTCAACCACGCAAAGACGGTGAGCCCAGTTACTACCAACCAGTGCAAAAGGATATGAACACACTGGATAAAAATGCGTATATCATAACTGTTCCTACACTACAGTTTGATGTGCTTGGCAAACCCATGCAAAGTGCAAGTGAGTTTCGTGCAAATTTTGCCCGTGCTGATGATGATACACAAAAGCGTATGATCACAGATCTATTCGGAAAATATGATGCAAGAATACATAGCACAATGACTAAAAAAATTAGTGAAACACTTATTCGTGCAGATGAAATACTAGAACAATTAATTGAACTAGGCGCGGACGACAAGTATATTGTAGAGGCTTGTGCGAGACTGGAGCATCTTAAATATAACACACAGTATACACTATTAGAACAAGCAATAATGGAAGGTGGACACATGTTACCGGAAGAAGTATATAAAACACTGCACGAGGCAGATTACAGCAAATGGGATCATCCTGAAGCGGCTGATTATAGCCAGTTCCTGGAAAAAACATTTGGCGAACCTGATGAGGCAACAGACGAACAAACTGTGTGGCATCACAAAGATGGATTTAAACGTATTGTGGTTAGAGACGAATATATTCTACACGGATCGCCTGCACCGCACTATGATTTTGTTTACAGTTATATTGATCTAGAAGTAGATGAGGATTTAAGTGACGAACTAGCCAAGTGTAGTGGCAGTATACTTATTGACCACCTTAAAAATGAAGTAGGCGCACGTTGCGGAAGTTTAACTGCAAATGCTGTTACACTTAATTTTTGCTTGGATGTAGTGTACGGCAGAACAGAAGCAACACCTAAGGAATACGAAAAGCGTATTCTTGCAATGAAGGATATGTTTAAACGTGGAATGAAGTATTCCTTAGAATGGTGGCCTGATGAGGCAAAGGATGCTGATCCGGATAATCCTTACTATGCTGAGAGTATACGAGAACATTTTACACCAGTTACAGAAGAGATTACGGATTTTAACAAAGATGATCCAATGAATAGTGTAATTGCTATTCGCGGTATAGGGACAATGAGTATAAGTAGTGCGCTGGAAAAAGTAAGTGAAATGGCTATGGATGTTGCTAAACTTGGTGCAATGAAGGATGCTAAAAATGTGCAGGATAATTTACCTCGCTACATGGATCTACTAGCAACCTACAACAATAGTATTCAGGAAGCATACAGAGAACTAGCGGCACAGCGTACACGTGGTGGCACAGCAAGCAAAGGCATTGATAGGGATATATCAGAATCAAAAGATCAATTAAAAAGCACAGATAAATTTACAAAGTCTAGCAAACCAGGCGGAAAAGAATCACCACATCCTGCAAGAGGAATGCTAGTGGGTAGTAAAAAAATTGGTGAACACTGTGGCGATCCAATGGCACCTGATCACAAAGCAGGACGTATACTGTTAATGAAACTTTATAAGAAAGAAATGGAGTGTCCCATGGGCAGTCCTATGCATGGCGATATCATGCTTATGATCAAGAAAGTTCGTGATAATATAGGACTTATTCCTGAAGTTCAAGAAAATATTCTGGATAACATTAAAAAAAAAGTAAAACAGGATTTTGCAAAACGTAAACAATTATTTGGAAAAGGCAAAACTGCATAATGAAACTAAGTGAAGTAGGCGGCGTAGGCATCGTTACAAAACAGAACGCTACTAAGGATGTTCCTGTAGGTGGCGAGTATATGAATGTAAAGAAACTGGGTCTCGGATCTGGTAAGCCTAAACTTCACGACAAGAAAGCAACAAAGAATACAACTCCAAACAAATTGTTTAACCTAGGTATATCTGAGGATATGGCAGAAGGTAAACGTGTACCTCGTAAAAAAGGTCAACCCGCTGGCAGTAAGAAGCATAGTGACTTGTATACAGACGAAAATCCAAAAGGAACAATACATGGACTAAAGTTTGCTACAGTAAAGGATGCTAAGGCCAGTGTAAACAAAATTAAACGCAGTGGCAAAAAACACGCACATAAAATTCAAGCAGCCATAGCAATGGAACAACGTGCAAAGGCAGCAGGCAAAGTTAGTGCCGCCGCGGTGTATCGCAAGTACATTAATGCTATGAAGAAGAAAACTAAGAAGATGAACGAACTGCGTATTGAACGTCCAGACCCTAAGGATACACTGGGCGTAAAACGCAAGGACATGCCGCAAATTAAAAGTGATGACTATAATTTATTTTACGCATACTTAAAAAAGAACGGTGCAAAATTTACTAAGGATACAATGCCTGCTAGTGAACTACGAGCAATGCAAAAAGAGTTCAGTGATGAAGGCATCATGAAACAGATGCGCAAAAATATTAAACAAGGGCCTAACACTAAAGCCGTAATTGTAAGCAGTGATGGTTATATTATGGATGGACATCACAGATGGCTAGTAGCACTTAACACAGGAAGCGATCTAAATGTAATGCGTGTAAACATGCCCGCATTTGAATTGTATGATCTAGTTAACAAATTTGAAAAGACCTACTACAAAGACATGTATGACAGTGTTGAAATGGGAGAAACACGAGGCAGTATTGGTGTGCCACTTGCAAGTGGACTAGTAGTCAGTGTGTTTCCGCATCGCCCACTGCGCATTAAGAAAAGCACACCCGGCAAACTTCGCTATGATGAAACACTGGATGAGGAGATAGCGGATTGGTTTGCGGACAAGTGGCAAAACATATTTGAGAAGTGGAGTGCAAAATATAAGAAGAGTATTGACTGTAATAATCCTAAAGGATTTAGTCAACGTGCGCACTGTGCTGGACGTAAGAAAAAGAAGAGTAACGAAACAAAGGAAGCACCGCCAGGCACATACTTTACAAAGTCAGGTAATCTTGTAAAGGGCAGGCTCACAAAGGATGCACGAGAACGAGGCGCAAGAGAAACAGATCCCAAAGATGCAACACGCAGTCGTGTGCCGCCAGTAACACAGTATAATGAATCATTTTTGTTGCAACAAAAAGGATTCAAGAAAAAAGGCAATAGAATGGTTCCTAACTGTGTTAAGGAAGAGGAAACAGATACACTGGGTAGTCAGATTAATTTTCCTGGATATGAAAAGAAAGACGAACCCAAAAAGCCTAAGAAAAAACAAAAGCCTAAGAGCATGTATGACAAGATAGTGGGAACATTTACAAGTGCATTTAATTTAGATGAAGGAATAAATGATCCACATATTTTTAAAGCAGTGTTTATGGCAGGAGGGCCTGGCAGTGGCAAGGGCTTTGTAGCACAAAATTTATTGGGCGGCACAGGATTACGCACAGTGAACAGTGATGACATGTATGAATACTTGTTGAAGAAACAGGATCTTGCTCTGGATCCTGCTACTATAGGATCACCTCAGGGTCAAGAGATTCGGCAAAGAGCAAAAACGTTAATAAAGTCAAGAGAAGCACAGTATATTGATGGCAGAATAGGATTAGTTATTGATGGTACAGGAAAAGATCCTAATATTATTAGCAAGCATGTAAACAAGTTAAGAGAAGTTGGATATGACGTTGCAATGATTTTTGTTAACACAAGCCTAGAGGTTGCGCAACAGCGTAACCAAAAAAGAGAAAGAACTTTACCGCGTGATATGGTTACTCAATTATGGAACGAAGTGCAAGAAAACATAATGAAGTTTCAACAGATTTTTAGACCTGATAGATTCTTCGTTATTGATAACAGTGGAGGATTAGAAGACCTTGATAGAAAAGAAAACTTTGACAAAGTGTACAACGAGACACAAAGATTTTTAAACACTCCACCTAGTAAGAAAGCAGCTCTAGCGTGGATTCAGCAACAAAAAGAGCAGAACGATGCAGAACGATCAGCCAAACAACAACAAAATAAAGAACCTGATGGAGGAACTACAGACTCTAACTGAGGATTTCTCCAGACCAGTAATGGAAAGACCTAGTAAACCAGGCAGCCGCCCAGGAAGTTTAAAGAGAAAGGCAGCACAGTATTTGGGAAAAGGCGCCGGATCAGCACTAAGCAAGACAGATCTAAAACGTTTGCGTGCTAAAGCAAATAAAATGAAGAAGAGCAGTAAGAAAGCAGAAAGAGACAGAGGTATACAACTAGCAAGGCAAGTAAGTTTTGCGTTTAACATGAGAGACTAATGTATTTAAGAGCTAAATTAAAATGCAAACAGGATGCTGCACCCTACAGGGTATATATTAATGACGAACTAATTACTGAACGTCTATATAGCATTCCGCTTGCTACTACAGATTGTAATATGTTGTATGTGCATCTAGAGGATGCTCCTGATTACGATTTTAAGATTGTATCATTAAGACAGGAAGATGATTACGCTGTTACACTGCATGACTTTACAAAACAGGAGACGCAGTTTGAAGATTAGAGATATTATAATTAGGGAGGAAGCAAGTGCTGGCGGAAACATTGCTACAATTAGTTTTCCTATGACACCCGGTACTACCAAAAAGCAACAGCGTCAAGCAGTGGATCCTTTTGGTTACACAGTAAACAAAAAGGGCAAGAAGAAACGCAAGGATCCAGTATACAACGTGCCAGTAATCAAACGATAAATATAAAATACACAAAACAGGAACAGAACAATGCGTGATATTATTACAAAACTAGAAGAACTAAACGTTGAGAAAGAACAACTCAACGAAGGTCATATGGGCGATGAAGCACATATGATGGAACTGGATCATGAAGTGCAAATGGCACGAAGCGATCTTTACAAAGCAGCAAAGTATGCAGTGAGTATTCACAAAATGATGAAAGACATCAGTGAAATGGAAGGCATAGATGGCTGGGTAGCAAGTAAAATTACTAAAGCAAGTGATTACTTGGGCAGTGTAAAACATTATCTAGAAGGCATGAAGTTTCAAGACGTAGAACTAGCAGTTGTTCCTGTTGCTGGTGATATGACAGATGCTATGTCAATGGAATCAGTAGATGAAGAAGATGATATGGGAGGACATCCTACAGCATTGTTAATGAAAGTCGCTAAACAAATGCAAGATGATGCCGCCATAGGAGATTATACAGCAATAGATGATTTACTAAAGGATATTCCTCGAGACCAATTAGAAGGCTTCTTGTCAGATGTAGAAGAATCAGTTAACGAAGAAGAAGAAGAAAAAGAAGAAAAGCCTGACATGGACAAAATGCTTAAGGCACTGAAGAAGAAACTAAGTGATGAAGGTGGCGCTGCAGGATTCGAACCTTTAGAAAAGATTGCAAAAGACATGGGTGTTGATCTAACACCTGCAATGTTAAAGGGTATGAAGGGCATTAAAATGCACAGAGACGGCGACTATATCCTAGAACAAACAGTTGATGAGGATGTACTAGACGAAAAAGACGAAGATGTAATTGGTGATATCATTGCAAGTTTAGGCAAGATGAAGACTCCTGGTATGATGCCAAAGCCAAAGCCTAAAATGTCAACAAACATGAAAACTGGGGCAACACGCGGCGCTGGCGATGATGAAGATTATATGAAGGCTGCTGCAATGGCAAATATGCCCGATCAAGCAAAACAAAAAATGATGAATAAAATGATGGTTAAAGACAGTAAGTTTTCAGAATGGGGTAAAAAGTAATGTCAGATTTCGCAAGCCTAGTGCAAAAATTAAACGCAATTAACAATGACGAACAGGTGGATATTACTTCCAGTGAGGAAACTACCACAAAGCGTCAGCAAGTTATGGAAACAAAGTCTCTACTGGATAAGTTTAATGAGATTCAGGACGCTAATCCTTATCAGCCAGTTGTAACTGAAGCAGAAGATGAAGTAGAAGAAACAATGCAGGATCGTTTTGCAAAGTTTTTAAAAGCAGAGCGAGCCGCAGGTAGTGATGTTGACACTATGAAAACTGCTATTGAAGAAGGCACAAGCGAGTATGAATATGCTGATCGTGCATTTAGTAAGATGGCAGAAACAATTAACACATTAGAAAAGATGGTGCGTGAAGGCGGTATGCTTGAAATGAAGATTGCACAAGCAGGAGGAGATCCAGCCGCACTTCGAGATATGAGACAAGCACTTAGTGATGCTTATGAAGCATATGAAGTAGCACATAGAGACGCACTGGGTAGTACGCCAGAACAACAGCCTGAGGATTAAGAAATGCGTTTTAGTCAGTTTGTAACAGAAGATCGTGCAGTAAGAGTTAAAGTCAGTGACTTGACGTTTGATGGTCCAGCATTAGACAAACTGCCTACAGAACTTACAGTAAAAGTAATGGTCAATCCAGGAGATGATAACGAGGATATCTATGATGCGGTTGTTGACGAACTAGAAGATCGCTATGGTATAAAAGTTGGTGGCTTTGAAATGAAGTTAGAAGAAAACAAAGCACTTGCAGATACAGAAAAAGTAATTGCAAAGAACTTTTCACCAGAACGCAGTGCAGTCAAAGACAAGATAGTTTCACTAGTGCGTGATGTTATGATGGGCAAGGGTGACAGAATGCAGCAGGCAATGGAAATTACTGCTCTTACTAAAAGTGAACTTGAAGCAAAAAGCATGGATCCTGATCTTGAAGTAGGTGTTAACCAGAATCTTGGCATGCTAAAACGTGCAATGGAAAAAGTTGTTGGTTCAAAAATTGTAGATGATATTACTGAACAAGAACTTGAGGAATATAAGAGCACTGCACAGTTACGCAACGATGCAATGTTTGCAGCCCTAGCGAGATTACAGGACAAAAAGAAAGAAAAACAAAAACCCAAGACTATTGAGATTCCTAAGCAACTTGATTTGTTTAAAGCAAATGAAGCTCGTGAAATAGATCCTAAAAAGATGCAAGCCTATATGGACTTTAAGAAAGAAAAAGACATAGATGGCAGTAGTGTGCGCATGGCTGTGGATAATCCGGATCTTCCTGAGACAAAACGTTTAATGACAAACGATGACTTTGCCAAAGCAGTAAAGATGTACAAAAGTGCATTAAAAGAAAGTCTAGAACTAGACGAAGAAAAAGGTGATTATGTTATAAGTCTTAAAGGTAAAGAAATGTTCAGAGGTAAATCTGAAAAAGATGCTAGATCTGCATTTCATAAACTACGAAAAGAACATGGTAATGATGTTAAGGTTAAAGTAGAGGAAAGCTCAGAACCACAAGCAATTACTGAAGAAGAATTTGATGTACTAGCAGAGAAGAAAGATGCTTGTTATCGTAAAGTAAAAGCACGCTATAAAGTATGGCCCAGTGCATATGCAAGTGGTGCACTAGTACAGTGTCGCAAAGTAGGTGCGGCTAACTGGGGCAACAAAAGTAAGAAAAAGAAGAAAAAGTAATGCTACTAGTCGAACTAGATGAAGACCTAAGAGCATGGTTCGGCAAAGGCAAAAAAGGCGGTGCTGGAGGCGGCGGCTGGGATCG
>MDTG01149246.1_pt1 | contig 13338 bp, 12 predicted proteins | sample 811421 | NCBI WGS metagenome assembly MDTG01 (sample SAMN05326645, study PRJNA326480) | marine metagenome | isolation source: seawater | place: Pacific Ocean: South East | collected 2011 | reverse complement strand
GCTGCGCGTGGCCACGGTCGAAAAGAAACAGCGCAAGCGCAACCCCGCCCCGCCGTTCACGACCTCCACGCTGCAGCAGGAAGCCGCGCGCAAGCTGGGCTTCAACGCCCGGCGTACCATGCGCACCGCCCAGGGTCTGTATGAAGGCGTGAAACTCGGCGACGGCGACGAAACCGGTCTGATCACCTATATGCGAACCGACTCGGTCAGCCTGTCGCAGGACGCGCTGGCCGAGGTGCGCCAGACCATCGGCGACCGCTACGGCCAGAAGAACCTGCCGGACGCCCCGCGCAGCTTCAAGACCAAATCCAAGAACGCCCAGGAGGCCCACGAGGCCATTCGGCCCACGGCCAGCGCGCGGATTCCCGACGAGATCAAACGCTATCTCACCTCCGATCAGTTCCGGCTCTATGAGCTGATCTGGCAGCGCACCGTGGCCTGTCAGATGGTGCATGCCCTGTTCGATACCGTCTCGGCCGATCTGGCCGCCGACACATCCGGCCGGCATCTGTTCCGGGCCAGCGGGCGCACCCTGCGCGAGGCCGGTTTCCTCTCGGTCTACAAGGAAGGCCGCGACGACGACAAGGGCGACGACGACGCCGACAAGCGCCTGCCGCCGCTTGAAGAAGGCCAGATCATCGATCTGAACGAGATCGTGCCCACCCAGCACTTCACCGAACCGCCGCCGCGCTTCACCGAAGCCGCCCTGGTCAAGACGCTGGAAGAATACGACATCGGCCGGCCGTCGACCTATGCCGCGATCATCTCCACGCTGCAGGATCGTGAGTACGTCGAAATGGACGGCAAGGCCTTCATGCCCACGCCGTTGGGCAAGATCGTCAACAAGTTCCTGACCGATCACTTCACCCGTTACGTGGACTACGAGTTCACCGCCAAGCTCGAGGACCGGCTGGATGCGGTATCTCGCGGTGAAGAGGAATGGCAACCCTTGCTGGCCGAATTCTGGGAGCGCTTTTCCGACCAGATCGAGGCCAAGCAGGATCTCTCGCGCGAGGAAGTGGCCCAGGCCCGTGAGCTGGGCACCGACCCGGAAACCGGCAAGCCGGTGATCGTGCGTATCGGCCGCTACGGGCCGTTCGTGCAGCTGGGCTCCAAGGACGACGAGGAAAAGCCGAAGTTTGCCGGCCTGCGCAAGGGCCAGGACATGGACAAGATCACGCTCGACGAAGCGCTGTATCTGTTCAACCTGCCGCGTGATCTGGGCACCACGCCCGAAGGCGAGGCGATCCAGGTCAATATTGGCCGCTTCGGGCCTTATGTGCGCTTCGACAAGACCTTTGCCTCGCTCAAGGAGGATGACCCCTACACCATCTCGCGCGAGCGGGCGCTGGAAGTCATCGCCGAAAAGAAAGAGGCCGACGCCAAGAAGCTCATTGCCCACTTCGAAGAAGCCGGTATCAAGGTCCAGCACGGCCCGTACGGCCCTTACATCACCGACGGCAAGAAAAACGCCCGGGCGCCCAAGGATCAGGAACCCACGGAACTGACGCTGGAACAGTGTCAGGAGATTCTGGCCAAGGCGCCGGAGAAGAAGAAACGCGGCAAGAAGAACACCAAGACGTCGGGCACCAAGGCCGCGACTTCAAAAAAGACCGCTGCCAAGAAGACCGCAACGAGCAAGAAAAGCGCGTCCAAATCGGCAACGACCAAGAAATCCGCAACCAAGAGCGCGGCCGCGAAGTCCACGACGAAAAAGACCGCCACCAGCAAGAAGACGTCGGCGACCAAAACCAAGGCCGGCAAGACGTCGTCTTCGAGCTAGCCTGTTCGGGGCGCCGCTTTCGAATGGTTCGCGAATGAAGGCGAATACACACGCATGAATACAGACCGGCCAATCTGCGGATTGCCCTGTCTGTATTCATGCGTGCTCATTGGCGTACAAGCAAAGCTTTTCGAGGTAGAAGATGAATGAGCAGGTCGGCGCACGGTTTCGTGTGCGTCATGCCGCGCGCTTGCTGGCTGATGGGGGCGTGATCGCCCATCCGGCCGATGGCGTCTGGGGGCTGGCCGCCGATGCTGCCGATCCGGTCGCGGTGGGCCGTATTCTGGCGATGAAGCAGCGCGATGTATCACGCGGGCTGATCGTGATCGCCGACAATCCTGCGCATTTGGCCCCGCTGGTGGCCGCGCAGGCCGATCACGCCTGGCAACGGGCGATCGCGGCCTGGCCGGCCGCCGAAACGTGGCTGTTGCCGGCGGCCCCCGATGCACCGGTCTGGCTGACCGGCGGGCGCGAGACCATCGCGCTGCGCGAGCCTGCGCATGCGCTGACGCGTGCTCTGTGCCACGCGTTTGGCGGCGCGCTGGTCTCGACCAGTGCCAATGTGACCGGCCGGGCCCCGATACGCTCGACGTGGGCTGCACGGGCACGTTTCGGAGGCGCCATCGACGGCGTGGTCGCCGGCGTGCCCGACACGCCCGGTATCCCGAGCACGATCCGAGACGCAGAAACCGGAGAGATCATTCGTGGCGGTTGATGACGATGCCCAAGTCACCGCCGATGCGGTGATCGCGTATTTCAAAGGTCTGCAGGATCATATCGCGGCTCGTCTGGAGGCTTTTGAGCCCGAGGCGCGATTTTTCGTCGACCAGTGGGAGCGGCCCTCGGGCGGCGGCGGCGACACGCGCGTGCTATCCGACGGTGCGGTGTTCGAGCGGGCCGGCGTCAATTTCTCGCATATCATCGGCGATTCGCTGCCGGCTTCGGCGTCGGCACGCCGGCCCGAACTGGCCGGGCGCTCGTTCGTGGCCACCGGGGTATCGGTGGTCGCCCACCCGTGTAATCCCTATGCGCCGACCGCGCATGCCAACGTGCGGTTCTTCATCGCCGAGAAACCGGGCGAGACACCGGTCTGGTGGTTCGGTGGCGGTTTCGATCTGACGCCCCATTACGGCTTCGATGACGATGCTGTGGCCTGGCATCAAGGCGCTCATGAGGCCTGCGCGCCGTTCGGCGATGATCTCTATGATCGCTTCAAGGCCTGGTGCGACGAGTATTTCTATCTTCCGCACCGGGCCGAAACACGCGGTATCGGCGGGCTGTTCTTCGATGATTTCGACGAGCTGGGCTTTGCCGATTCGTTTGCTTTCGTGCAATCGGTCGGCCAGGCGTTCATCGATTCCTACACGCCGATCGTAGAGACCCGCAAGGATCATGATTACGGCGCGGCCGAGCGGGATTTCCAGCTGTACCGGCGCGGTCGTTACGTCGAGTTCAATCTTGTCTATGACCGCGGCACCCTGTTCGGCCTGCAGTCCAGAGGTCGCACCGAGTCGATCCTGATGTCGATGCCACCACTGGCGGCATGGCAGTATGCTTATGAACCGGCGCCCGGGAGCGCCGAGGCCGATTTGTATACGCGTTTTCTCAAGCCTCAGGACTGGCTTGGCCGCGCCTAGAGATTGCGCCGGATCATAACTGGGGAGCTTGTACCGTCGATGCATATCACGCTGACCGAACTGCGCTATCTGATCGCGCTTGATAAGGAGCGTCACTTCGGCCGCGCAGCCAAGCGCGCCTTCGTGAGCCAGCCCACGCTGTCCGTGGCGGTCAAGAAGCTCGAGGGCGAGCTCGGCGTGACCGTGTTCGAGCGCAACCGCGGCGAGGCTCGGGTCACGCCCATCGGTCGACGCATCATCGAACAGGCCTATCGCGTGCTGGGCGAGGTCAGTGAGCTGGAGTCCGTGGCCGAACAGGGCCGCGACGAGCTCAAGGGCCCGCTGCGCCTGGGTGTGATCTATACCGTGGGGCCGTATCTGCTGCCGCATCTGATTCCGCAGCTGCGTGCCACCAGCCCGGACATGCCCCTGATCATCGAGGAAAATCTCACCGGCCAGCTCACCCAGCAGTTGCGCAACAACGAGCTCGATGCCGTGATCGTGGCCATGCCCTACGATGTCTCGGGCATGTCGGTCTGGCCGATCTATGACGAGAGCTTTGTCGTGGTCATGCCACAGGCCCATGCCTGGACCGGACGGGAGTCCATCGCGGCCAACGAACTGGCCGACGAGAATCTCCTGCTGCTGGGCCCGGGCCACTGTTTCCGTGACCAGGTGCTCGATCTGTGTGCCGGCTGCCGGGAGACCGAGGAAGCCCATCGCACCCGCTCCGGCTCGTCTCTGGAGACCATCCGTCATATGGTGGCCAGCGGGCTGGGCGTGACCGTTTTGCCGCGCTCATCGATCCCGAACCTGTCGCACGAGTCGCGTCTGCTGGAGACCCGCCCGTTTTCCGGCACCGCACCCAAGCGCCAGATCGCGATCGCCTGGCGCCGCAGTTTTCCGCGCCCGAAAGCCATCAGCGCGCTGCACGAGGCGGTCATGGGCTGTGATCTGGCCGGGGTATCGCTGTTGCAGGATCAGAGCGCACTGAATGCCGATGACGCGTTTCTCGATGCCTCCTAGCTGCGGGTGAATCCGCCCCGGCCGGCCCACCCGGCGGTGCGTTACACTTTGGGCCATTGTTTGTCGGCATGCTCGGATATGCGCGCTTTCCTGATCTATTCAGCGCTCGTCATGGCAGGACTTCTGCCCTGGTGTCAGGCCACGGCCGAGGTCAACGCCGATGCCGTGAGTGCCTACAGCGACACCACCCGCCAGCGCTTCATCCGCGCGCTCGATGAGGCGCGACACGGCACGTTTTCGGCTCAGAGCAATCTGGCCCATGACCTGCGCAATTATCCGCTCTATCCCTACCTGACGGCGGCCGATCTGCGACACGAACTGGCCAGCGGCGCCGATGGCACCCTGGATAGGCGTATCGATGCGTTTCTGGCCGACTATCCCGACCTGCCGCCGGCAGAACGACTGGAAAGCGCCTGGCTGGACGATCTGGCCGACCGAGGCCGCTGGTCCAAGATTCTGGAGCATACGCAAGGCCTCGATACGACGAGCGCGCGTTGCCGCGCCGAGGCGGCCCGTATCGGCCTGGGGCGCGGCTCGCTGGCCAACGCCCGGGCCCTCTATGATGTCGGCGAAAGCCAGCCCGCTGAGTGCAACCCGGTCTTCGAATGGCTGGCCGACCAGGGCGCGCTCGATTCCGGCCTGATCCGCAGCCGAGCCCACAAGGCGATACTGGGCGGTGATACCGGTCTGGCCCAATACCTTGCCGGCCAGGCCAGCGGCGATGCGCCGGTGATCGGCAACTGGCTGGACTTGACGAACAACCCGCGCCGCCTGCCGCAGGCCGCGCCCGGGCTGGACGACGATATCGCCGTTCATGTGTTCAAACGCTACGTGCTGGCGGCTCCCGAAGCCGCGGCCGACGCCCTGCCATCGCTGGTCGATCGATTCGGTATCGACGCCGCCGGCAAGTACGAGATGCAGCGCTACGTTGCCCTGCTGTTCGCCGAGGAGCACCGGCCCGAGGCACTGCTGTGGTTTGCCCGTGTGGATCATGCCCGGCTGAACCGGGCCAGCGACGAGCACGCGCTGGGCTGGGAAATCCGCGCGGCCATACACGACCGGCGCTGGCCGCTGGTCATTGCGGCCATCAACGCGCTGCCGCCGGCGATCGCTCAGGACGAGGAATGGCGTTACTGGAAGGCGCGCGCGCTGGCGGCCACGGGCCGTTCGGACGCAGCGCGGGCCCTCTATCGCCCGCTGGCCGCCGAGCGCTCCTATCACGGTTATCTGGCCGCGGACGCGCTCAATCAGGACTATCAGTTCAACGAACAACGCGTGCCCGATGACCCGGCGATCGCCGCGCGCCTGGCTGCCCGGCCCGGCTATGCGCGAGCGCGCGAGCTGCACGCGCTGGGCATGGAAAGCTATGCCTATCTGGAATGGCAGGCGATGATGGAGACCCTGCCCCAGGACGAACAGATGCAGGCCGCACGCCGGGCCTATGAGTGGCAGTGGTATGCCCGGGCGATCCTCACCCTAGCCGACGCGGACTACTGGAACGATCTGGACATCCGCTACCCCACGCCCTTTCGCGATGACGTGCGCGCTGCCGCCGCGGCCAACGGTCTCGACCCGGCGTTCGTCTACGCTGTCGTACGCACCGAGTCGTTGTTCCAGCCGGCTGTGACCTCCCCGGTTGGCGCGCACGGGCTGATGCAGCTCATGCCGGGCACCGCCCGGCTCGTGGCCCGCCAGATGGGACGGCCTGCTCCCAGCAGCACGGATCTGAACGACCCGCGCGAGAACACGACGCTCGGCGCGCGGTATCTGGCCGATATGGTCGAGGACTGGGGCGGCAATCTGGCGCTGGCCACGGCCAGCTACAACGCCGGGCCGGGCAAGGTGGCCCAGTGGCTGCCGGAGGCGACCATGGCGCCGGATATCTGGATCGCCACGATCCCCTATACCGAAACCCGCGAATACGTCCAGCGCGTGATGTCGCACATGACGGTCTTCCAGCATCGGCTGTCGGGATCGATCACGCGGCTGAATTCGCGCATCGATTCCGTGCGCCCTGCGTATCCGGATCGCAAGACGTCTTTTTAAGTTTTCGGGAGCCCAGTCATCGACGAATCATCCGACGGCCTGCCGGCCGGTGCCGCGCGTTACCTGGTCGGCGGCGCAGTGCGTGACGCGCTATTGGGCCTTGCCGTGTCCGATCGCGACTGGGTGGTCGTGGGAGCCACACCCGAGGCCATGCAGGACAGCGGCTATATCGCGGTCGGCCGCGATTTTCCGGTGTTTCTGCATCCTGACACCCGTGAAGAGCATGCGCTGGCGCGCACCGAGCGCAAAGCCGGCCACGGTTACCACGGCTTTGTCTTTCATACCGGGGCCGAGGTCACACTCGAGGCGGATCTGGGCCGTCGTGATCTGACCGTCAACGCGATCGCCGAGGATCCCTCCGGCACGCGTATCGACCCCTACGACGGCCTGGCCGATCTCGAGGCCAGGCGGTTACGCCACGTATCGCCGGCCTTTGTCGAAGACCCGGTGCGTATCCTGCGCCTGGCCCGCTACTATGCCCGGTTCGCGCCACTGGGCTTTACCGTGGCCGAGGAAACCCGGGCCCTGTGCCAGACCATGGTGGCCTCCGGCGAGGTCGACCATCTCGTTCCCGAACGGGTCTGGGCCGAGACCGAGCGCGCGCTCATGAGCGACGAGCCGGCCCTGTTCTTCTATTTCCTGCGCGAGATCGGCGCCCTCGAGCGGCTGTTTCCCGAACTGTCGGCGCTGTTCGGCATGCCCCAGCCCCCGCAGTATCATCCCGAGGTGGACTGCGGGATTCATACGCTGCTGGTGTTGAGCCTGGCCGCCGCCGACGGCGCCGGGCTGGCCGCACGCTACGGCGCGCTGTGCCACGACTACGGCAAGGGGCTGACGCCGGCCGATATCCTGCCCGGCCATCGCGGCCATGAGGAACGCGGCGTGATACCGGCCGATACCGCCAGCCGGCGCATGGGTGTGCCACGGGCGCTGCGTGAAACCGCCTGTCTGACCGCGCGCTGGCATACCCATATCCATCGCATCACCCAGATCAAGGCCACCACACTCATGGCGCTTTTCGAAGCCGTCGATGCCTTTCGTCGGCCCGAACGCCTGGAGGATCTGATCACCGTGTGCATCGCCGACGTTCGCGGGCGGCTCGGCTACGAACACCGGGCCTATCCTCAGGCCGAGCTGGCCCGCAAGGCCCTGGCGGCGGCCAACGCGCTGACCGGCGCCGAAGTGGTCGCCACTCACCAGCTGCGCGGCCCGGCCGTTGGCGAGAAATTACGCGAGTTGCGTGTTCTGGCTATTCAGCGTGCCATTCATGGCCGAGAACTGGCCGCACGAGACACGACCGCATGAATACCGATACCGCACCTGTCGTGGTCACGGGCGCCAACCGCAATATCGGCGCGCATATCGCCAACCGACTGATCGACGACGGTTTTTCCGTCATCGCCGTCTATCGCAGCGACACCGACGACATCGCCGGCCTGATCGAGCGCGGCGCACATGCCGTACAGGGTGAATTCGCCGATACCGCCAGCACGCGCGCTATTGCGGGCCGTATCCGCGCGCTCGCGCCCCGGCTGCGTGCCCTGATCCATAACGCCTCGGCCTTTGCCCCGACCGATGAGAATATCGAGGCTGCCTCGGATCAGTTTCAGGCGTTCTTCGAGGTGCACATGCGCGCGCCTTATCTGCTCAATACCGAACTGGCCGATTGCCTGGCCGGCAGCCGCGAGGCCCCGGGCGATATCGTCCAGATCACCGATATACAGGCCGACAACCCCAAGCCGGTCTATGACGTCTACTGCGCGACCAAGGCAGGCCTGCAGAACCTGGGCCTGTCGTTTGCCAAGCGTCTGGCTCCCACAATCAAGGTCAACATGATCCAGCCGGGGCCGATCTCGTTTCAGGACTGGGTGGATGATGCCGACCGCGAACAGACCCTGGCCGCCACCCCGCTGGAAAAGACGGGCACACCAGAGACGATCTATACCGCCGTACGCGGCTGTCTGGACAACCCCTTCCAGACCGGCGCCGTGATCGCGGTCGACGGCGGTCTGCGGCTGGGGAATTGATCACCGGCGGTTGAGCGCGGGCGGCCGGCGGCTTCAGTCGGCGCCGGTCAGCTCGGCCCAGTCGATGGCGATCAGCGGCTGGCGTGGCGCGTTCTCGTCGGCCCAGAGCGCGGCATATGTCCGGCCCAGGCTCGGATGAACACCCTGCGGTCGCAGCTCGGCCAGGGGGGCCAGCACGAAAGCGTAGTCGATGATATCGGCCCGCGGCACGCGGATGGTGCCGTCGTCGTGGATCGTAGCGCCATAGAGCAGCAGGTCCAGATCCAGCGTGCGTGAGCCGTCACGGGCACGCTGGGCCCGCCCGTTTTCGGTCTCGATATCGCGAAGCGCCGTCTGAACCTGCTCGATCGGCGCGCCGGTCGAAAACATCACCACCAGGTTGATGAAATCCGCACCGTCGAAGCCGACCGCCGGACAACGATAGAGCGTTGAGACCTCCAGCGTGCCGAAGCGCGCCCGCAGTGCCTCGAGCGCGGCCGGTATATAACGCGACGGATCGATGTTCGAACCGATACCCACAGCGATATCCACGCCCATGGTCATGCCACCGGGCGCGTGATCTGTACGCCGACATTCTCCGCCCCGCGCAGGGCGAACGGCTTGTTCAGACGCAGGGTCACGCGGGTGACGCCGAATTCCTCGATGATCAAGGCCGCGATCCGCTCGGCCAGGGTTTCGACCAGCTCGAAGCCGGCGTCTTCGACAAAGGCGATCACCCGCTTGGAGACGGCCTTGTAGTCCAGGGTCTTTGCAACGTCGTCGGTCGCCGCAGCCGCCCGGATATCGAAATCCATGGCCAGATCCAGCACCACGCGCTGGCGAATCCGGCGCTCCCAGTCGTACAGGCCGATCTGCGTATCAATGGCCAGTTGATCGATGAATATCGTGTCCACGACGTTGAAGATCGTTGTATTGCAGCCGCTCAGGATACCGGCTTTGCCCGTCGTGGCGGGACCAGTGTTTCCAGCGACCAGCGGGCCGTGGCCTGGGCAGGAGCGATACCGGGCGTGAAATCCGCCCGGCGCAGCCAGCCGGCCAGCGCGATCATGGCAGCGTTGTCGGTACAGAACGCCTGACGCGGGTAATACAGCGCGAACCCGTCGGTCATACCGGCCGCGCCGAGACGATCACGCAGTGCCCGGTTGGCCCCCACCCCGCCGGCCACGACCAGACGCTGCGTGCCGCTATCACGCATCGCCCGTCGACATTTGATCACCAGCGTATCGATCACGGCCCGCTGAAAACTCGCCGCGATATCGGCATGCACTTGCTGCGTGCCGTCACAGGCCTTGATCGCCAGCATGACCGCCGTCTTGAGCCCGGAAAAGGAAAAATCCAGGCCCGGGCGTCGGGTCATCGGCCGCGGAAAATCGTAGGCGTTCGGATCCCCCTGCTCGGCGAGTGCCGCCAGCGCCGGCCCGCCGGGATAGCCCAGGCCCAGCATCTTGGCGGCCTTGTCGAAGGCCTCGCCCACGGCATCGTCGATGCTCTTGCCTAGCACGCGATACGCCCCGACGCCTTCCACCGCCACAAGTAGCGTATGCCCGCCGGAGACCAGCAGCGCGGTATAGGGAAAAGCAGGGGCCGCGTCTTCCAACAGCGGCGAGAGCAGGTGCCCTTCCATATGGTGGATACCCAGCACCGGCACCCCCAGACTCATGCCCAGGCCCGAGGCCACCGCGCTGCCCACCAGCAGTGCCCCCACGAGCCCCGGCCCGCGCGTATAGGCAATACCCGTGATCTCAGCGCGCCGGGCGCTGTCGCAGACGGTCTCGATCAGCGGCGCGATCTTGCGGATATGATCCCGCGAGGCCAGCTCGGGTACCACACCGCCGTAATCGGCGTGCAGTGCGACCTGACTGTGTAGCGCATGACCGGCCAGCCCGTCATCGCCGTACACAGCGACGGCGGTTTCGTCACAAGAGCTTTCGATACCCAGGATCAGCGCACCACGTTGCACGGTCGATATTTCAGGCGTATTATTCATCGTCCTATTCTAGCTGCGCGGTTAATAATCGTCAGCGGCTGGATCGACAAGACTGCACCTATTTTCCGGAGTGTGATGCTCAATGCCTAGCGTACGCGTAAAAGAGAACGAGCCGTTTGAAGTCGCCCTGCGTCGTTTCAAGCGCGGTTGCGAAAAAGCCGGCGTCGTGACCGAAGTACGCCGTCGCGAATTCTTCGAAAAGCCCTGTCAGACACGCAAGCGCAAGCGCGCGGCGGCCGTGAAGCGTCACGCCAAGCGCCTGCAGCGTGAGCAGCAGCGCTTCACGCGTCAGTATTGATCGAGTCTCTCGATCACTGACACGGTAACGATTCGAATGAATCGTCTAAGACAGCGGCTTCGGGCCGCTGTTTTTTTGTCTGACGATCACCGGCACCCGGATTATCGCCGGTGATCGATGCGACCTGTATCAATGTCTCTTGTGGAGAATGCCCTTGAACCTTAAAGAACAGCTGGCCGACGATATGAAGTCGGCCATGCGCGCCCGGGACAAGGAACGTCTGTCGGTCATCCGCCAGGCCCAGGCAGCGGTCAAACAGCGTGAAGTCGACGAATCCACCACGCTGGACGATGCCGAAGTCCTGGCCGTGATCGAAAAGATGATCAAGCAGCGCCGCGATGCCGAAAGCCAGTATCGCGACGCCGGCCGCGACGAGCTGGCCGATGCCGAAAACGCCGAGATTCATGTCCTCGAGCATTATCTTCCGGCCCGGTTGACCGATGCCGATCTCGACGATGTCATCGATCGCGCCGTGGCCGATCACGAGGGCGCAAGCATGCGTGACATGGGCAAGATCATGGGCCAGCTCAAGACCGAGCTGGCCGGCAAGGCCGATATGTCCGATGTGTCCGCGCGCCTGAAAGCCCGGCTGCAATAATCCTTGATTCGCCCGGCCACGGCCGGGCGATACCCGAGATGTCATGGCACGCATCCCGCAGAGCTTTATCGATCAACTGCTGGATCGCACGGATATCGTGTCGATCATCGACTTGCGGGTGTCACTGAAAAAGACCGGCCGCGAGTACAGCGCGTGCTGCCCGTTCCACGACGAGAACACCCCCTCGTTCACGGTGTCGCCGACCAAGCAGTTCTATCACTGCTTCGGCTGCGGCGCCCATGGCAGCGCCATCAGTTTCTTGATGGAATACGACCGCCTGGAGTTTCGCGACGCCGTCGACGTACTGGCCCAGGCCGCCGGCATGGAACTGCCCGAAGAAGCCGTCGAGGATGCCCCCGCCGGGCCGCCGCGCGAGCCGCTGTACGATGTTTTGCGTATCGCCGATCGGCACTACCAGAGTGCGCTGCGAAAAAGCGACGCCACGATCGCCTATCTCAAGAAACGCGGGGTCTCGGGCGACATGGCCAAGCGCTACGGCCTGGGCTATGCCGCCGACAGCTGGGATGCACTGACCGGCATCATCGGCGACAAACCGGCCGCAGCCCGCGCGGGCATGCTCATCGAACGCGATTCCGGCGGATATTTCGACCGCTTCCGCAACCGCTTGATGTTTCCGATCCGCGATACCCGCGGGCGAACCATCGCCTTCGGCGGCCGGGCCCTGGGCGACGACAAGGCGAAATATCTCAACTCGCCGGAAACCCCGCTGTTTCACAAATCCGACCAGATGTACGGCCTGTACGAGGCACGCCAGGCCATGCGGGATCTGCCGCGCCTGTTGGTGGTCGAGGGCTACATGGACGTCATCGCCCTGGCCCAGCACGGGTTCCCCAACGCCGTGGCCACCCTGGGCACAGCCACCACGGCCAGCCATCTGACCACCCTGTTTCGCCACACCCAGGAAGTGGTCTTCTGCTTCGACGGCGACACGGCCGGCACCCGGGCCGCCCGCAAGGCCATGGAGGTCAGCCTGCCGGTGATGCGCGGCGCACGCCGCGTGCGCTTCATGTTCATGCCCGAGGGCGAAGATCCGGACACACTGCTGCACAGCGACAACGGCACCGCGCGCATGCAGGCCGCGATCGACGAGGCACGCCCGGCGTCCGAGGTCCTGCTCGACGGGCTGACCGAAGGCCTGGATCTGACCACGCCGGACGGCCGCGCCCAGCTGATCGAGCGGGCCCGTACACCGATCAACGCGCTGCCGCCGGAGGCATTCCGGGCCGAGCTGATCGGCGAATTATCGCAGCTGTCGCGCCTGCCCTCGGCCGATCTGCGCGAGCTGTTTGCCACCAACGCCAGCGCGCGGCCGGCCCATGACACACCGGCGACGCAGAAGCCGGCCGCGCGCGAAACCGACAGCGCCCGCGTGACGCCCGTCACCCGGGCGCTGTCGTTGCTGCTGGCCGATACGGCGCTGGCCGGCCAGGTCGATCATGCCCGTGCCGACCTGGCCGATCACGACAACCCCGGCGCAAGAATTCTGGCCGAAGCGATTGACTTTTTCGCAAACAACCCAAATGTCGCGGTTGCACGATGGTTGGAGCGATACCGGGACAATCGTTATTTCTCGCGCCTGCAGACACTGGCCGCCCAGACCCCGCCCGGGGATGACGAGACCCGGGCCAACGAATTCGTCGACGCGGTGGCCCGGCTGTCGCAGCAGCGCCGCTCGCGCCAGACACTGCGCGAGCGCTATAACGCCCTGATCGCCCGGCAGGAACACGGCCCGCTGGATGAGCGCGCCGCACAAGAGTTGAAGGAAGTCTTGAGCCAGCTGCAGGGCAGCACCGGCTGATCGATTACGCGCCCGGCGCGGGCGATGTTAAACTGGTCAGTTATCGCCGAGTGCGCCCTGCCCCTAAGATTCAACACGCAGCGAGTCACATGAGCAGCAAAGACAAGAAATCACAGCTTCGGCTTCTGATTGCCCACG
>MDTG01356631.1_pt1 | contig 13339 bp, 11 predicted proteins | sample 811421 | NCBI WGS metagenome assembly MDTG01 (sample SAMN05326645, study PRJNA326480) | marine metagenome | isolation source: seawater | place: Pacific Ocean: South East | collected 2011 | reverse complement strand
GGGCCTGGTCGATTTCGCGGTCTGCGCGCTGCTGATTGCGGTTCCGACACTTCTGATCGCCAGTCAGCCGGATCTCGGGACGTCGCTGCTGGTGGCCGCCGGCGGCGGCATGGTGCTGTTTCTGTCCGGAGTGCGCTGGCGCTGGATTGCGGCAGGCGCCGCGACCGCGGTTGCCGCCGCACCGCTGCTCTGGAACATGCTGCACGACTACCAGCGCAATCGCGTTCTGACGTTCATCGACCCGGAATCCGACCCGCTGGGCCAGGGCTGGAATATCATCCAGTCCAAGATCGCGGTCGGCACCGGCGGGCTGACAGGCAGGGGCTGGCTCGACAGCACGCAGTCGCGGCTGGAATTCCTGCCCGAACCGCATACCGACTTCATCCTGTCGGTCATCGCAGAAGAATTCGGTTTCATCGGCGTCGCGGCGCTGTTCACGCTGTATGCCGCGATCGTGCTGCGCGCGGTATTCCTGGCATCGCAGGCGCGCGATCCGTTCGGCCGAATGCTGGGCGCCAGCCTGGTGTTCCTGTTCTTCGTCTACCTGCTGGTCAACGCCGGCATGATCAGCGGCGTGATGCCGGTGGTCGGCGTACCGCTGCCGCTGGTGAGCTACGGCGGCACCTCGGCGGCGACGCTGCTTGCAGGCTTCGGTATTATCATGAGCTTCTACAGTCGAAGAAAGATGCTGAAATAACGCGATGCCGGCCTCGATTCGCCGGGTCCGGCGGCGCACTACATGAATCTATTCGGGATTTTGATGGTCAACATGATTACTTCGACACGGGCACACCCCATGATCAACAGATTGAGCACCCGATTTGCCATGCTCGCCGGCTTTCTGATCGCGGCAAGCGTCTCCGCTGGCCACCCGGGGGCTGATGAATTCGCACGCAAGCTGGCCGACGACGACGGCCTCGACATCGAATACGTGCGCCGCGCCATCGACGGTGCCGAATTCCAGCAGTCGATCATCGACGCGATCACGCGACCGGCGGAGTCCAAGCCGTGGCACGAATACCGAAAGATCTTCGTGCGCGATACCCGCATCGACGGCGGCGTCGAATTCTGGCGCGCCAATCGTGCGCTCATCGAGCGCGTGGCCGCCGAGTTTCGAGTGCCGGCCGAAGTGATTCTGGCCATCGTCGGCGTCGAAACCAACTACGGGCTCAACACTGGAAGCTATCGCGTCCTCGACGCGCTGGTCACCCTGGGCTTCTACTACCCGAAGCGCGCCGAGTTCTTTTCGCGCGAACTGGCCCAGTACTTTCATCTGAGCCGCGAGGAATCGCTGCCGCTCGAGGAAATCAAGGGCTCCTACGCCGGCGCCATGGGCCTGGGCCAGTTCATCCCCTCGAGCTATCGAGCCTACGCGGTGGATTTCGACGAGTCGGGCTCGCGCGATCTCTGGCGGTCGCTGCCCGACGCGCTGGGTTCGGTGGCCAACTACCTCAAGGTGCATGGATGGAACGACCAGCTGCCCACGGTGCTGCCGGTGAGGTCCGTGCCCGCGGGGCTGGACGAAGCCTTCAAGCCGAAACCGCAGCACACGCTGGGCGAACTGCAGGCCATGGGCATCGAATTCGACCCGGCCGGCCTGGCGCTGGATACACCGGCGACGCTGATCGAGCTCGAAGCCACGGACGGACCGGAGTACTGGATCGGACTGAACAACTTCTACGTCATCACGCGCTACAACCGCTCCCCGCTGTACGCGATGGCGGTCACCCAGCTGGCCGATGAGCTGGCCGCGCGGGCCCGCCGCGAACTGGCGCTCGCCGACTGATGCGCCGTGTCCTTCCCCTCGGCGCAGTGTTGTTGCTGGCCGCATGCGGCGGGTCGGAAGTTCGCGACGGCGCCGGCCGCCCGATTGACCCGAACCAGATCGAGGTGCCAGAGCCGCGCCCAGAGCCGCGCGCCCGCTACGGCAATCACTCGCCGTACACCGTGCTCGGAAAGACCTACCACGTGTTGCCTTCGTCCCGGGGCTACCGTGAGCGCGGGCGCGCGTCCTGGTACGGCAGCAAGTTTCACGGTCGACTGACCTCGTCCGGAGAACCGTTCGACATGTACAAGGTATCGGCCGCGCACAAGACGCTGCCGCTGCCGAGCTGGGTCGAGGTCACCAACCTCGACAACGGCCGCAAGCTGCGCATCCGCGTCAATGATCGAGGCCCGTTCAAGGAAGGACGGATCATCGATCTGTCCTACGCCGCGGCGGTCAAGCTCGGTGTGCTCGACGCCGGCACCGCCGCGGTCGAAGTCCGCGCGCTGGATTTCGGCGGCCAGGCCGCCGCGATCGCCGCGCGCCCGGTATCGGTGCCGGTCGAACTCCAGGCGGGTGCGTTCAGCAGTCGTGAAACGGCCGATCAACTGGCCCGACGGCTGGGCGACGCCGGCATCGACAACGTTCAGGTGCAGCGAGCGCGGGTCAGACGGGATACGGTGTGGCGGGTGCGTATCGGGCCCGTCTGGGAGCCGGCGCATGCCCAGCGGCTGGTCGAGCGCGTACTCGAACTCGGCCTCGAAGCCCCCGTCTATGTCTACCCCTGAGCGCCTTGAACAGGCAATTAATCGAATGGAGCACTTGATGAATTTGAAGCATTTTCTGGTCGCCCTTGCAATCGCGGCGCTGATGCCGATCGAAGCCGTTCGGGCCCAGGTCCCCTCGCCGCCCGAACTTGGCGCGACGAGCTATGTCCTGCTGGATTTCCATTCCGGCGAGACGATTGCCGAAAAGGAGCCGGACCTCCAGGTCGAACCTGCCAGCATCACCAAGCTGATGACCAGCTACGTCGTATTCAGAGAGCTGGCCAAGGGCCAGTTGAGCCTCGACGACAAGGTATTGATCAGCGAGAAGGCGTGGCGCACGGGCGGCTCGAGGATGTTCGTCGAAGTCGACACCGAGGTAAGCGTCGAGGACCTGCTCATGGGCGTGATCGTCCAATCCGGCAATGACGCATCGGTCGCGCTGGCCGAACACGTGGCCGGCTCCGAGGAAGTCTTCGCCCAGATGATGAACGCCGAAGCCGAGCGGCTGGGCATGGACAACACGACTTACCAGAACGCCACCGGCCTGCCGTCGCCGGACCACTACACCACGGCGCACGACATCGCCATCCTGGCCCGCGCGCTGATCGAGGAATTCCCCGAATACTACCGCTGGTATTCGCAGCAGGAGTTCACCTACAACGACATCACCCAGCCCAATCGCAACCTTCTGCTGTACCGCGACTCGAGCGTCGACGGACTCAAGACCGGTCACACGGAAGCGGCCGGGTACTGCCTTGCGACCTCGGCATTGCGAGACGGCATGCGCCTGATCAGCGTGGTGATGGGCACCGAAAGCGAAAGCGCCCGGGCCACTGCCAGCCAGGCATTGCTCAACTACGGCTTTCGCTTCTTCGAAACCTTCAAGCTCTACGCCGCCGGCGACGTCATTTCGACGACACCGGTCTGGAAGGGTGAAATCGAGGAAATGCGGCTCGGCATCGAAGGCGACGTTTTCGTGACCGTACCGCGCGGCAGCCAGGGCTCGCTGTCGGCCGAAGTGCTGGTGCCCAGCACACCGATCGCACCGTTCGAACAGGGCCAGGAATTCGGAACGCTGGAGGTCAGCTTCGACGGCGAGCCCCGGCTTCAGCGCCCGCTGGTGGTCCTCGACGAGGTGCCCCGGGCCGGCTGGTGGGGACGCACCACCGACGGTATCGGCCTGTGGTTCGACGGATTGTTCGGCGGCGACTGAATCCGGGCCGTCTGCATGAATATCAAGCTCGACACCGAAGGCGCACTGGAATTTCCCTGCCGCTACCCGGTCAAGGCCATGACGCACGCCCGCGAGAGAGCGCTGGACCAGGTCATCACGGCCATCGCGAACCAGGGCGCCGATCCCGATCGCGCCAGCGTCACGGTACGCCCCAGCCGCAACGGTCGATTCCAGAGCATCACGGTCGAGGTCCACGCGCAATCCAGAACCCAGCTGGAATCGGTGTATTCGAGCCTGCGGGCGCTGGACGTCGTGGTCATGACCTTATGAGCGCACCGTCGCTCAAGGTCCGCGAACTCGGGCGCAGACCCTATCTGCAGACCTGGGAGGCGATGCGCGCGTTCACCGACCGGCGCGGCCCGGAAGCGCCCGACGAACTCTGGCTTCTGGAACATCCGCCGGTCTACACCCAGGGACTGGCCGGCAAGCCCGAGCACGTGCTCGACGCCGGCGGCATTCCAGTCATCCAGACCGATCGCGGCGGCCAGGTCACCTATCACGGCCCGGGTCAGCTGGTCGCCTACCCGCTGCTGGATCTCGACCGCCTCGGGCTGGGCATTCGCACGCTGGTGGCGACGCTGGAGACCGTCACCATTGGCCTCCTCGACGAACTCGGCATCCCCGCCCATCGCACCGACGGCGCACCCGGGGTTTTCGTCGACGGCGCGAAGATCGCGTCGATCGGAATGAAGGTTCGACGTGGCTGTACCTTTCACGGCCTTGCGTTCAATATGACGATGGACCTGTCGCCGTTCGCCCGCATCAACCCGTGCGGATTCGCCGGGCAACCAATGACGCGGCTGATCGATCTCGTCGACGAACCGGTCGATGGAACCGACCTGGGCCGCCGGCTGGCCGGGCGGCTGGCAGGCGCGATCGGCCTTGACTGGAACATCGAAGCAACCCATGATGAGAATCATCCATTGGCCGCTCTTGTCGGCGCTCCGAGCGAAAAAACTGACGGTGGTGTCGAATCCAATGAAACCTAGACAACCGAATTCGGGTCTGAAATGGTCATGAATACCAAAATCCTGCATCTGATCGCCGCGCTCGCCCTGCTCTTCCCGGCCGTTGCCGGGGCCACGGACGCCGAAAAGCAGCCCGCGGAAGCGGTGAAGTCGCTCACGCCGACCACCGAACAGCGCTTCACCACGCGCCTGGCCTCGCGCTTTCTGACCAGTTACCACTACCAGAGCGAGGAGCTGGACGACGCGCTTTCCGAGCGCATCTTCACCCAATACCTGGACCTGCTCGACCCGAACAGGATGTATTTCCTGGCGTCCGACATCGAACAGCTGGACCGCTATCGCCACCGCCTGGACGAAGCGCTGCGGGCCGCGGAGATCGAACCGGCATTCGAGATCTTCAGCATCTATCGCGAACGTGTCGATCAGCGAATCGCCCATGCGCGCGCCCAGCTGGAAAGCGAATTCGATTTCACCGTCGAGGAAGACTACCAGTTCGATCGTTCCGAAAGCCCGTGGGCGGAAACCACCGAAGAGCTGGACGAGATCTGGCGCAAGCGGGTCAAGAACGACTGGTTGGGCCTGAAGCTGGCCGAGCGCGAGGTCGACGACATCCGTGAAACACTGGATGGACGCTACGGAAACATCCACAAGCGGGTCAGCGATTTCAACTCCGACGACGTGTTCCAGTTCTTCATGAACGCCTATGCCAGCGCGATCGAACCGCATTCCTCGTACATGTCGCCGCGCCTGGCCGAGAATTTCGAAATTTCGATGAAGCTTTCGCTGGATGGCATCGGCGCGTTGCTGAGCAGCCAGAACGAATACGTGGAAGTGGCCGACGTGGTCCCCGGCGGCCCTGCCGACCTGGACGGAAGGTTGCAGGCCGGCGACCGCATCGTCGGTGTTGCCCAGGGCGAAGACGAGTTCGTCGACGTGGTCGGCTGGCGTCTCGACGACGTGGTCGACCTGATCCGCGGCGAACGCGAAACGCTGGTGCGACTCGAGATCCTGCCGGCGGAAACCGGCATGAAGGGGCCATCGGAAATCATCGATATCGTTCGTAACGAAGTCAAGCTCGAGGAACAGGCCGCCCAGGCGTCGGTGGAGGAAGTCGAAACCGGGGATGGCGTCAAGAAAATCGGCGTGATCGACGTGCCGGTGTTCTACGTCGATTTTCGCGGTCGCGCTCGCAACGAACCGAATTACCGTTCGAGCACGCGCGACGTGCGCCGCCTGATCAACGAATTGCGCGCAGACGGCGTCGAGGGGATCGTCATCGACCTGCGCGGCAACGGCGGCGGTGCGCTGGTGGAGGCGACCACCATGACCGGCCTTTTCATCGACACCGGACCGGTTGTCCAGGTGCGCGACGCCAACGGTCGTGTCTCGATCGAAACCGATCGCGAACCGGGCATGGCCTGGGACGGCCCGCTGGCGGTGCTGGTCAATCGATCCAGCGCTTCGGCATCGGAGATCTTCGCCGCGGCCATCCAGGACTACGGGCGCGGCATCATCCTGGGCGAACCCACGTTCGGCAAGGGCACCGTGCAAAACCTGTTCAACCTGGACAATTACCTGACCGACGATGAAAAGAAGCTCGGCCAGATCAAGCTGACCATGGCCAAGTTCTTCCGGATCGACGGCGGCTCCACCCAGCTGCGCGGCGTCACCCCGGACATCACGCTGCCCAGCTTCGGCGATCCCGAGAAATACGGCGAAGCCGCGCTCGATTACGCGATGGACTGGAGCAGCATCGAGGAAACCGACTATCAGCGCATCGCCGACCTGTCGCCACTGCTTCCGCAGGCACGCGAACAGCACCTGGCGCGGCGCGAATCGAACGAGGAGCTCAAGGAACTGATCGATGACTTCGAACGGTTCCGGGAACTCGACCGGCGCACCAGCGTCTCGTTGCTCGAGAGCGAGCGCGTGCGCGAACGCGAAGAGGCCGAGGCTCGGCGCGCATCCAGTTTTGCACATGCCGAGACCGGCGAAATCCCGCCTGAAGCCGACGCTGAAGCCGGCGATGCCGGGGCCGACGGCAATACCGACGGCGACCCGGAGGGCGATGCGACCCAGGAAGATGAGGAGGAAGCCGACGTGCTCCGAACCGAAGCCGCGCGCATCCTGGCCGATCTCATCGAACTCGACCAGGGCCAGCATCGCCTGGTCCAGGTCCAGCACCCGATATCCCCGGGTTCGCTGAACTGAGCCCGGCTCATCGAGTGTGCCCCGCCAGGCACGCATGAGCCACCGGACCGGTTACGGCCCCGCCGGCCGGCCCGGTAAGTAGTCGACGCATGAGCTCAGACGCCGTCCAGGTCGCGGTCCCGGTGCCGCTCTACCGCCTCTTCGATTACCTGGCGCCGGTCGGCGAACCGGCGCCGCCGCCGGGTTCCCGCGTGCTGGTGCCGTTCGGCAATCGCAAGCTGGTCGGCGTCGTGACCGGCCGTTCGAACGGGTCGGGAATCGATCCGGCCCGCATCAAGCCCGTGGAACGGACCTTCGAGGCAGGCCTGGTCGACCCGGAACTGCTGTCGCTGATGCGCTGGGCCACGCGCTACTACGCGGCACCACCCGGCGAGCTGGTCAACCATTCCCTGCCGGCCCTTTTGCGCCGGAATCGCGAAATGCCGGCCCCAAGAGTCCACTGGCTGCGGCTGACCTCCGCCGGCGCGCAAGCCGACCTGGAACGTGCGCCGCGACAGCGCGAAGTGGCCGAATTGCTGGAGGCCGGACCCCTCTCGCGCGAGTCGCTGTCCGAGGCCGGCGCAAGTGCGGCAACGCTACGGCGCATGTTCGAGACCGGGCTCGTCGAGGCCTGCGGGCCGCCGCAATCGCCGCCGGTGCCGGGACCGGAACTCAACCCCGACCAGCGCGCCGCGCTGGCCGCAATCCTGAACGCACGCCACCGCTTCGAAACCCTGCTCCTGGCGGGCGTCACCGGAAGCGGCAAGACCGAGGTCTACCTGCAGGCCGCGCGCCACCTGCTTCGCCGCGGGCGACAGATCCTGGTGCTTGTGCCCGAGATTGGACTGACGCCGCAGTTCGTCCGGCGCCTGGAGGCGCGCCTTGGCCGCAAGGCGCATGTGTTTCACTCCGGCCTCGGTGAACGCGAGCGGCTGGAAACCTGGCAGGCCGCCGGCAGCGGCGAGGCCGAGCTGCTCATCGGCACGCGTTCAGCGGTATTTCTGCCGTTGAAACGGCCGGGGCTGCTGATCGTCGACGAGGAACACGACGGCTCGTTCAAGCAATTCGACGCGATGCGATATCACGCCCGCGACGTGGCCGTGCTGCGCGCCAGCCGGCTGGGCATCCCGGTGGTCCTGGGCTCGGCCACGCCGTCTCTGGAATCGCTGCACAATGCCGAACGCGGCCGATACCGGATGCTGCTGCTGCCCGAGCGCGCCGGCACGTCCGGACAGCCGCACTGGCGCATCGACGACCCGCGCGGACAGCGCGTCGAGCACGGCCTGACCGAAAAGCTGGTGGCGCGGATACGCAAGACGCTGGACGACGGCGAGCAGGTGCTTGTCTATCGGAACAGGCGCGGCTACGCGCCGGTGCTGATCTGCAACGAGTGCGGCTGGCAGGCCGACTGCGATCACTGCAGCGCGCACCTGACCTGGCATCGCAGCGCCAATCGACTCAACTGCCACCATTGCGGGCGCTACCGCAGCGTCCCGGTACGCTGCCCGGAATGCCATTCGCCGCAGATCCAGGCCGTGGGCGCCGGTACCGAAAGAATCGAAGCCGCACTGATGGAGCACTTTCCCGATCACCCGGTGCTGCGCGCCGACCGCGACGTGGTTCGCGGCCGCGACGATTTCGAGGCGTTGCTCGACCAGGTCGCGACCGGCGAACCCTGCATCCTGGTCGGCACCCAGATGCTGGCCAAGGGACATCACCTGCCGGGGATAGGACTTGCGATCATGCTGGACACCGATCAGCTGCTGTTCAGCGCCGATTTCCGGGCGCCGGAGCGACTGGCGCAAAGCATCGTCCAGGTCGCCGGCCGCGCGGGAAGGGCACAGCAGGGCCGGTTCGTTCTGCAAAGCCGCCACCCGGAGCACCCGCTGATCCAGACGCTGGCCGGCGGCGATTACCTGAGCGCGGCGCGCCTGATGCTGGAGGAAAGAAGGGACGCCGGCCTGCCGCCGTGGCAGAACCTGGCGATGGTGCGGGCCGAGGCGCAGAAAGCGTCCGATGCGGCCGGCTTCCTGCGCGAGGTTGCCCGTCTTATCGACGGCAAAGCGGTCCAGGTGTCCGGGCCGCTGGCCGCGATTCTCCAGCGCCGCGCCGGCTTCTGGCGCTACCAGTTATGGCTGATGTCGGAATCCCGGGCCGCTCTCGGCGCGGAGACCGCTCGCCTGACCGGGATCATCGAAGGCATGCCCGAAGCCAGGACGGTGCGTTGGCACATCGACGTGGACCCGATGGAGGTCTGAGTCCGGATCGTTCATGGCCCGATCAGTCGCCGTCGGCATCATCCTTTCTTGCAAGCGACCTCGCCGGCGCGTTGATCCAGACCACGTCGATGCCCTTGTTGCGGGCATTTCGCTCGACGGCCTGCATGTAGCCGTCGGCAAGCAGGAATCCGCTTGCCCTGGCCTGCGGCTCGGGGGCCGCGCACGCGCTCAGCAGGAGGGCGGCAGCGACAACGAAGATCATCCTGATACAGGTTTTCATGGAACTCGTCCTGCACCACGCACGGTGCCTGAGCAGGGATGCACTCAAGACTACACCGGCGCGATCACCGCCGCAACATCGCGCCCCGCTCAACCCGAATGCCATGCCGCCCCCAGGCGGCGGGGGTCGGCGGCCTGGTCGTCGTCGGTGACCGCGTGCACGCCGCCGAAATACAGACTGCGCCCGGCCCAGCGCCGGGCATCGGGAAATCCGTCTTCCAGCCAGGAATCGGCCGCGCCGCTCCAGTCCGGACTTCCGCGCTCCAGCGACAGCACGTCGCCTTCCAGGTGCAGGCGCGGGGCATCGACCGCGTCCTGCAGCTGCATGCCGAAATGCATGACGTTGCAAAGCACCTGGGCGATCGCGGTCCGGATGCGGTTCGAGCCGCCGCTGCCGAGCATGATGCGAGTGCCCGCATGCTCGACCAGGGTCGGCGCCATCATCGACGAAAGCCGGCGGTTGCGCGGCCAGTTCTCGAAACCCAGCCGATTCAGGTCTTCCTCGCCCAGCATGTTGTTGAGCATGAAGCCGCAGCCCGGCACCACGCGGCCGCAGCCCTCGCCGTTCGACACTGTCGTCCCGGCCAGGTTGCCGGCGCGGTCACGGATGCTGATCTGGGTCGTGCCGCGGGCGGTGCGAATCCGCGACTGACCGAGATGCCGGAAGGCCTGCATCAGCACGCGGCTGCTGCTCAGGCAATCCGGGCGTTCGAGCTCGCCGCGCTGGTCCTGGGTCAGGCGCATCGCGTCGACCAGCGCCTCGAGATGGGCGATCGAGCCGAAGCGAGTCCGCGGCGCCAGGCGGCGCGCCAGCGCCTGGGTCATCAGCGCCACCATGAGGCCGCCGAACGCCGGGGGCGGATTGGACCAGACCCGCGTGCCGCCGTTGAGTCGCCACTGCATCGGACGCCGCCACCTGACGCGGTAGCGCTGAAGATCCGACATTGACAGGTGACCGCGGCGGATCGTCGACATGCCGGCGATCCGCGAGGCGACATCGCCGCTGTAGAAGCTCTGCGCGCCCTCGTGCGCAATCGATTCCATGAAGTCGGCCAATTCCGGGTTCGCGATCGAGTCGCCCACGGCGGGCAGCGGCGCGCTGGCGGACGCGAGTCCGAAGATTCGGGCCGACTCGTCGTCGGTCCGGACGATGGGCTCGAGAATGCGAAGCGCCTCGGCCTGCACCGCGTTGAGCGCGACCCCGCCGCGGGCCAGCGTCACGGCCGGCCGCACGAGTTCCGCCATGGGCAGGGTCCCGAGACGCTGGTGCATCGCGAACAGCCCGGCCACCATGCCGGGGACCGCGGCTGAGCCCATGCCAACGTGAAACTCCTGGATTTCCGAGCCGAAATTGCCTTCGATTGGATAAAAATCGGGGCCTTCCACGCGTCGCGCCGACGGGGTCTGGGTGAAGAAGTCGGCGACCACCGGCGCGCGTCCCCGCATCCGGATCAGCGCATGTCCGCCGCCGCCCGGGGAACAAAGCACCGGTTCGGCCACGCATGCCGTCCAGGCCGCCGCGATCAGCGCATCGACGGCGTTGCCGCCGTTTTCGAGCACGGACGCAGCGGCCCTGGTGGTTTCGGGATGGCCGCAGGCGACCCGGGCTATCGACTCTTTCATCCATGCCATTCTGCCCAAACCCGGACCAGAATGTGAACCGCGACCGGTGTGCCGATGTATGAGCTGGCCCGTCTCTCCAGAAACCGTTGTGCGGTGGCTTCGATACCGGATTCGGCGGGCATCGATCACTTCAGTTCGACGCGTGGCGAGGCCTTCAGTAATCGATGCCCACCGAATCCTCGGTCAGGGAGAAAGCCGAAGCATTCAACGGAACGAACCGAGACACAAGGCCGGCCAGATATACTGGACACGTATTCAGACCGAAACACCGATATGAAGACCGTGTTCATTCCCATCGTGTTGCTGGCGTCGGTCGCGGCGATCGCCCAGGTGCCGAATGACGTCAGCCTGGCTCCTGTACCCGGCATTTCGGGGCTCAGCGCACCCCTCGGCCTCAAGCACGCCGGCGACGGCAGCGGCCGGATCTTCATCGTCGAGCAACCCGGCACGGTTCGGGTAATCGACGCGTCGGGCACGCTGCTGAACACGCCGTTCGCCGATATCGAAAGCCGTGTCGAAAACAACGGTGAACGCGGGCTGCTGGACATCGCCTTCCATCCCGAGTTCGAAAGCAACGGACTCTTCTACCTCCACTACTCGGCCGGCGGCACCCGGCCGTCCGGCACATCGCTCGGCGACACCATCGTCGCGGAATTCAGCGTCACGGCAAACCCGGACGTCGCCAGCAACACGCCGAATCGAATCATCATGACGGTGGCTCAGGATTTCGCCAACCATAACGGCGGCCAGATGCGTTTTGGCGCCGATGGCTACCTGTACCTGGGACTGGGCGACGGCGGCAGCGGGAATGATCCCTGCAACCGCGCCCAGACGCTGGACCCGGCCGACATCCAGACCGGCGGCGGCTGCCGGGGCGAGAGCAGCGTCGCGCTGCTCGGCAAGATGCTGCGCATCGACGTCGACAACGCCACGCCGCCCGGCGCCAACAACGTGTGCGCGGCCGACGGCGACGGTTCTGCCGAATACTCGGTGCCGAGCGACAATCCGTTCTTCGAAATGAACAACCGCTGCGGCGAAGTGCTCCACTACGGCCTGCGCAACCCGTGGCGCTGGAGCTTCGACCGGAACACCGGCGCGATGTGGATCGGCGACGTCGGCCAGAACACCTGGGAAGAGGTCGACCTCCTGCAGGCCCCGGCCGACGCGGCCGAGAATTTCGGCTGGAAACCCTGCGAAGGCAGCTTCCAGCGCGGCTCGACCACGGTGGCCTGCCAGCTCGCCGGCTCGATACTGCCGGTCCTGGAATACCGGACGCAGGACCCCAATTGCTCGGTCACCGGAGGCTATCGATATCGGGGCCCCATCGCCAGCCTGCGCGGCCTCTATATCTACGGCGACTTCTGCAGCGGCAACATCTGGTTTGCCGATGACGATTCCGGCCCCTGGCAAAGCACGCTCACGGGTTTCAACCAGGGCAACATCCGTTCGTTCGGCGAGGATGAAGCAGGCAATGTCTACGTGATTGCCGGGGGTGGGCTGTTCAGGTTCGAGGGCGATACCGAGATCATCTTCGCCGACGGGTTTGAATAAAAAAACGGTTTTAAGTGTTAAGTTTTAGGTTTTAGGTAAAAGCAAATTCGGTTCCGGACCGTCGCCAGACCCCATGCAATCGCGTTCTTCCCGGATGCAGAGGTTTTACCTAACACCTAAAACCTAACACCTAAAACATTCAAAAAGACCGCACCGAATTCGAACCATACTGAATCGAAATACCCGCAACACCGCTGCGGCGTGTCATTCCACCGCCTCGAACCGATTTTCCTTGCGGTTCTTGCGCACCTTGTCCGGGTCCCAGACCTGGCCGTTCATGACGATCCAGACGCCGGGCGGAAGCGCCTGGACGGCGCCGACGGCGCAGCCGATGTTGAATACCGCATCCGAGCCGATGAAGCGGGCCGGGTTCAGCGCGCCGGTCAACACGATCACCCTGTCGGTCAGTCCGTGCAGCACCCTGGCGGTCTCGACCATGGTGTCGGTGCCGTGGGTGATCAGGAAATGCGTCGCATCGGAGGCCTCCACCGCCTTGCGAATCAGGTCCCGGTCGGCATCGTTGAGCTGCAGCGAGTCCTTGCGCAAAAGCGGCTGGACCTGCCAGCGGAAGGCCACCTTCAGGTCGGTCAGGATGCGCGCGATTTCGGGCTCGCCGATCTGGTAGTCGGACTTCTCGTCGTAGTAGATCTTGTCGATCGTTCCGCCGGTGGTGATGATCTGCAGCAGTTTCAAATCCTGGTTTCCTTGTCAGATTGAGATCAGTCGCCGGTCAGCGACCAGCC
>MDTG01266131.1_pt1 | contig 13339 bp, 10 predicted proteins | sample 811421 | NCBI WGS metagenome assembly MDTG01 (sample SAMN05326645, study PRJNA326480) | marine metagenome | isolation source: seawater | place: Pacific Ocean: South East | collected 2011 | reverse complement strand
CCTTAGATGAAAATCGAAAAAAAATGGTCTTATCTCTGCTTCTTTGGGAAAAACAGTTGGATTTATAGCTGAGATCTGGGCACCTGTTCCAATGTTTATTGATAGACTACTACCATCAGTTACTCCTGCGCCGAGAAGCGAACATTGATGATCTCCTACTCCGACGTATATGGGTACATTATTCCAGTAACCGGAAATAGTAATTTCCTCTGTAGGTATATCTAACTTTATATCTGCACCAATTTTTTGAGATAGCCATGAAACGATATTTTCTGCAATTTGTTCCCTTTTTACATCATACACTCCTAATCCCGCTAACATAGTTTTATGTATATAACCAGTTGGATTTCCTGTAGATATAGAAAGCCAACCAGGTAAATCGACGATATGAATAGTCTGTGGAAACTTTGTAGTAGAAGATATGTGCAAAAGAGACATAGGCATAAAACCAGGACGTGGCTTCATACCCGTGATTTTTTTAAAGTCATTCTTCCAAAACTTACAAAAATCTGTAAAAGCACTATCATTTTTACTTTGTTTCTCTGCAGATCGTTCGTCTTTCCAACTTATGTAGTTCGAGAGTGGCTTATTTTTAGAATCGAGTACGGAAAATCCGTGCATTTCGCTACAAAGCATGATACCAGAAAAAGGATATATGCTATAATTATTTAGACATATTTTTTCGAAACGTTTCTTAACCTCATACATATCAAATTCGTGATAGCCCGCTAGTGTGGCACAGTTTTTCAGGGCCGTGTATGTCAAGGGGTTGCTAAAATTTCCAGAATTTATATCAAATATCATAGATTTTGTCGAGGTAGTACCAAAATCAATTAACAAAAATTTGGCCATTCGATTAATCCTCATCCGTTAGAACACTATGTTGCATTCCATCAAATATATTGTCTTTGAGTATAAAACCGTGGTCTTTAGTAGAAACGCGAAGACCTATTTTTTGATGATTTTGACATAGATTCTCAAAACGGTTTGCTTTAAGCACTATGTTATGTGGATTTCCATAGCATTGAATAGCTACCCCTCCACTTTTTTGTCCATTCTCGTTGAATAAACATTCTTCTATACGGTTTCGATGAGCACTCCTAAAATTCGTGAGGTCCTCTCGAAATAACATGCCGAAAATCCCATTCTCTCCTATTTTGCATTGAAAGAGATGATTATCGGTATCACGATGACCAAATGATACACCATATTCTCTGTTATTACTAAAAGTACTTTCTAATACTTTTGCATGAGTAACTCCCCAACAGAAAAAAAGTCCTTGATTATTTCCTATGGCAGTACATTGATTTAAAATTGCACGTTGGGAGCCACTTCCAGGATGAAATCCAAGCTCTAAATTGTCCAAAGCTTCGCAATTATTGAATCTAATGTCGTCGCATACCTGAAAGCTAAATCCGTCTCCTGCATAATTGCGAGATATGATTCTTTCATACAAATGATTATTACAGTTTTGAATAAAGAGACCACCTACGTAATTACCGTTGAGAGATTCGTTTTTCCCACATGAGCCGTCTAACACTAAATCCGAAACATATACGTTATTTACTCTTTGAGCCGTTAAAAGCGGGAATAATGAGGAAGCTTTAGCGCCATCAGCAAGCCATGCATTTTTGTCGAGACGATCATTAAGGTGTAGCACGTTACCTATAATCGCTGTTACAGTACATTTGATGATTTGTAAGGTGTTAGCGGGTTTGCTTTCGACTACAATACCGCATCCCACACTAAAACCGCTTGGATCAGAGACTTTAATTTGTTTTTCGTACCAGTCCGCGTCGCAAATTAAATCACTGGAAAAACTTGGGGCTTTGTAAAGGATAGTATCTTTTCCACTTCCAATTATACGCACTTTAGATTGAAGAAATAATGAATTGTGCATTTTGTAATGACCTGGTAAGATATGTAAAGTACCGCCACCCAATCGAGTTAAATAATCTATTCCGGCTTGTAGGGCTTTATCATCATTTCCACGCAAATCGCCAAACTGACCGACACTTAGTTCAAGTGATTGAGCATCCGTATGAGACTGATTATTCTCATTGATTTCAATAGATCCCATAAGCGATTGAGTCCTTTTTATTTTAAATATCCTAATTACCGTCATTATCAAATGTAATGCTAAAGGTGGACTCAAGCGATCGCCTGTAATATATTGGCCTAAAAATAGGAGATATTATGCAATTGACTGTTGAACAGAAGAGCGCCTTTGAAGAACAGGGGTTTTTATTGGTAGAGGGTGCACTGACTGATGATGATTTAGATCCAGTAATTAACGAATACACGAGCTATATCGATTTAAGAGCAAGAGATCTATACCATGATGGAAAGATTTCGAGCTTATTTGATGATCAACCGTTTCAGAGACGTTTAGCATACATATGTCGCGAGTTTAGTGATTTATATCACGAAATGGATATAATGCATTTCAGGGGTCGAGAGTGTTTTAATTTTTTAATAAATAAAAACTTGATTGACCTCGTAGAAGGTATTGTCGGCCCCGAAATTACCTGTAGCCCGATTCAACATATCCGGCCTAAACTTCCGGAAGGAGCTACACCAGCGGGTGCTGACGCGCATGTTGTACCATGGCATCAAGATGCGGGTGTGACTTGGGAAGAAGCTGATCCACATTTCATATTGACTGTTTGGCTACCCTTAGTAGAATCTACACTTGAAAATGGCTGTTTAGAGATCATGCCACGTGTACATGGTAGTGGATTATGGAAACATAGCAGTAAACCTGGTGTGGGTACGACCATTGCTGAAGAGGTGATGCCTAAATCCGAATCAGTTCCTCTTCCTATGAAAAAGGGAGATGTTCTCTTTATGCATAAGGAGATACCGCATCGATCAGGACGTAATTTTAGCGATGATATTCGCTGGAGTATGGATTTACGTTATCAATCTTCAGGCACTCCAACGGGTAGACCGTTTCATCCAGAATTTATAGTTCGAAGTGCATTGAACCCTGATTCCGTATTAAGGGACCACGAGGTTTGGTGTCGGAAATGGGAAGAAGCGCTGCAGGAAAGTAGTCAATCTGGCCTACGTGCTCATCGCTGGGAAACAGAGATACGAGGTTGAATCGCATTGAATGTTAAGAATATAAAAAATGGTTACGGTTTAATTGTGCTGGATTAAAATTTTTCTAAAAGTTAAGTTGATACGCGGTTTTGTGGGTTTTAGCGTTTTTGGAATTTGGTGTTTCCAAAAATGTTGGGTAGGCCCACTCATTACTATCAAGTCGCCATTTCCTAAATTATATTCAAGTTTTGGTAAGTCTTTACGATACTTATGTTTCATAACAAAACGACGCTTACTACCTAAGCTAAGCGAAGCAATAGTAGGATTTTTCCCCAAGGTTGTTTCGTCATCGGAATGCCATCCCATATTGTCTAAACCTGTTCGGTAGTAATTGAGTAATACGCTATTCAGATTCAGATCGAATTGATCATTAATTGTTTCTCTCAAATTTGCTAATTGGGGAGTCCAAGGTATCGGTTTTAGCTGTTGGCCAGAATAACTATAATTTGCTTCAATATCACCATACCACGCAGAAAGACGTGGTGAGCGTATCCGCCTGCCAAATATTTTTATGAAGTGTTGTTCCCAGGAAATACTGTTTTGTAAATGTTTTAAAAATAAATCAGCATCTTTTACCTTAATAAATTGTGGTATCAATTTAATATGAGCATTAGGAGCATGTATGTTCATTATCTAAGCGTTCGCCGTCACTAAGTAAGCACAAGACTCAAATAGTTTATTTTGCTTCAGGATAGATGGATTTTTATGACCATAGAATAAAATTTGAGTAACCCTCAGTTGTCTAATTAAAAGTTCTTGAATTATTACAAATTTAAGTTTCAAATTTATTAGATTAGTAAATATTTTTTATTGTACAAATAAAAATAGAAGTGATTGTAAACGTTTTGTTTTAGATCATGGGTAGAGTCAGCTTGTATAAATCTATACTACAGATATAATAAATTATCGTAAAAAATGTAGTGAATGTAGTGAACGAATTTTGTGTTCTTCATGGGATATCTGGAAAGTTAATTGGATTTCTGTTGCCAACATATGGTGGGCGTAAAAGGTCCCTCTGTAAGTCATTTTGAGCTAAATCTAAAAATGGACTTAATGATTCAGATGGTCCCCAGGCAGAGTATCCAGGTGAATATTTATACAAGAGCGAACGGCGTCTTTTTTTACTTTGCCAGGTTTTCGTGCCATGCACAAGGGCTTCTGTGAAAATCAGCATATCACCGGCTTTTAGAGATGGATTTTGCACCAGGTGTGAATCCACCGGAGGTGTGTAACTGTTTATGTTTGATTTATGACTTCCGAGAACTGCAATAAATCCTCCATCATCCGGTTTCACATCCTCAAGAGCATACATTACGACTATTAATCCATTCCACATCTGGTTATTCGCCCACTGATACTGATGTTCGCCTTGATCTGCGCGCAGACCTCCATGGAGATTTTCGCGTACGTCTGAATCGTGATCCATCTGTAAGCCGTAGGTATGATCTAACCGCATCCAGTCGCCTATCATCGTGCGTATTATATCAAGTGTTTTTGGATTGGCCATCAGGTTCATGAATATGGAATCTAAATGCAAAAAAGAGAAACTCTGGGGAAACTCGTTATCTTGATCAGCATCTATGATATTATTCATTCTGGAGACATCTTCTGGTGGAATGAGATTACGATATATTATGAGTCCATTTAGGTCGAATTCAAAAATTTCATTCTCAGTCATCATGGCTGATGAGCTCCATTTTTTGTTGTTATTATAAATAATTATATTCTTTTTCAAATATGTAATGTATAACTTGAATCATTTGTATCAAGCTCAAATGAAAAGGCAACTATATGGATCGTAAAAGACGACTTAGAGAAGCACTCAATTCTCGTCAATCTGAAATATTTATCGCAACACTGAGACCCAATCAGTTGTACTTTTTGGATCATCCAGATCCTACTAAAGTCATTTCGAGGCCTAATTGTTTCGCAGTTATGTTCGGATTAGATAAAGATGTAATATTTCCTGGGAGATGGATTTCTAATGCTTGTCGCGATTTACTAACTAATTGTACCGTAATTGAAGACCGATGGATTGATAAAAGCCCAAGTAGCCAATTGATTGATTTTTTGAAAGGAAATAAATTTAAAAAAATTATTGTCGATGAACCTTTATTAGGTAGAGAGATTAAAAATGAAATATCGCAATCTATAGTCTTAGTTGAAGATATTGGTTGTCTGCTTCGACGGAAAAAAGATGCGGTTGATTTAGCTGGTTTGCGTCATGCAGCTCGCATAGCTGATTTGGGTGTAACGGCAGCATTTGGAGTGATAAAGCCGGGTATTTCGTGCGGAGATATTGCAGCAGAGGGCGAGTACGTGATGCGTAAGGCTGGTGCCGAAGACGTTAGTGTGGCACCAGCCGTTGGTCAGGGCACATATTATTTGGACAGTGCTGAAGATGTTTCTCGAATTGTTGCAGAGGGGGACATGATTTTTATCGATTTGGCTATTCATGTAAGAGGTTATTTAGGAGATATCACGCGTGCTGGTATTGTTGGTAAAGGCACTGCTGAACAGAGATTATTATTGAATACCGTAAAGAGAGCCTATTCTATCGGTTACAACCAAATGTCACCAGGAGTTAATGGCGATTTGATATATGGACAGGTGGAAAAGTGTTTTGGCGAGCGTGGGTGGACGAAGTATTTCGTACATCATTTAAGTCATGGATTAGGTTTGGGTAATGACATTCCAAAAATTTCACGAGGCAAATCGGACACATTAAAGATTGGAGACGCTTTATCATGCGAACCTGGTTTGTATATACCAGGTATTGGAGGCGCAAGAGTTGAGAATATGATCTACATAGGAAATGAGGTTACAGAAGAATTGACACAATGTCCTTTCGATCTACCAATGGATTTTTAAGAAAAATTTTTAAAAAAAATTTTAATTGAGAAACAAGTAGATTCTTCTCAGTAATTTGTTAACGATTATCAATGTATTTTTGTAACGAAGTAACCTCTGATTCATTAAGGCCCCTGAGTGTCATTCGGTCAGTGACGGGATTAAGTAATGGAAAGAAATTAACCCAGCGGTTACCAGAGCGTAGGCCAAGTGGAACTTTTAAGTTGCTTCTTATACGGGAAAAATCTTGCATTTCTTTTTCTGCAAAGGCATTTAACCTGACCGTAATAATTTGTGTTTCATCTGCTTGTACAGGACCGGCATTAAGTGCAAGGAAATTCCACGCGGTTATAAGAGGCTTTCTTGAAACGGCATATGTATTTAATTGCCCACCTTTTGTCTCAGCAGATACAGTATCCCAATCACTAAAAGCTTTTCCATCAAAGTCTGCTAATAATCTTGCTTCGTGGATTTGAATATCGCCTACTGCAGAGGTTGACGTTTCGGTGCATGCCGCTAAAGTTGAAAACACTATAAAGAATGAAATAAACCTTTTCATTTTAGTAGCTCCGTTTTGTTAATCGACGCCTCCCCAAGCGAGTGCTCCTGCTTCTTTCTTTGTCAGGGAGAGGTCGTTTGATTTTTTATCTGAAAATTCTTCCCTTATTGAGTCTCTCAATAGCGATAACAAGGTAGTCAGACATTCCGTCGTTAATATTTCTTTACGGATTTTTGATGTCCGTGGTAGGTGTTTAAAATAAAGACTTAAATGTTTCCGTGTCTCAAAGATGCCGATTCGTTCTCCTTTGAACTTTGCCATCAATTCTAATTGTTCACATGCTAATTCAATGCATTCACGGGGTGTTGCCGTATCTCGGCCAGAAAAAATCCAAGGATTTGCCATAGCTGCGCGACCGACCATGACAGCATCACAGTTAGTTTCAGCTTTTAGCCGAACTGCATCGGCGACGGAAAAGACGTCACCGTTACCAATTATAGGAATCTGTGCATTTTCTTTCGCTCGTGCAATCCATTCCCATTTTGCTTCCCCCTTGTATTTTTGTACTACAGTGCGTGCATGAATAGCGACTGCTTTTGCACCAGCTTTTTCGCACTTTTTTATTACTTCGACAATATTTATATTGTCATCATCCCAACCTATTCTAGTTTTTACGGTAACTGGGACCGATACTGAAGAAACTATTTGCGACACAGCCCTGTATAATTTGTCTAAGTCCTGCAAGTAAGCAGCACCACTACCTCGCTTAACAATTTTTGGTACTGAACAGCCAAAGTTTATATCAACTAATTGAGCCCCGCGTCGTTCGAATTCTTTGCTACCCTTTGCGAGGAGATCTATGTCGTTTCCATAGATCTGTGCAGCCAATGTCGAAATTCCAGTTTTATTATAAATTGATGCATCAGAAAAATCTAGCATCTGTAGATTTTTCTGAGAGGAAGTTTCGATTGATCTACAGTTAATAAATTCAACGCCTACAATCCTAGCACCTAATTGGGCACAAATCAACCTGAAGACCCAATTCCCGACGCCGGCCATCGGCGCTAAAGTCAATATTGGAAGGTTATCGTTTATTGGTGAAAAGGTATAGTTTCCAATGCGCATAATTTTAATTCAGAGTCATTGATTTAAGTTGTCTGCCTGCAGTTTTGTCGCTAACTCTTTTTCTTTTTCGGCCTCAGCTATTAGTCCCTTTCTTTGGTAGATCATTGATAAGCTTGTATGGGCTAAAAAGTCTTTAGGATTATGCTCAACAGCTTGTTTCGCACATTCCAAAGCAGAGTCGAAATCTTCCAACTTTTCGTGACAATGAGCCATAGCCTGATAGACGTCACCGTAGTCGGATCTGATACGAATTGCCTCTTTAAATTCGTTAATAGCTCCAGTAAAATCCTGATTAACAAATTTATTCATTCCATTCTTGTAATACGCAGCCGCCTTACTCTGATTCATTAGTTTTATCTCCGCTTTTTATTTTTTTACCCACACTGTTATAAATGTAAACGTCAAAGCTTCTTTTGATCAAATACGGAGTATTTGCATTGAATGCAAGTAATGTGTAAAATGCGTTTATATTATATTGTTCTTACAATAATTACTCTTAGTTTTGAAAGCTTTTTTATGGTAACGATTACTTTAGTACTTTTGATCTTAAAAGGATTAGCAAGTGGTCAGTCCTACGAGAAAATAAAGTATATAGAGGGTATTAAGCCACTTCATTATGTTGTACAACGGGCTATAGGTGACATAAATATCGATGGAAGATTAGACGAACCGTCATGGCAAAGAGCTAAATGGACTTCGTTTTTTGTCGATATTGAGGGAGCTTTAGGCCCTATACCTCGTTTGACGACTCGAGCAAAGATGACTTGGGACGATGAGTTCTTTTATATTGCGGCTGACATAGAAGACCCTCATGTCTGGGCTTCAATTAAAGACCGAGATGCGGTAATTTACAGAGATAACGACTTTGAAGTATTCATTGATCCTGATGGAGATTCTCATCTTTACTATGAATTTGAGATGAATGCATTGGGAACGGAATGGGACTTACTTTTACCAAAGCCTTATCGGGATGGTGGTTTATTTATAAATGCTTGGAATATAGAGGGTTTAGAATCGGCGGTGCAGGTTTGGGGCACTATCAATAATCCATTGGATGTTGATCAAGGTTGGTCATTAGAGATAGCTTTTCCTTGGAATGTGTTGCAACAAGGAAACAATCGGAGAATTAAAGATGTTGTGGGACAAATCTGGCGTGTAAATTTCTCGCGTGTTCAATGGGGACTTGATGTGGTTGATGGTTCCTACAAAAAAATACAGGGTAATTCAGAAGATAATTGGGTATGGTCCCCACAGGGGTTAGTTGATATGCATTATCCCGAAAAATGGGGCTACGTTTTATTTTCGGAAAATCAAGTTGGTAAGCCAGTGCCAAACTTTGAAAAACCGCGAACCGAAAAAGCTAAAGAGATTCTTAGATCTATTTATTATCGAGAGAAAGAGTTTTTTAAATTTAATGGTTTCTATACCATAAACTTAGACTCGTTGGATATTGATTTTCCGATAATGCCAGATTTTATTTGGCCTCCCAAATTGAGAGCCTCCGAGTTCTCATTTGAGGCTTCATTGGAAGAAGTTGTAGACCTCGAAGAAGATGGATCAATTAATCAATGGCATATCAATTCAGATGGCCGAATAACTAAACGATGATTCGCTTAACTCATCCCTCTAACTTTTGTCTGTACTACAGTTTTTATAAGCTGTGATTCAGTCAACTGCCGAGGTTGTGATTATATGAAAATTTGCTATAATATTTGAAAACATGTTTGTCGTTAGGGGTGGCTTTCGAAAAGCCTGAGATAAAACCCTTTGAACCTGAACTGGATCGTGCCAGCGTAGGGAAAACGGTAGAGGATTACTATTAGTCGCTCTTGGCCGTCTTCACTATGAAGATCGGCCTTTTTTTATAGGGATTAGAAATGTATAAAGTTTTAATTTTCGTTGTTGGTTTAGTAACATCTGCTCAATCCATGATCGTAACGGGTAGAGTAACGAGCGCGGTATCGAAGGATCCAGTTAGTGAAGTTATTATTAGTGCTGGCGAAATATATTCTTTGACAGATGTTAATGGTCGTTTTGAGATAGAGAGTAATGAAGCCACCTCTTTGCGGATCGAAAAAATCGGTTATTTACCGGTCAATATTGAAAAAAAACATTTTGTTGTAGATCTTAAGATTGAGCTAAAACTAGATCCCTTTTTATTGTCAGAAGTAGTTATTGAGAGCAATTTTAAAGACAAATCATTAAGCGATATTTCTTCGAGTGTAAGTGTACGTAATGCCGAGCAGATTCAATCTTTCGGAGGTTCCCATTTTCAACAAGTAATAGAATCTGTACCGAATATACACTGGGCCGGAGGAACCTCTCGTCCGAGATATTTACAGATAAGAGGGATAGGCGAGAGAAGTCAGTATGCTGGAGATGGCCCACCTGATTTTTCGGTTGGTTATTATCTTGATGGAATTGATTTGAGTGGACTAAGTGTAGGCGCGATGTTCGATATAGGGCAAGTTGAAGTTTTTCGTGGTCCTCAGTCTACCGTCTTTGGACCGAATTCATTGGCTGGAGTGGTTAATGTCAAATCCATTGAACCGACTTCGGTTTTTTCCGCAAAAGTTAGAATGGAAAAAGGAAGCGATGGTTTGATGACACGTGAAGTAGTTGTAAATGCGCCACTTAATGAAAATCTTTCTGCTCGCGCAGGTTATCAGTTCAGTCACGCGAATGGATTTCGCTCCAATAAATTCTTAGACAGAGATGATACGAATAAGCGAAATGAAGAAGTATTCCGCTTGAAAGGTAGATATTTAGGTGGTAATGGAATTCTATATAAAATGACTGCTCTTGTAATTGATATTGATAATGGGTATGAAATGTGGGCTCCGGATAACAATGTAGACTTAAATACATATTCTAATCAATTAGGTAGTGATGATTTAGATTTAAAGGCTCTCGCATTGCTCAGCGAATGGCCAATAGTAAAAGATAAAATTTCACTGACCTCTATCTCTACGATTGTTAGAGCGGATATGGACTATAGCTATGACGGCGATTGGGGGAACGATTCTTACTGGCTTACGAATTATGGGTTTGATCCTGATGAACAGGGTTGGAATTATGAATTTTTTGATAAGACTCTACGAACGCGTGAAGTCTTTAGTCAGGAAATGCGATTAAGGTTTAATGAGATTGGCAATTGGAACTTCATTGCTGGGATGTATGCAAAAACCTTACAAGAATCAGACGAAGCTAATGGTTATTTACTCGGAGGATATGTCTCATCTCTTGATGCAGAGTTCGAAAATACGAGTCTTGCCGCATACTTTGCTGCTGATCGAATGGTTACACCAAAGACTACCTTCGTGTTCAATAGTCGTCTCGAACGAAGTGATCTTGATTATGCAGGGCTTACGGATATTGACCGAACAACACTTAGATTTAACGTATCTGATTGGCTGTGGGGTGGGAACATATCGCTAATAAATAAACTAAACAATTCAAACTCCATTTATTTTACTTTATCTCGTGGATATCTTACTGGAGGAATAAATCAACACCCTAAATTAGTTGCAACTAATCGACCCTATGAACCTGAACATATGCTAAATATAGAAATTGGGCATAAGTGGCTGACTTCTGATTTTTCAATTCAGACATCGTTGTTTCATTCGTTACGATCTGATCAGCAAGTTAGTCTTTCTACGCAACAAGATCCCCAAGATCCCAACAGTTTTTTCTTTTATCGGGCAAATGCGGCTAAGGGTAGAAATCGTGGCATAGAAGTAGAATCAAATTATTCATTTTCTCGTGGCATTAGAGCCCATCTATCTTTTGCTCTCTTGGATAGTTATATAAATTCTTTTGAATATCTTGGTCCAAATGGAGTAGAGTTATCCGGAGACCGTGAAAGTGCGCATGCTCCTAAATATCGAACACATTTTGGTATTGAATGGTCGTCCAGTATTGGTTTATTTGCCAAAGTGGCTGGAACTCGTACTTCTGATTTCTATTTTTCAGAAAGCCATAATGAAAGTTCGGATACGTATAGTCTTGTTGATGGCGGCTTTGGTTATGTCATCGAAGGTTATCGCTTTGAGGGATGGATTCGAAATGTTTTCGATGAGAGATATGCCACAAGAGGGTTTTTCTTTAGTTTAGAGCCCCCAGATTACCAAGAAAAATTATATAAAAGCTACGGTGACCCCAGACAAATAGGCTTGCGTATTACGAAGGATTGGTAGGCGATTTCTCTTGTGAATCGTGGGTGTGTAGAAGAACCATGAGAGTAGACACATCAGCAGGAGAAATACCTGAAATACGCGATGCTTGGCCTATGGTTTGAGGACGAATATCGGAAAGCTTCTGTCGACCCTCATTTGAAATATTTAGGGTTTGGCTCGAGAAGTCAAAATCATTTGGTATGTTGAGAGACTCTAGCCGATCCATTTTTTCTACTTGCGCGTATTGTCTCTTGATATAACCGTCATACTTTATCTCTGCTTCGATTCGTTCGGCCGCATCCATTGAAAGTGATTCTTTTGAAGGTGACAGTTCACTAATGTGTTCATAATTAATTTGGGGCCTGCGTAAAAGATCTGCTAACGAAGTTGCTTCTTTTAAGGGACTCGTTCCGGCACGCTGTAAGATTTGTTTTGAGTATTCATTGGGTTGTATCCGAACCTCGTTTAATCGTTTCAACTCTTCTTGAACTTTTCGTTGCTTAGATTGGTATTGGTTCCATGTTGAGTTACAGATGATTCCGAATTTTCGGCCATGTTCCATCAGTCTCTCATCCGCATTGTCTTCACGTAACAGAAGCCTATGCTCTGCTCGAGAGGTAAAGATGCGGTAAGGTTCCTGAGTACCTTTTGTTACCAGATCATCTATTAATACTCCTATATAGGCATCTGCACGTCCCAGGACGAAAGGCATTTCATTCCTGTATTTTAAAACCGCATTGATTCCTGCGATAAGTCCCTGAGCAGCGGCTTCCTCATATCCTGTTGTTCCATTGATCTGTCCTGCAAAAAAAAGATTTTCTACATTTTTTGTTTCTAAATGAGGATACAGTTGTGTTGGCGGTGCATAGTCGTACTCTACGGCGTAGGCCGGACGCATAATCTCTGCTTGCTCCATACCCGGAAGAGTTCGAACGATAGATCTTTGGAGCTCTTCCGGCAGACTCATGGATAGGCCGTTGATATAGTATTCTAAAGTCCTTTTACCTTCTGGTTCCACAAAAATTTGATGTCGGTTCTTATCTGAAAACCGTACTACTTTGTCTTCAATAGAGGGACAATACCGCGGTCCCACCCCTTCGATACGACCACTGTACATTGCCGAGCGATTAAGATTATCAGTAACCAATTTGTGGGTGTGGTCGTGCGTATAGGTGATCCAACATGGCAATTGTGTTTGTGAAATTGAAGACGTGGCATAAGAAAATGGTCGTGGGTTTTTATCCCCTGGCTGAATTTCCATTCTTGAGAAATCCAAAGTTCTTCCGTTGACTCTAGGGGGAGTCCCTGTCTTTAATCTGCCGATCTCAAAACCAAGTGATACAAGACCTTCTGAAGCTTTTTCTGCAGAAGGATCTCCGGCGCGCCCTGCGTTATAAGAAAAGTCTCCAACGTGAATTTTTCCGCGTAAAAAAGTTCCAGTCGTTAAAACTACACTTCGGCCACTATATATCATACCGCCTTTTACGCCGACACCTTCAACGATCTTATTTTTTACGAGAAGAGACTCCATGAGTCCTTGCCGTAGGTCTAAATTATTTTGCATTTCACATGCGTATTTCAT
>MDTG01142351.1_pt1 | contig 13339 bp, 13 predicted proteins | sample 811421 | NCBI WGS metagenome assembly MDTG01 (sample SAMN05326645, study PRJNA326480) | marine metagenome | isolation source: seawater | place: Pacific Ocean: South East | collected 2011 | reverse complement strand
TTGTTATTAACTCCCAAAACTGCATTCATTGCAAAACATGTGATATTAAAGAACCATCTCAAAATATTACCTGGGTCGTACCTGAAGGTGGCGGCGGTCCTAAATATGGTAATATGTAATGGTAAAAGATAGAGCTAGTTCAGCAATAATAATAGTTTTAATTGCTGGACTATTTTGGTCTTTTGGGCCACTGGTAGTTAGAAACATAGATAATGCACAATTAATTCCCTGGCAGTATCTTTTTTTTAGAGGTTCGGTAATTTTTTTAGTTTTAAATATTTATTTATTCTTAGCCGAGGGTAAAAAATTTTTAAATAATTATAATAGAATAGGTTTGTCTGGACTAATAGGTGGAGTAAGTCTTGGTATTGCTAACATCTCTTTTATACTCTCAATAACATCAACAACTGCAGCTACTACTATGATGATGCTTGCTACTCAACCTTTTGTGGCAGCTATTTTAGCATATGTTTTCTTAAAGGAAAAAATCTCAAAAACAACATTGATAGCTATAACAGTTGCTGCGGCTGGAATAATTTTCATGTCATTTGAAAGTAAAATGGAAGGTACTTTATTTGGTTTGTTAAACGGATTACTTTCATCATTAGGTTTTGCGGGATTTACTGTTTCTTTAAGGTGGAGAAAAAAGACACCAAAATTTACCACAGTGGCTATTGCAGGAATTTTCTGTTCCATTGTTGCTATTTTAGTTCTTTTGTTCAACGAGAGTAGCATATTAATATCTTTAAAAAATTCTTCACTTTCAGCATTACATGGATTTTTAGTTTGCTCAGGTCTTATTTTGTATTCTTCAAGATCAAGATATTTCCCTGCCACTGACTTAACGCTTCTTTCGCTTACAGAAGTTTTGGGTGGAATTTTCTGGGTTTGGTTACCACTATTTGGAATTAATGAAGTTCCTAGTACAAATACTTTAATTGGTGGAGCTATAATTACCTTGGCAATAATCTTCTATGGTTTTAATACTAAACGTGTATTGCAATCAAGATATGTTTAGGTAGTATAATTTTATGAAAATTGGAGTCGCAAAAAATAAGAAAAAAATTTTTGTTCAAGCTCTAAAAAAGAACACAGAAATTCATCCTCTTTGGCTAAGAGAAAGAGTAACAAATATTGACTATTTGGACAAGAATAATGGCCAAAGACTTTATGAGCCATCCGAAATCAAAAAAAATTTAAGAATTAAAAGCGCTTTAATCAAAAAAAAATTTTTAAATGTTCAGTTTAATGATGGAGTTAAAACAGAGTTCATTATTAAAGATCTAATCAATGAAATTGATAAAAAAAGTAAAAAACAAGATATAATTTTTTGGGATGCAAAATTAATTAAAAAACCAATTTTTAAATTTAAAAAAAAGCTTTTTGAATCTAAGGAAGGATACAAACTGTTAAAAAATTTCTACAAATATGGTTTTGTTATAATTAAAAATGCACCCATTAAAATGAATTATCTTAGTAAATTTGCAAATATTATTGGTATTTTAAGAAAAACCAACTTTGGCACATTGTTTAATGTGAGGTCTGTAAGAAAGGCTAGTGACTTAGCATATACATCGCAAGCTTTATCCTCACATACAGATAATCCTTATAGAAGACCTATACCCGGTATTCAATTATTACACTGTATAAAAAATGATAGTGTAGGAGGACATTCTACCTTAACTGATGGTTTTTCAATAGCTAATCACTTGAGAAAAAGACATCCAAAATATTTCCAACTACTAAGTTCAATAAAAATTAGATTTACTTATCAAGATAGCAAAACTATTTTAGAGAACTGGGGTGAAACAATTGAATTAAATTCTGACAACTCGATAAAAAGAGTGAGACTAAGTCCACGGTTAGACTATGTGCCAGTTTTAAAAAAAGATAAATTAGATCAATTCTATAAAGCAAGATCTCTTTTTATAAAATTGTGTAATTCAAAATATTTTATGATCGAATTTAAACTAAAGCCAGGTGATATAATGATTATGGATAATTATAGAACTCTTCATGGAAGAACTTCTTATAATATGTCTATTGGTGAAAGGTATTTACAAGGTTGCTATGTTGATCACGACTCTGTTGAAAGCAATATGAAAAACTTAAATAAAAGATTCAATAAATGAGTAAAGTAAGTTTTAAAGAAATGAAGAAAGGAACAAAGAAAGATTACCTTCTTCTTGATAAACATGAAAAAAAGTTTATTGAAGGAACTGCTGATAGAGTGTTAAAATTCATGAGCACTCTCACAAAAACTTTAGAGGGCTACCAAGTTTCAAGATTAGAGCACTCATTGCAAACTGCTACTAGAGCATTAAAAGACGGTGCAAGTGATGAAATGGTAGTAGCTGCATTACTTCATGATATTGGTGATGAATTAGCTCCATTAAATCATGCAGAATATGCTGCAGCCATTTTAAAACCTTACGTAAGTGAGAAAACTCATTGGATCATATCTTATCACGGTATATTTCAAATGTATTATTATGCTCATCACCTGGGTGGAAATAAAGATACTAGAGACAAATTTAAGAACCACAAATACTTTAAAGATACACTTAATTTCTGCGAAAAATGGGATCAAAAATCTTTTGATCCTAATTACAAGTCATTAAGTTTGGAAGACTTTGAGCCCTATGTAAGAAAAATATTTAGTAGAGCTACTTAGGAGTCGATAGAGTCTAAAAGCCTGTCTTTAAAATAATCTTCAAAAGATTTATTGCAGCTTATGATATATCTGTTTTCTAAATTATAGATTGAGCAATCAATTCTAGCAATCAATGTTTGTCCCATACTCGAAACTGGAAATTTTTTTGAGCGTAAATCAAAATGTGTTAGTCTATTCAAATAAACTTCTTTATTATCTCCAGATATTTCAAAATAAACCTGGCCGTAAGAATAGTCTGAAGCTAAAACTTTCTCATTAGCATTTAAATTTGATACCAGATTAAGGATTTCTTTATGTTCTCTTTGTTCTAAAAAGATTAAATTCCATTGATCAAAAGAACTTTTAGCAAGTAAAAAATTTTTATTTGCTTTAATTTCTAAATTTTTTGTAGGAGGTTGTAAAGATAAGTATTTATTTGTAACTTGATTGAATTGTTCATCTCCATTTCCTCTTATAACTACCTGTTGATAATCTTTTTGTAATATATCCATTCCACGTACTGAAATTATTTCTGTCATGAAAATAGCCTTTTGTTTTCAGGATCAATAAATATTGGTTTAACGATCTTAATTGGAATATTTTTTGTGCCAGATGAAGTTGTAACATACATTTCTCTTCCTATAAGTTCATTACCATTTTCCAACATTGCCATAGAGATATAATGTTCAAGATTAGGACTATGATAACTTGAGGTAATATGGCCAAGATATTTTATTGGATCTTTAATATTTGCTGGTAATTCATTTATTTCTAAAATATGTTCCCCCTCTTCAATACTTTGACTTTTATTCAAAGGAAGTACTCCAACTAATTGCTTTCTATTTTTTTTAGATGTATCGCTTCTAGTAAATGATCTTTTGCCTATAAAATCCTTTTTATTTTTTCCTACCATCCAATTTAAATTTAAGTCCATAGGAGTAACAGTTCCATCGGTGTCCTGACCAATAACAACATAGCCCTTTTCAGCTCTTAAAAGATGCATTGTTTCAGTGCCATAAGGAATAAGTCCTAAATTTTTTCCATAAAGAAAAATTTGCTTCCAAAGCTCTAGGGCATACTTGGGTGATATATATATTTCATATCCTAACTCTCCTGTGAAGCTAGCTCGTAAAATTCTAACCTCCGTATCTAAATAATCAAATTTCTTAAATGTCATAAAAGGAAAATCTTCGTTGCTAAAGTTAATATTGCTAAATACTTTTCTCATAATTGCACGTGATTTAGGACCACTAATATTAAAAGTTGAAAACTGTTCCGTAATTGAATTCATATAGACATTCAAATGGGGCCATTCGGTCTGCGCATATTCTTCCATATCTGAAAGAACTTTTGGTGCGCCTCCTGTAGTTGTTGTTGCAATAAAGTGTTGATCACTAATTTTAGATACTATTCCATCATCTTTAATCATTCCGTCCTCTCCTAACATGAGAGCATATCTTGCTGTCATTGGTTTCATTTTTGTAAAAGCATTTGTATACATTAGATTCATAAACTCTAATGCATCCTTACCTTTAATTTCAATTTTACCTAATGTGCTTCCATCAAGTATTCCTGCAGTTTCTCTTAGTTGTTTTGACTCTCTTTGGACGGCTTCGTACATACTTTCATTTTTTTTTGTTTTAAAATACCAAGGTCTCTTCCATTGCCCTACATCTTCAAAGATAGCGTTATTTTTAATGTGCCATTTATGAACAGAAGTAAGTCGATTAGGGTCGTAAAATTCATAAGTATTTCTCCCAGCTATTGCTGAAAAACTTAGTGGGGCATAAGGAGGTCTGTAAATGGTAGTTCCCACCTCAGAAATATTTCTTTTTAATATTCTAGCTACTATAGCTAAAGAGTTAATGCTACTAATCTTACCTTGATCAGTTCCCATGCTGTTTGTGGTATATCTTTTCAAATGTTCAATACGATCAAATCCCTCTATTACTGCTTGCTCTAAGTCTTTTGTTGTTACGTCGTTTTGAAGATCTATAAATGATTTTGACCACAATGATTTTCTCTCATGCTTAACTTCCCATAGTTCACTAATATTAAAATTTTCAGAACCAATATTTTCTATTTCTATTTCTAATTCCTTTGTAGCTAAAAAATTCAATTTATCATTTATTTCTTTAATTAAATTTTTGTAATTAAAATTACCACTGGCTGATCCTAGGGTAATAGTTTTCTGAAATGGAGTATCAGGTTTAAAGGTTAAATAATCTTTATCCCATTTTATCAGACCTTTCGACTGAGTGAATAAATGAACATCGGGATTAATTCCTCCAGAAACACAAAGCATTGAAGTTTTTATTTTAACAATATTTTTCACACTATCTCTTATATGAACCCATTTAACTTTATTATTTCCATCACATCCTTCTATTTCTGAATTGATATATGTTTTAATGCTATGCTTGTTTAAAAAGTTTAAAGTTTCTTTTTCAATATTTTCTTTTTTTCTTGCATCAACGTACGCAAGGGGTCGACAACCACTATCAACCATCGACTTTAGCAATCCAAAAGTTGAGGAATTATTTGTAAAAATAACTGTATTGGAGTCAGGCACAACTCCATATCTGTGAATATATTTTTCAAAAGATGAAGCAAGCATGACACCTGGTAAATCATTATTTCTAAAAGAAATAAATCTTTCTATGTGTCCATTAGCTAAAATACTATAATTAGTTCTAATTTTATGAAGAGTGAGTTCAGTGTCATTTTTTGATTGTAAAGAACCTACAGATTTATCTTCAACAGCGACTAGATGATCATTATAATTATAGTTTGTAACTAAAGTATTTTTTAAAAATTTTATATTCTTTGATTTAGAAATTAGTTGTTCAGTTTGTTTTAACCACTCATGCGTATTTAGATTTTCAATACTTTTAATTTTATTTGAATCTTTTAAAATTCCACCAAAGTAACTATCTCTTTCTATTAACAAAACATTATAATCAGTATCTATTAGTTTTTTAGCTGCTAAAAGTCCACTCAACCCTGCTCCTACTAGTACAATGTCTACATTGTGAAATTGGTGAATACTTTTTGATCTAAATTCTTCTGGAGGTTTTCCTAATCCTGCTGATTTTCTAATTAGTGGCTCATAAACTTTTTTCCAAAAATTCCTCGGGCCCATAAATGTTTTATAATAAAAACCTGCTGAAAATATTGGAGACAATATATTATTAACTGATCCAAAATCTACTTGAAGTGTAGGCCATCGATTTTGGCTTTGTATTCTCATTCCTTCATAGATATGTTTTATTGTTGCTCTTACATTGGGTTCTCTATACTCACTTAAAATTTGAACCAAAGCATTTGGCTCTTCGATACCACAAGTATAAATTCCTCTTGGCCTATGATATTTAAAGCTTCTTCCAATTAGTTTTATATTGTTCCTTAATAATGCTGATGAAATCGTATCTCCTTCAATTCCAAAATATTTTTTTCCATCAAAAGTAAAAGAAATTTTTTTACTACTTTTAACATACTTACATTTAATATTATTTTGTGCGCTCATTTCTTTATAGTAAAGTTTCCTGATCCAACTTCTGGCTCTCCTGAAGGAGTAGTTATATTGGCTTCAAAATCACTTAATAGAGGGGGTTTTTCATCTAATTTATAAATTTTTAATATTTTGTCTGTTGAAGTGTTTCTAACTGCGTTAAACCATTTTCTACATCCATGTGAATGAACCCATCTTTCAAAGAAAATTCCTTTAGGATTTGAACGAAAGAAAACATATTCTCCCCAGTCCTTATCAGATATCGAATGTGGATCTTTGGGCCTTTCAACGTGAGCTTGCCCGCCATTAGAAAATTCTGATTGGTCTCTATTTCCACAATATGGACAATTGATCAAAATCATATATTAATGCGCAACAGCAGCTGCTCCATGTTCATCTATAAGTTTTCCAGAAATAAAACGCTCTAAATTAAAGGCGGCATTAATATTATGTGGTTTATCATTTGCGATGGTGTGGGCAAAAACATTTGCGCTTCCAGGTGTTGCTTTAAATCCACCTGTGCCCCAACCACAATTAAAATATAAACCCTGAACTTCACATTTACTAATTATTGGACTAGCATCCGGACATATGTCGACTATTCCTCCCCACTGACGAAGCATTTTCATTTTTCCAAACACTGGATATAGTTCTACTATTGCTCTAACTGTTTCTTCTATAACATCATAACCTCCTCTTTGAGTAAATGAGTTATAACCATCTGTACCTGCTCCAATAACTAATTCACCTTTATCTGATTGGCTAACATAAGCATGGACCGCATTAGACATCACAACTGTATTAATAACTGGTTTAATAGGTTCAGAAACTAAAGCTTGCAAAGGTCTGCTCTGTAAAGGTAATTTTATTCCAGCAGTTGCAGCTAAAACACTTGTATGACCTGAAGCGACTACTCCAACTTTACTTGAATTAATAAATCCTTTTGATGTTTCTACACCTTCAATCTTTCCATTGCTTGTTTTAATTTCTCTTACTTCGCAATTTTGAATAATGTCTACACCCATTTCATCAGCTCTCATTGCAAAGCCCCAAGCAACAGCATCATGACGAGCTACTCCGCCTCTTGGTTGAAATGCTGCTCCTAAAACAGGATATCTCAAATTATCAGTATTCATAATAGGTACTAGTTCTCTAATTTCTTTTGTATTTATCCAACGAGTATCGAGACCATTTAATCTATTGGCACTAATTCTTCTTTTCATCTCTTTGATATCATGTTGGTTGTGAGCTAGGTTCATTACACCTCTTTGACTAAACATTACATTATAGTTTAATTCCGATGATAAGTTTTCCCAAAGTTTTACGGAGTGATCGTAGAGGTTTGCGCTTTCATTCCAAAGGTAATTTGATCTGATTATTGTTGTATTTCTTCCAGTATTTCCACTGCCAAGCCAACCTTTTTCAATAACTGCTATATTTTTAATTCCATGCTCTTTAGCTAGATAGTATGCAGTGCCTAATCCATGACCTCCTCCTCCTACAATTATAACGTCATAAGATTTTTTTGGCTCAGGACTTCTCCACATTTTTTGCCAGTCCTTGTGACTTGAAAAGGCATTTTTTAAAATACCAAATATAGAATATTTTTTTTTCACAAGCGAAGTTACCAAAAATAATTGATATCAGCCAGTTATTTTAGTTCAAGTTTTGAATTTTAGATAGCTTAGAAATTCTTTCTTTAATAAGCTTACATAAATCTGCACTAGTCGGTTCCAAGTAGTAAACGCATGATTTTGTAGTGGTTTTCTTTTTTACTGTTTGAGCCGTATTTTGATTTGAAGATTTTAATAAAAGTTCAACTGGAGTTTTACCCGTTTGCTGTTTAACACCATAGGTTACAGCAGCATTTAAGGATGATTGAACTAATTTTCCATTAGCAGCACCTGACATAGGAGCTAGCAAAGTCATAGACTCGACGCAGCCTACCAAAACAAATAAGGATACTATCAATAACAAATTTTTCATACTTCAATTCTCCCTGTCTCATATCCTCTTTTTAAATGCACTAAAACAAATTTATTAGCACAGCATAAAAGTTTATACTCTTTTTGAGCTTATCAAATTCAATTAAAAATTGTAATAATTATTTTATAATAGCCTTATAGGCTTATTATTTAAGCAAGCTTGAAGGTTTTCAAGCATTTGAAGATAGAATTTAGAATAATTTTCCACAGTAACATATCCAAGGTGTGGTAACAGTAATGCATTAGGCAAAAATCTTAGCTTATGGTCCGGTGGTAAAGGTTCTACATTATAAACATCTAGACCAGCGCCAGCTATAATATCATCTTCCAAAGCTTTGATTAAATCTTTTTCGTTAACTATTGGCCCTCTTGAAGTATTAATTAAAAATGAGTCTCTCTTCATATTTTTAAATTCTTTGATTGTAAATAAATCTTTATAACGTTCACCGAAGACTACATGAATGGAAATAATATCTGAAGTTTTAATGATATCTTCTTTAGACATTGGTAATATTCCTAATTCGTTAGCTTTAGTGAGATTTAAGTTTTCACTCCAAGCTGAAACTTGCATTCCAAAAGCTTTAGCTATTTTAGCAACTTGTAAACCTATTTTTCCAAGTCCAATCAATCCAATCATCTTCCCTTTTAATTCCAGCCCTATAGTTGTTTGCCAATATCCTTGGAACATATTATCAATCTCTTGTTTTAAATTTCTATGTAGCCCAAGTATTAAAGCCCAGGTCAATTCTGCTGCAGGATTAGAGTTAATTTCTGTACCTGTAACTATAATTTTTTTACTTTTTGCATACTCAATATCAATTGCTTTATTTCTCATTCCGCTAGTCATTATATATTTTAAATTAGGTAATTTATTTATTAGACTTTTGTTAACTGAAGTTCTTTCGCGCATTAAAAATAAGACACTAAAATCTTCAAGTGCTAAAGCAGCCGCTTCTTCATTTTCAAAACTTTTATTGAAAATTTCAAATTCAAACCTATCTTTATAATTATCAGTGTCTATTATTTGCTCAAAAACATTCTGGTAATCATCAAGTATGGCTATTTTAATCATTAGTTTTTTTATTTGATAAATAAATACCTGATACTATAAATGCTGTTCCAAAAAAATGGTATAATTCAAATTTTTCATTGAAGATAATTATTGCCATAACAGCGCTGAATAAAGGCATCAGTTGTATAAACATACTAGCGCGGTTAGGCCCAATAATCTGTACGCCTTTTTGCCAACAGTAATAAGCAGCGATTGCGGGAAAGATTACAACATAAAAAAGAATTATAAAAAATGCTTTATTATAATTTACTTCTAAACCAATTGATTTCTCATAAAAAAGTTGTGGAATTAAAAATATTAGTCCAACTGAAACCATTAATTGTATTAAAGTAAACTGTGAAAATTTAAATTTATGTTTTTTTAGTAGAGTTGAATAAAGAGCCCAAGTAATTACACAAACTAACATCCATAAGTCCCCCTTGTTAAAATTTAGAGAGATTATTTTCTGAATATCGCCGTAAGAAATTATTGATCCTATTCCAATAATTGATAGCAAAAGTCCAATTAGTTGAAAAATATTTGTTTTCTCAATTTTCATAAATGAAGAAAGAACAATTGTTGCTGCTGGAATAGCTGCAAGCATTAAAACTGCATTAATTACTTGTGTATAGTTGAGAGCAAAATAGACGACTGAATTAAACGTGCTTATAGTAATCACTCCCATAAAACTGATTACGAACCAGTTTTTTTTTATAATTGGTAAATTTTTATAAATTTCTTTGTAGGTAAATGGTATTAAGATTAGCCAAACTGAAATCCATCTAAAAACATTAAGACTTAACGGAGGAATTTGAAATAAAGTTGCAAATTTTCCTACAATAAAATTTCCAGACCAAAACAAAGTGGCGCATATAAGAAGAGCATAAGCTAAGTAATTTTTTGACAAATTTATTCCTATTTAAATCTTGAAGAACTATAGGGGGATAAATCTAAATTTGTTTTTTCCTCAGCCACAATTCTAGAAATAATCTTGCCTGTAATTGCTCCTAATGTCCAGCCTAAATGATGATGGCCAAAAGCATAAATAATGTTTTTATTTTTTAAGGATGGGCCCAATATTGGAAGAAAGTCTGGTAATGTTGGTCTAAATCCAAGCCATTCATCTTCGTGCTTTTCAAGTTGTGGTAAAAGCTCTTTAGCGCACTTAATAATATAATCAATTCTTTTTTTTGAAGGTGGATTTTTAAGACCTCCCAATTCAACAGTGCCAACAGCCCTTAGACCTTGACTCATTGGCGTCATACCAAAACCTCTGTCTAGGAAGATTACAGGTCTAGAAATAAGATGATCCATATTTTTAAAATGAACATGGTATCCCCTTTCAGTATCTAAAGGAATTTTTTCATCCAATTGATCAGTTAAATTTTTTGAAAAGGCTCCAGAAGCAATAACAGCTTTTTCAAATTTATATTCATTTTTTTCTGATTTAATAATTGTTTGATTATCGTTAATTTGTTTTAGACTGGTAATGTTATCTTGAATAAATTTTCCTCCTTTATTTAGAAAAAGTTTTAAAATTTCTTTTAAAATTCCATGTGGATTTCTAGCATGCATTGCACTTTCATAAATTACTCCAGCATCAAAAACTGGTTTTAAATTAGGTTCCAGTTGTAAAATTTCTTTTTGAGTTAAAAGTTTTTGTTCTATACCTAAATCATTTCTCACCTTGATTTCTAGCTCTCTACTTTTAATATTCTTTTTAGTCCAGACATAGATAATTCCCTTTTTCTCAATTAAATTGGACATATCTATCTCTTTAAATATTTCTTGGTATGAATCGTTTGATAAATTTAGAAGTTGATGCATATATTTGGCGGTGTGTAGCATAGATTTTTTATTACAATTTTTTAAATAATATAAAAACCATTGGACCATTTTTGGTATATGATTCCACTTTAATGCCAGAGGTCCATAAGAACTAAGCAACATCTTTGGAACATCATATAAAATATCTGGTCGATTAAATTGTAAAACGGCATATGGTGAAAAATGTCCTGCATTTCCATAAGATGCAGATTTAAACTTTTCAGACAATGGGTCATGGCGATCAAATATGGTTGTGGGGATTCCTTTTTTTATCAATTGAAGCCCTATACAAACTCCTTGTATTCCTGATCCTATAATTCCCACAGATTTACATTTGTAATATTCCATACAAACTTTATATTCTAAACTTTAATTGATTTGTAGTGCGATAGATTATACTAGCGCTTCGGAGTCTTTATTTACTACTGCTTCAGGTTTTCCGTTTTTCTTAGTTTTTTTGTTTTCTTTTTTGGAAAACAAGAAATCACCAGCTGAGCTTGATTCTTTTTTGCCTGCTGAAGGATTTTTCTTAATAAAACCTTCGATGTCAGCTCCTTCTTCTGTTCTTAAATTTTGTCCAAATGTAATATCTCCTTTTACAACTCCTGTGCTACCTATAACTACATTTTGAGAAGATATCTTTCCGTCCAAGTGTCCATAAATTTCAACTCTTTCAGCTTCAACCTCGCCTGAAATTGATCCTGTTTCCTTTATTACCACTTCGTCTGACGTTACCGGTCCTTTAATAAGGCCGGCTATATCTATTGCTCCTGAACTATTAACAATACCGTCTATGCTTACAGTTTCGCTAATCAAAGACCTCTCGGTATCTTTTCTGTCAGTGAATATTTTATCTTTTTTTTGTCCAAACATTTTTCTAAATTTTCTAAATTTAATCATCAACAGAATGATTAAACAAGTCCTAATTGAAAAAATATTAATCCAATTTGGGTCTAAATTACTAATTTACGTTAACATTTCCGTGTATTTTACAAGACATGGCAATGCCAAGACCTAACATAATTGCCATCATAGAAGATCCACCATATGACATGATTGGTAAGGGGGCGCCAACTATAGGTAGTAACCCTAGAACCATTCCCATATTTACGGCCACATAAGTAAAAAATGCAGTAGCAAAACCGTAACAATATAGTTTTCCAAAATTACTCTTGGTTTCGTGCCCTATTTTAACAATTCTAGATATTATTAAATAGTAGAGTATTAAAATACAAATTGCTCCAAAAAATCCAAATTCTTCAGAGAATAAGGTAAAAATAAAATCCGTATGTTTTTCTGGCAAAAAATCAAGGTAACTCTGTGATCCATTTAAATAACCTTTTCCAAAAAAGCCACCTGATCCAATAGCAATTTTAGATTGAATTATCTGATATCCTGCTCCTAATGGATCTTTGTCTGGATTTAGAAAGGTTAAAATTCTTGCCTTTTGATATGGCTTTAAAAAAGAAATAGCAATTGGTGCTAAAGAAATAAAAAAGATGGACATATAGGCGAAAAATTTTATTTTCACTCCAGCAAGCCAAGCTACTGCTATACCTCCTATTGCAATTAAAATTGATGTTCCAAGGTCTGGTTGGGTTACAACCAGTAAAACAGGAGCTACTAATACAATAATTGGTAAAAATAAAAATTTTATTGTGTTAGCTTCATGGATTGGAATTCTGTGGTAATACTTTGCCAAAAATAAAATTAGACCCACTTTCATGAGCTCTGATGGTTGAAGGTTAATAAAATAAAAATTAACCCACCTTTGGGATCCTGATGAAGTTATCCCAAAGTATTTTACCGACAAAAGAAGTAAAAAAATAGAAATATATATTAATGTACTGGTGTTATACCAAAATTTTATATTGAAAAAAGATACAACAATAAACATGAAGAAAAAAATAACAAATCTGGAAATATGACTCTTAGTATGATAATGAAAATTACCTCCTTCAGTTGAATACATTGCAAATACACTAATTATTCCTAGAATTAAAATTAGAAAAACTAAAAAGAAATCAAAAGACAATAGTTTGTCTCTAAAAGTATACTGTGATTGTAAAGATCTTGAAGTAAACATTATATTTCTTTTCCAATTTGATTTTTAAATGAAACTCTTAACTTGTCTCTCTCTAAAACTTTTTTAATTACTTTCTTTGCTATTGGGGCTGCTGCACTACTTCCTGATCCACCATGTTCAACTAATACACTTATTGCATATTTAGGATCATCATAGGGGGCAAATGCAATAAATAAAGCATGGTCTCGATCTTTGTAATCTAGTTCATCTTGTTTAACTTCTTCTT
>MDTG01103800.1_pt1 | contig 13340 bp, 8 predicted proteins | sample 811421 | NCBI WGS metagenome assembly MDTG01 (sample SAMN05326645, study PRJNA326480) | marine metagenome | isolation source: seawater | place: Pacific Ocean: South East | collected 2011 | reverse complement strand
GTGGCGGAATTGGCAGACGCGCCGGATTCAAAATCCGGTTCCCCTTGGGGAGTGTGGGTTCGAGTCCCACCTTCGGTATTCATCATCCCAGCAGATCCGGCCTCGCAAGTCCTTCCAACGCTTGTTTGAATGTGCCGAGGGACCCAACCAGGCCGAAGAATCGGCCGGGGAATGATGCCTCTTGGGTAAATCCCCATTGCATTCGGTCCGATTCATGCCACATTTTTGTGAGTGCAAAATCCCTCCCCCGGGCCTTCAGCAGGATTTCTCGAATGGATACGCACCATTCCCCGGCTCCTGACGTACAGGTGACATCCGGGGCCGAAGGCCGAATGATCAGGGATTCCAGGAGGCCTCCCGGTGAGTAGAGCGCTATCCCTTCCGGGGAACACCCAGCCTGTGGGGGCCGGGGGCGCAACGTGGGTCGTGCCACAACCAAGGTTGCAGTCTATCCCGGCTGCCCGCAATACCCGCTGTACGCCGCTTGGCGTAGGCCGGTCGAGGATTGCCCCATGAACTTCTCAACCAACCACCCCCAACGACGTTCGATGCCTGATGAACCCGCTCGCACCGACAAACTGCTTTCACTGCTCGGGGGCAATGTGCGATTCGAGCTGATTCGTCATCTGGCTGCGGGGCCGCAGTCGGTCTCGGGCCTGGCCGAAAAGCTAGACCAGAGCATCGGCCTGGTCAGTCACAACCTCCGGCTTCTCCGCCAACACGATTTGGTGGAGGTGAAACCCAACGCACGGCAGCGGATCTACAGCCTTTCACCCTCGATCCGGTGTGAACCGTGCGAAAACCGGGTCCGGCTGGTCTTCACTCTCCCGACCATGGACAAGATCGCCCTCGACATCCCCCTGCCGACGGACTCGGCATCCAGTGATCCCGTGCCCACCATTCAGGTGCCAAGGACGACGATGAATCGGATCCAGAAGCCGGCCGGATGAATCCTCCCCGGTGGGAACAACGGGCTGCAAACCACTTCTGAACAAGGACTTTCCAACCTTGATTTCGATCTTGACCCCTTGCAATGGGTGATGATCGAGTACCCTGAGGCCATGGGGAGAAGGTCGCGATTGGTGCGCCATCTCCTTCTGGATCGAAGAGGATGGAGAGAACCAGATGCCTCAGAACATCGCCCACCGTGTGGCCCTTGCGGCCACTGGACTGCTGCTGACTCACGCCGGGCTCGCCATGGCCGTCCAGCCACGATTTGCTGCATCCCAGAAGATGGAACAACTTCTCACCAGAGGTGCAGCACCACAGTGCGATGGCAGCTCGACCGTCATCTCCGAATCCATTGACTACAACAGCATCGACGGCACCGGTTCGCTCAACTGCAGCACCAACGATGGCACCTACGGGCACGCCTACGGGCGGTACCACGACCTTGCCGTCGTGGCCAACGGCAGCGATCTGGAACTGGTCTGCGTCACCTGGGGCATCGAATCCGCCACCTTCGCTCTCGGTGCCACCGTCAACGTCTACATCGATACGGACGGCATCGAGACCCCCGGCAGTTCTTCGGGCGACCTGCAGCTGATCGCATCGAACAGCGGCCAGCTGAGCATCGGTACCACCTACTACTACACCGCCAGCTTCAACTCCGAAATCCTCCCTGCCGACTCCCTGGTCTTCGTTGAACTCGTCATCGCGGACGGCACGGACCTGGGTGACCACTACGTGGGCACCAACGGCCTGGGACAGATCTCTGCCAGCTGGATCCGGACGACGGACGGCTTCTGCGGCCTCGGCAACTGGGCCACCATGACCAACATCGGCTTTGCGGACGTCCATTTCGTCGAATACATGGAGGTTCGCGGCGCCACTCCGGCCGATCCGTGCGACGACCCCCTTCCCGCCTCCTGCTCCGGTGACATCTGGGGTCCTCTGGACGGACCGGACGGCGAGGTCAACGTCAGCGACCTTCTGAAGGTCATTGCCGACTGGAATCAGGTGGGCGATGGCGTGTCCCGTCCCGCTGCGGACTGCGCCCCCCTCCCCAGCGGCGACTGCACGGTGGACGTCTCGGATCTGCTGAAGGTCATCGCCGACTGGGGCAGCGTGTGCGAACCCGCGGCGACCGGCTCCTGCTGCGTCGCACCGGGCGAATGCTTCGACGATGTCGTGCTTGATGACTGCCCGATTGGAAACTGGACCGAGAATACCTCGTGCAGCGATGTTGGCTGCGAGGTCGTGGAACTCGATCTGTACCTGAACGAGCTGCGCACCAGCCACCCGGGACCCGATGACGACGAGTACGTCGAACTGGCCGGTGCTCCCGGCACCTCGCTGGACAACGTGTGGTACGTCCTCATCGAGGACAGCAACAGCAGTGGCGACTACGGCGTGGTGGACGAGGCCGTCCTTCTCACCGGCTACACAATGCCTTCGGACGGCATCTTCCTGATCGCCGAAGAGACCATGACGCTGGCCACGCCCGATCTCGTGGTCGAACTCAACCACGAGAACGGTGACCAGGCGACCTACCTTCTGGTACGAGATTTCACCGGATTCGAGGGCGACGACCTCGACACGGATGACGACGGGCAGCTTGATGTGGTCCCGTGGTCGTCCGTCATCGATTCCGTGGCCTTCCTCGGCCCCGATCCCGACGACGGCAATGCCGTCTATTCGGACACCACGGTGGGGCCGGACGGCAATTTCGTCCCCGGCCACGCCATTCGCTGCGGAGCCGGCTCATGGAACGTCGGCTGCTTCGACCTGCTTGCCGACACGCCCGGCGCGGCCAACAACTGTGAAAGCGGCGATTCGGACGGTGACGGCGAGATCGATACCTGCGACAACTGCCCCGACCTCGCCAACGAGGATCAGGCGGATTGCGACGGCGATGGCATCGGCGACGTCTGCGCAATCGCGGACGGATTGGCCACCGACTGCAACGCCAACGGAATTCCCGACAGTTGCGACACCGACTGCGACGGAAACGGAATCCCCGACGACTGTGATCTGGCAAACGGCGCGACCGACTGCGACGGCAACGGGATCCTCGATGCCTGCGAGGACGACTGCAACGCCAACGGGATCGCGGACCCCTGCGACATCACCGACGGTACCTCCCTCGATGACAACGGCAATGGCGTCCCCGATGAATGCGAAACCCCGGTCTTCGTCATCAACGAGATCAATGCCGACCCGTCCAGCAATCCCGACGGCACCTACGGCGATGGCGACGCCAACGGCGATGGTGTGGGCAACTTCGGCCAGGACGAGTTCATCGAATTCGTCAACTATTCCGGAGATGCGATCGACCTCACCGGCTGGACCGTCTCCGACGGTGCCGCGGTGCGGCATGAGTTCCCCATCGGTACCGTGCTCGATGACCAGTGTGCATTCGTCCTGTTCGGCGGAGGCACTCCCATCGGCAGCTTCGGCGATTCGATCGTGCAGACCGCTTCGACCGGCTCCCTGGGCCTCAACAACGGCGGCGACACCATCACCCTCACCGACGGCAACGGAGACGTGGCCCTCTCGGTCACCTACGGCAGTGAGGCCGGCAACAACCAGTCCATCACGCTGGCGCCGGACGTCTTCGGCACCGTATTCGTACGGCATTCCGAGGTTTCAGCCGACGGCAGCCTGTTCTCACCCGGAACGCGGGTCGACGGTACTCCACTGGGGTCCTGCGAGACTCCCGAGGATACCGACGGCGATGGTGTCCCCGACAGCGTCGACAACTGCATCGATCTGCCGAATCCGAACCAGGCGGACTGCGACGACGACGGAATCGGCGATGTCTGCGAGCTTGCCGACGGCACGCAGATCGATGACAACGGCAATGGCGTCCCCGACGACTGCGAAGGAGACGTCCCCACCACGTTGTGGATCAACGAGTTCCACTACGACAACACGGGTGCCGATCTGAACGAGTTCGTGGAAGTGGTGCTTCTGGACGGGGTCGACCCCAGCCAGGTCACCGTGTCCCTCTACAACGGCAACGGCGGCGGAGTCTATCAGTCGCGAAACGTGGGCAGCGACTTCACCGCGGGTGAGGCGGGAGCGGGCTACACCGTCTACAGCCTGATCTTCGACGCCAACGGCATCCAGAACGGGCCCGATGCCATCTGCATCGACCTCAACGGCCAGGTGGCCATGTTCATCTCCTACGAAGGAGCGTTCGCGGCCACCGACGGCCCGGCCGCCGGGCTCAGTTCCGTGGACATCGGTGTCGCCGAAGGGGCGACCACCCCCGGCTCCTCTCTGGGCCTGACGGGCACCGGTGGCTCGTCCGCCGAGTTCACATGGACGGAAATCATCGATCTGGCCAATCCCGGGGCCAGCAATGAGGGCCAGACCATCACGGTCCCCTGAGGTCCGCTGCTCCGTACCCATGACACCCCCCGCACCCCCCTCTCCGAGGGGGGTGTTTCGTAGGGGGGGCCCCCTGAGGCCCCATAAGCATACAGATGGTCCATTTACTACAGATTCGTGCATTGCAGGCTAAAAAGAGCCTTCCCAAACTCAAGAATCGTGGACAAATGCTTGACAGGCTATGCCTTAGCATTCATTGTAGAGGTGTGTCAGCAGGCCTTCTGGGCTCTGATGGCATGGAGAGGAGAGGCTGCGAATCCATCGCAGCATTGCGCTGAGAAGGAAGAGCTCTCCAAAATCGATGGACAGCACTCCGGTGTTACCCGGAGTGCAACAACCTCATGTGTGTGTGGAGGTTGGGTCCTACCCTGTCGTACCTGGCGCCCCGCGTGTCAGGCCTTTGAGAGATGTGTTCGCTAGGAGGGGAATACTCACTATGAAAACCCTACCGTCTTGTTTATGTATCCTCGGTTTCGCGACCGCCTCTCTGGGCGGCGCGGGAACCGTACTGCTGGACAATATTGGTGCCGAAGACGGCTCCAACATGTTCGGCGGCTACGGGGCTGCCAACCAGATCTTCGAAGCAGCATTTTCTGCTTACGATATCGGCGCCCTCGAAACCTTTGAAAACCCTGATGGCCTCGGAGCAACCTCCGTGCAGGCAGTGGTTTCCGGTTTCCCCGGAAGCCCCTACGTCGGCCCTGATGGAATCGAAGGCTGGTCCGTCAACTTCTACTCGGGCAGCGGCACCACCGGTGCGTACTGCACGAGCCTGATTGGCGATATCGCAAACTACGAGCTGACGCCCGCAGATGTGACGTATCTCCCGGACTTCGCACCCAACGTTCAGGAACCGCAGAACGGCTGCTTCCTGGTCACCCCGAACCTCGGTGGTGGTAACGATCTGCCCGCCGGTCTCAACACCGTCGGCGTGATCCCCATCAACCCGTTCGGAACCAACGGACAGATGGCCATCACCCAGGCGGGTGCTGATGCTGACTTCCCGATCGATCCGGACTCCATCTCCGCCAACCCCGCCAACGGGTTTGGCAATGGTGCGTGCTCCGATAACGTCGGTCTGGCCGTGGCACTTCGTGTCTTCGGTGGCACCGCCGACCCCTGTGGTTCGGCACTGCCCCTCACCTGCCCTGCAGACGTGAGTGGTGCGACCGATGAACCTGATGGTGGGGTCAACGTCAGCGATCTTCTGGCGGTCATCGCCAACTGGAACGCTGTCGGCGACGGTACCTTCCGTCCGGTCGGCGACTGCCGCCCGCTGCCCAACGGTGACTGCGCAGTCACCGTTGCCGACCTTCTCGGCGTGATCGCCGAGTGGGGAAGCGACTGCGTCGAACGCGGCGCCTGCTGCTTCAGCGACGGTTCCTGCATCGCAGATGTTGCAGAAGCCGACTGCTCCGGCACCTGGCTCGGCGTGAACTCGACCTGTGATTCCTGCCTCAGTGGTGCATGCTGTGCCGCCGATGCTTCATGCACCCAGTCCACCGAGGCTGCATGTGCTGGAAACTATCAGGGCGACGGCACCGACTGTGCATCCGTGGTCTGTGGTTCTGCCCCGGACAACAACACGTGCGCAACCGCAACGTCGATCGCCGATGGCGAGACTCCCGTCACCACCGTCAACGCAACCACCGACGGCCCTTCGAACTTCGAAGGCTGTGTCGAGGATAACTTCGGTAACCCCGACGTCTTCAACGACGTGTACTTCTCGTACACCGCATCCTGCGAAGGCATCGTGACCGTCAGCCTCTGCGACACCGTCGACTACGACTCGCGCGTCATCATCTACGACACCTGCGACATGACCAATGTCGTGGCTTGTAACGATGACGGCGACGGCTGTGCCGACTTCACGTCGCTGGTCACCTTCGGCGCAACGGCTGGCTCCTCCTACATCATTCGTGTGGGTGGATACACCGATGGCACCACGGGTTCTGGCACGATGAACGTCTCCTGCGAACCGTTTGCTCCGGGCGCTTGCTGCCTCGGAACGGACCTCTGTCAGGAAGTTCCCGGCCAGCTCGACTGCGAAAGCTTCGGCGGCACCTGGCAGGGCAATGGTTCGTCCTGCTTCGATGTCGACTGCGATCCCACACCGGCCAACAACCTGTGTGACGACGCTACCGAGGCCGTCCTGGGCGCCAACGCCTTCGACACCACGTTCGCAACTGCCGAACTGCCTGATCCCGATGACACCGACTGTGCAGACACCTATCTGGACTGGGGTGGTTCCCAGGACGTTTGGTTCTCGTACACGCCGGCCGAAGACGGATCGCTGACGCTTGACACCTGCGACGCCGACTCGTACGACACCTCCATGGTGCTGTACACGGGCGACTGCGCTAACCTGGTCCAGGTCGCCTGCAACGGTGACGACGGAACTGGTTCGTTCAGCGACTGCCAGCTGTACTACTCGGCAATCGTCAACTACCAGGCTACCGCCGGAACCACCTACCTCATCCGCCTCGGCGGCTGGAACGGTGAAACCGGTGCAGGTACCCTGAACGTGTCCTTCTCGGCAGCAAGCGCCGTTGGCGCATGCTGTGTCGCAGGCAACTGCGAAGGTGACGACCTCACCTTCGACGACTGCGTCAACACGCTCGGTGGCCTCTGGGGCGAAGGCGAGCTTTGTGCTGACATCGAATGCCCGCAGCCGTACCTCGGCTGTGCCGCTGGTGATGAGTTGGAGTCCGACATGGTCGGCACCAACGGAAACGCTTGCGTATGTCCTACCGACGGTTTCGATACCGACAACCTGGACTGCAACGGCGGCATCAACAGCACCGTCTTCCAGAGCTACACCTCCTACACGTTCGGTACGAGCGTGTGCGGTGAAGCTTCGGTGTACACCGACATCACTGGCAGTACCTATCGTGACCTCGATTGGTACGAGAACGCCGATGTCGATGCAGGCGGTAACTTCACCATCTCAATCGGTGGTACTGCCCCGATGGTGTGCGTCCTGTTCAATCTGGACGACTCCAGCAACAATGGCTACGTGAACACTCCAGGCTTCATCGGCGTGGGTGATCTCGAATGGCCTGCAGGCAGCAACGTGATTCTGGCTGGTCCGAGTGACTTCGACACCACCTGGACGTGTGGTTCCGGCTTCGAAGGGTATACCTTCAGCGTCGGCAACGCCGCTCCGTAAGGATCGCGTACCAATGGCGTGATACTCGAGTCACGTCAAGGCAACATGCCTTACCCCGCCCCCCGGCTTCGGCCGGGGGGCGGTTCTTTTTTGCCCGAACAAATCGGGTATGGTTCAGCACGATGAGATTCGACCGATCGGCACGAACCGCAATCCTTCGACTGATGCTGATCTCCCTGAGCATCAACGCCGTCCTGGGTGTATCCCTGGTGCTCGTCGACGACTCGGATGAACTGGTGCGGACGACGCTGACCTCCGTCCTGCTGACCTGTGCCCTGGCACTCGTCCTTGGAGGGGCCAACGCAACCGGCTCGCCACGCTTCACCGCCTTCGGACTGGGGCTCATCGGCTCGGTGCTGGCCCAGTTCCCCTTGGCGTTGCTGGCCATCTGGGGCGAGGGGCTGACCAGCACGACCATGCTCCGAGTTCTGGCCAGCTGGACCATCCTGTTCTGGATGTCGATTCCCTTCTGCACCGCCTTGATCCTCATTGGATACCGACCGACCAGGTTCGCGGGGCGGCTCGCGGGCACAGGAACCCTGGCAAGCACCCTGATCCTGCTCACGACCATGTGGGCAGCCTGGGACACCTACCTGACCTTCGGGCTGCCAGTTGCCGCCGCATTCGCAATCGCAACGTGCGCCTGGCTGGGCTCCCTGCCGCTGATCACCCGATCGGATCGGATCGTCTCGTGGCAGTACCTGGGTGTCCTGCTGTCGACCTGCACGGCATGCCTGTGGATCTACCTTGCCCATCAGTCGACACACAACGACATTGATTTCCCGGGGACTCCGGCCTTCAATCTCACCATGGCATTCGGGCTGGGCACCCTGCTGATCGGCATCGTCGCGATCTGCCGGGCCATCCAACTCGCGCGGGGAACCTCCTGGATTCGATTGGCCACCATTGCCGCGACGACGGCCGCCGTCGTGCTCCAGGAAGCGGCACTCATCGTGGACGCCAACTGGCCGGACGATCTTTCCAGCCGACTGGCGATCTCGGCCTGGATCCTCACCGGCTGCTGTCTCATGGCCATGTGCGTCATGGCATGGAGAAGTTCATGGGATCGAGCCAATCACCAGACCGGCCGCATGATGTCCATCCAGTGCCCCGCGTGCGGCCGAAGGCAGAAACGCCCCCTTGGAGAGTCCACCTGCGATCGATGCGAGCAACCGCTGTGGCTGTGGTGCCGGATGGTCACCTGCCCGGAATGCCACTACGACCTCTCCGGGGCTGCATCCCCACAGTGCCCTGAATGCGGGCTGGATATCGGTGTTCCCACGGATCCACCCCCGTTCGTCCTCAGCGAAAACACGGGACCCAGAGACTCTCGGACGCCCTGAGAACCGGGCACGACAAGCTTCCTGCCGAACCGTCACCTGGACGGCTGAAACCCACGTCCGATAGTCCGCGGATCGGACGCCGGGAGAAATCGGTTTTTTTCCCACCCCCCTACATGCTGTGGTCCGGTCACCAACCGCCACCCCAGATCGTATCGGTCGACCTGAAATGTTCCGGAGGCCCAACGTCCGTCCAATTATCAGTTGGACCAAATACCGATCCGATGACGACATCAGCATTCGTCAAGACCACCACCAAGCGACAAGGGGCCGACACGATGAGCAAGCAGCAGTTGATGAACGGGATCACCGAACTCAACCCCTCAGCCGATCCGACCTGGCTCGAGCACTTCGACGAGCCGGCCCTTCGCCTCTATCTCGATCACCTGCAGCTCACCATCGAACCCCGGGGAACCAGCTGGGAACGCACGAGCGAAACCACGGCGGTGGTCTGCCGTCGATCGGCCGCCTGACGGCACTGGACAACTGATTTCTGGCACGCCCGGTGCATGGCCCTCGCGGTCCTGGTGGGACACCGGGCGTGTCGTTTTTTGGTTCAGAACCGGGGGGCGCGGGGAGATTCGCCTTCGAACTCCTCGTCCTCGGGAGGCGGCAGTATGGTGTCCCCTTCATCCGTGAGCACACCGAAGTCGGGGGTCGGAACGTGGTCCCTGAGCCCCAGCTGATCGCAGCTTCGCAACAGCATACGGTGCTCAAGGAGCGACTGGACCTTGGTCAGGAGTTCGAGCTTGTTGACCGGCTTGGCGATGTAATCATCGGTGCCGCAATCCACGGCACGCTCGAAATCCCCCACCTCGTTCAGCGCCGTCACCATGATGATGATGACGTCTTTGGTCGTGGGCTGGGCCTTGATCTTCTGGCAGACCTCGAATCCGGACATGCGCGGCATCATCACGTCCAGCAGGACCAGATCCGGCTTGTCCGCATCGATGGCCTCGATGGCCTCGAGCCCGTCGGTCGCCGTGGAGATCGAGCATCCCAGTTCCTCCAGATAGGCCTGCATGAGCTCCAGATTCTGCAGATTGTCGTCAACGATCAGAATCCTGGCCTGCGAGAGATCCGGGGCGTCTTGGTCGTCTGGTAGGTCGGGGGAAGCGTTCATGGTGCACCTGAGGAAGTTGGTTGCAGATTATTCTAACATCGGCCGGAGCGGCATGAGCACCACCAGGGCCTTCTGAGCCTACAAGACGCCCGATCCTGATACAATGTCCCTTTCACTGGAACAGCACCGGGACAGCACGCATGTCGAAGTTCACTCGCTCAGTCTGGATGGATGAGTTCACCACTCCCACGGTCGATTCCCTCCGTGGAGAAATTCCCTCGACGCACCGGCCGCTGTTCGATCAGGCCAAGTCGATCTTCATGGATCTCGACGAGATGGAACAGGGATTCGCCTGGTACGGGGACTGCTGGCACTGGGTGATCACATTCTCCCTGGCGGATCATGATGACGAACTGCCCCTGGGCATCATCATTCCGTCCCCGGAGGATCTGCAGGTTGCCATTCCCATGGATCGGGACTTCCACGAGTCGATTCCCACCAAGCGGATGAAACGGATGATCAAGGACGGCTTTGAACTGGCCGCCGATCCGTTTCACACCTCGTGGGGTGTCTGGAGCATTGCCACCAGCAGCATGCTGACGGACATCGGCCAGTTGGCCAAGCAGAAACTACGCTGGATCCTCGACAATCACTGACCTTTCCTCATCACCATCCGAAGGCGATTGATCCTCCTCGATCGGTCGCCACCCGTTGCTGCGCCAGACCTGACGAGACAGATCAAGGCCCAACAGCGTGCCCAGATCATGAGAAGACAGACGCTCCATCGGGCGTCCCCGCCAGGCCGTCAGGGACCCCGACCATGAATCCTCGCGACCTCCCAGGAGACGCAGTTGTACCTGCAGTTGGGCGACCAGCTGCGCTTCGGTCAGGGAGCGGCGGCTCGAGGGATCGTCGGGGGCCGACAGTTCGTCGATCAGACGCCCCATGCCCCCCGCCACATCGTCCTGATGGACAAGCAGCCGCTCACGGACTCCCGGAAGATCCCGGAGCAGGCGACGGGCATCCACCCGACGGCCGCACCGCGACCAGGACAGCACATCGAATGCGGCGATCGTCGCCTGATCGGTGCGTCCCGGCACGACCATCGAACCCGGCAGCAGACGCGAAGGAGCATCCTCGGCGAGGGCAAGCATCGCGCGAAGAGTTCGCATCGTCGATTCGTCATCAACGAGACCGACGATGCCGCGCAACGACGCCACTTCCCAGTTTCGGGCGTCCAACGTCGCGGCGATGGCGAACAGTCGAATGGCCAGCCGGCGTTCCGCTTCGGTCGATGAGGCGTCAGCAACCTCCTCGGCCAGAAGAAAGTAGGACTGCGGATCCGATGGATGCAGCGAACCAAGCTCCCACCGTTCATCGATTTCCACCGGCGCAGACGCCAGCAAGGCGATCACCAGAATCGTTCCCGCGAACGGCCTGAACAACATTCGAATCATGTTGCACCCCCGAATCCCTGTTCATCAAGGATGTAGAGCAGATGGCGAATCCGCATCTGCCACAGATCGACGATCGCCGATTCAACGAGCAGCATCTGCTCCAGAACATCCACGGCACGATCACGGCGAAGCGAAAGCTCATCCCGCGCCTGGTCGAGTTCGCTCGAATCGATCGGCTGAATCCGGTTGATCCAGTGAGTCACAAGCTCGTGAAGCGAGATCTGTTCGACCAGGTACCGCTGCAACGCGTCGCCGGCGAGGACGCTGCGTGCGGATCGTCGGTCACGCCAGGCGTCGCGCCAGCCATCGTCGTGATCTCCAGCCTCCACCGCAATCCGATCCTCCCACGCGGCGACCAGGGCCCGGGCGGCCTGCTCCGGCGAACCCCCCGGTTCGGACAAGCGGCCCATTCGCGTGGACTCCCGGCGAATCGATTGGGCGATGGCCGCAGCGATCGAATCGATCTCACCGGCCGAGGTCAGTCGCAACGACAAGGCGTGATTCACCAGAGCCAACCGGACCTCGATGGGCCAGCGGGCCGAGTTCGACCGGGGGAGTTCCGTTCCGGTGACGGATTCGACCAGATTCGAGACGTCCGCGGACTTTCGAGCTTCGGGAATCCGGTCGACCATGGCCTGGGCGACATTGGGTCCGAAACTGAAACGTGTCTCGATGAGGTATTGAGCCGCTTCGCGAACCGCCAGGCTGGCCGACAGTGCCTCACGAACCAGTACATCGGCATCGATCGGTCCCAGATCGTCGCCGCTCTGATTCTCCAGTTCCCGAAACATGTCGATCTTGTCGTCACGGGTGCGTCCACGAAGGGAGTAGAGACGGGCCCATTGACCATCCGAACGCCCCTGAATGCCGCCTCCCGGTCGCATGGCGGGAACACCGACACCGGGATCTCCAAGCTGTTCGATCACGACCTCGAGGTCGTTGAGTGACGCAAGCGTTCCTTCCCCGCCATGCAGCACCAGGGCGTTCGCAGACTCCGCAAGCAATCGCTCCATCAGCACTCTCTTCAGCATCGGCACCGAACCACGCGTGCGATCGATCGCTCTCGTACGCTGCAGCAACTCGAGCCACGTGCCCGCCAGCTGCGGATCGAACCCCTCGGGTACGCCCATGTTCGCAAGTTCGGTCCTGCGATCCGGCCGGGGCCAGGCGGCGAACGCTCGATCCTTCATCCTTCGCCGCATCGGCATGTCGGCATCGGGCGGCGGAACGAACGATCGCTCGAACCAGGGCGTCTCCGGCAGCGAAGCCAGAATACTGGCCAGCACCCAGACATCCGTCGGGCCGATGTCCGGATCGTCGAACCATCCGAGCACATCACGCTGGAGCGATGCATGATCCGACCAATCAAGACCGACCAGCAACCGGCCCAGCACCATCTGCGGCAGTCCGGGGCGCGAAAGATCGGTGTCGGTCCTCAGCACTGCCCCCAATGCGACCAGAAGCGTCCGGTTGCGAATCCCGGGATCACGAACCGAGTCGACCGACAGATACCAGAGCCGCCAGGCGGACTGGGAATCGGTCCTGACCACGAGCGCTTCGGTCATCGACGGCACACATCCCGCCAGCCAGTTCCCAACCGCATCCTCGAAGTCCTCGTGATTGACGTCAACATCCAATGCGTTGCGCATGAACTCCGAGGCCAGCAGTCGCCCGGAAGGCGAGACCGCAGACCGGGCGGCAATCACGGACGCCATGCCATACCGCCACGCACCACGAGGAATCGCCAGAGGATCGGCCACCAACTTCGGAGCCCCGGGTGCGATCGCACCCAGCAGCGGCCCCACCAGTCGAGGATTGGCTCCCGCCACCTCGATCACGTCCACCACGGATCGTCGCAACGCACGAGCCGTCGAATCGTCAGCGGCGAACCAGCTCGAGGATGACACTCGAGCCGCCGCGTCCCAGGCCTTGACGAATGCCGGATCGAGCGCCTCCATGCCGACGGCACGCCGTGC
>MDTG01093419.1_pt1 | contig 13340 bp, 7 predicted proteins | sample 811421 | NCBI WGS metagenome assembly MDTG01 (sample SAMN05326645, study PRJNA326480) | marine metagenome | isolation source: seawater | place: Pacific Ocean: South East | collected 2011 | reverse complement strand
CGCTTCACCACAAAAACCGGACTTGTCGCGAAAGACAATCTCCATGATTTCGCGGTCTTCATCGCCAGGCAGGCGGCGGTCGTGCTTGATATTGCAGAACGCCAAGTGACTGGTGGTCGCTATAAAGTTCCGCGCTACGTCCATCAGAGCATTCGCAATAACCGGGACTTTAAGTCGAGCTTGGCAAATATTGCACAGGAGACGGAACAAACCGTTAAAGCCGTTAGAGCTGAGGCGAGCAACTACCTCCGTGAGATGATCTCGATCCCCACCAGCTTCTGGCTTGATGTGTGGGCCAAACTCTGCGAGTTCTTCCTAGGACTTGGATACGACAAAGATCTACAATACGATGCCACAGACGTGGAGCGTATCCGGGACATCGTCCGCCGGTATCCCTCAGCGCTGCTGTGGACACACAAAACCTACGTCGACGGATTTGTGGTGCCAAAAATATTGTTCGATAACAACTTTCCCTTGCCGCATTTTTTTGGCGGCGCAAATCTGGACATCCCTGTACTAAGCTTTTTCCTGCGGCGCGCGGGTGGCATTTTTATCCGGCGAAGTTTTCAGGATAATGAGGTCTACAAACTCAGCCTAAAGCAGTACATCGGGTACCTGATGGAGAAGCGGTTCCCCATGACCTGGTCCTTCGAAGGCACCCGCTCACGACTCGGCAAACTGATGCCACCAAGGTACGGGCTTCTGAAGTATGTGCTGGAAGGAGCACACTACGCCGGCGCCAGAGACATTCATATCATCCCAGTTACGGTGTCCTATGATCTCGTTCGCGATGCAGAAGAGTATGCGCGAGAACAAGCTGGCTTGCCTAAAGCGCCAGAGTCCATAGGTTGGATGGTGCGCTACCTGAGAAGCCTCGCACGCCCGATGGGACGCATCCATGTTGACTTCGGCGAGCCGGTTCATCTTGCATTGCCGCCCAAACCAAGCGATCAACTCGCTATTTCCAAAATCGCGTTTCAGGTTGCAGTTGAAGCAAATCGCGTCACGCCCGCTACGTTCCCAGCGGTGGTTTCAACTGTGCTGCTGGGAGCCTTTGCCCGAGCCTTGACTGAACCCGAAATCATTCGTGAGGTATCCGTCCTGACGCAATGGGCAACATCGCGAGGCATCCGTTTGTCGCCCGACTTCAATCTTGATTACGCGTCCAACATGGCCGGTCTGTTAGATAACATGATTAAAGAGGGCATCATTACGCGCTTTGATAGCGGACCCGAGACCGTTTACGGCATTGCCGAGGGGCAAGCCCCGATTGCCAGCTTCTATCGCAATACGATTGTCCACTTTTTCTTGGCAAGAGCGGTCGCTGAACTGGCGCTACTCGCCGTCAGTGAACAGCGCGATCACCCTTCACCGTTGTCGCTGTTTTGGAGTGAGGTGCGGGAGCTACGCGACCTATTCAAGTTCGAGTTTTTCTATCCAGACACAGAAGTGTTTAAGGAGGACATCGACGCAGAGCTGTGCCTTGAGGCGCATGAATGGCAATCTATCCTGATCGATAGGGCAGATAACGCGCGACTAATCTTGAACCGCATGTCTCCCAAAGTGGGTCACGTGACCTTCTCCATATTTGCCGAGGCGTACAGCGTTGGGGCCGACCTAATGGAGCGCCATCCCGAGAGCAATATGATTGATGAGGACACTTTTATTGAACGATGCATGAGCTATGGCAAGCAGGCATACTTGCAACGGCGTGTCAGTAGCGAGGCCTCGATTGGAAAATTGCTCTATGCCAACGCTTGGAAAATGTTGATGAGCCGCGGACTCATCGATCACGCCGAGGGTCGCTCGCGTCAAGCAGAAGCGTTGAATCAGCTGATCAGGCGGCTTGAGGTCATTCGCGCTATGAACATCGCCGATCGCGGCGCCAATACATTAAGAGACGTTGCGCGTGGAACGATCTAAAGTAGCGATCCTGGGCGGCGGCTCCTGGGGTACCACCACTGCCTCCGTGATCAGCCGCCAATGCGACACCCTGTTGTGGGCGCGAGACAGCCAGATTGTTGCCGAGATCAACGAACAACACACCAACCAGCGATACCTAGACAGCGCAACACTCAACCCCAAGCTTTCCGCCACTACTGATATCGGGCACGCAGTTAGGGACGCACAAGTAGTCCTCATCGCTGTACCCAGCAGCCACTTCCGAGAGGTACTCAATAGCGCACTTGCGAATTTACCGAACAGCATTCCGGTTATCAGCTTAAGTAAAGGTCTCGAGAAAGGCAGCCGCATGCGCATGACTGAGATCATTCAGGATGTAGCACCGGGGCGGATCCCCGGCGTGCTCACCGGACCCAACCTCGCAAGAGAAATTGTTGCAGGACAAGCGGCGGCCAGTGTGTTGGCACTGGAGGATTACAGCGCGGCACTCTCCCTACAGCCCCTTCTTAACGTAGGGCTATTTCGGGTTTACACCAACGAGGACGTGATCGGCTGCGAGTTGGGCGGCGTGCTCAAAAACATCATCGCAATTGCCGTCGGGATGGGTGACGGACTTGGCGCCGGCGACAACACGCGCGCTGCACTAATCACGCGCGGACTGGCTGAAATGAGCCGGTTGGGCCGGGCGCTGGGTGGCAGCGCGGAGACCTTCGCGGGTTTGGCTGGTATGGGCGATATGATCGCTACCTGCACCAGCCCCCAGAGCCGAAATCGCCATGTCGGTATAGAATTGGCAAAGGGTCGAGCGATCCAGGATATTATCGACAGCATGCACATGGTGGCAGAGGGAGTAAAAAGCGCGCCCACTGTGATCGAGCTGGCCCATGAACACGGCATCGAACTACCTATCAGCGAGGACGTCTATCGGGTGATCACGGGAGAGTCGAATGCACGTGGGGTTTATCGCGGCTTGCTGCGCGTGACTGCGGGTGCAGAGTCAGAGCCCGGCTAATCTCCTCCTCACCCACCAACACAGCAACCAGTATTGTGGAAAATGCCCTAGCCGCAACCGCACGAGTTGGCTACGATTTTCTTACAACGGCTTTTAACCGGATTTTCTTGACGAGTCTGACGCTATGATCAACTCACGATCGAGGCACGCACCTCATCAGCTGATTTTATCTGTCCTCCTATCGGTTTTGGCAGGCTGTGCCACGAGCCCGACCGGGCGCACGCAATTCATACTAATTTCACCCGACGCCGCCATTGCCGAGTCGGAAGCCGCCTACCTCGATACGGTCCGCCAGCTTGATGGCGAGGATATGTTAGTAAGTGACCCGCTCACGGTCGCCAAGGTCGCCAGAATTACCGGTCGGTTGGTTTCCATTGCGGTTGCGGACTTCCCAGTAAGCGCAGACTGGAAATGGAGCGTCGCGATTGTGGATGACACCGACACTGTCAATGCTTGGTGCATGGCGGGTGGGCGCATGGCTGTCTACACTGGGCTCTTTGATCAATTACAGCTGACCGACGACGAGTTCGCTCAAATTATGGGACATGAGATTTCACATGCACTCGCAAATCACACGGCCGAGCGCATGTCTCGCGCGATGGTAACGACAGCGGCCGTTGCCGCAATAGATGCGGCCTCAGATAGTCGTGCAGCCACGGAGGGGGCCGCCATTATCGCTAATTTGGCATTGACCTTGCCCAACAGTAGAGATGCTGAAAACGAAGCCGATGCAATGGGTATGTTGCTAGCCACCAAAGCAGGCTACGATCCCGAGGCAGCAGTCACACTCTGGCAAAAAATGGGCGACCTGAGCGGCGAGCGTATTGCTGAATTTTTAAGCACGCACCCCTCACCCGAGAACCGACAAGCCACCCTAAACACCATGATTCCGCGCATGCTTCAGGTCAACCCGGATCGCGCCAAAGCACCCATCCACGCAGTCAAAATTGTTCAATAATGGGAGCTTTAATGCCTTACGGTATGGAGAAAGTGCAGATGGTCTTCATACTGACTGAGAATGTCGACAATCACCTGCTCCTGTGACCACCCCATCACATCGTAATCCTGGCCTCCCTTGGCGAGGTGAACCTCTGCCCTAGAGAAACTTGCAGCGCCGCTAACGCCAGCCCCTGCCGATAGTGAAGCGTCTGGCAGCGGGTGATGACGCGCGCGCACCTCGTAGCTGAAATCAGGCTCCTCTCCATGGGAGACCTCCAATCGCATCGATAACGCATCATCCTCGGCAATCACACGAGCCGCCACGCCACGCTGGGCCAAAGCGCCCGCAAAGGATTGCATTGCAGGGCGAACGGTGTTGCGTTGAAACGCTTGCACAGTCAGATCATCGGGATAATCCAGCAATACACGAAGTCGCTCGCGCCAGCCTTCGGTGGCCATCGCTGGTGGAGTGTGCTTCAAGTAGGAATCTCGTTTGACGCCATCAGCCAAAATTGCGCGACCAAAGCCCCAGAAGGCGCCAAGCAAAGCTATGGCAAAAGGCAGGGCGCTGGCAATTGTTGCGGTCTGTAACGCCTGTAACCCACCACCAAGGAGTAGCAGCGATGCCGCCAGTGCAATGACAAATGTCCACAGCGTACGCTGCAATACAGGGGTATTGTCGATACCGTTGGCGCTTAACATGTTAAGAACCATCGCCCCACTATCTGCAGAGGTAACAAAGAAAATTACGATCATCAGCAATGAAATGACGCTGAGTATTTTTGTCGCGGGGAGAAACTCCATGAATCGAAACAAACCGACAGCGGGGTTTTCTTGAACGGCCGTGCCCAATTCAGTCATGCCCTGATTGCCAATCAGTTCAAGTGCGCTCCCTCCCAGCACGCCCATCCACAGACAAATAAATAACGTAGGCACAACTGTCACACCGATCAAAAATTCACGGATTGTTCGGCCCCGGGAAATTCGTGCCACGAAAACCCCCACGAAGGGTGTCCAGCTAATCCACCAACCCCAGTAAAAGATCGTCCAGCTCCCGAACCAGTCGGTTTGGTCATAAACATACATGTCCAGAGTGCGGGGGATTAGCCCCGCCACGTAGGCGCCAAAATTCTGCAACGTGCCAGACAGCAAGAGCGCCGTAGGGCCTGTGAGCAAAATCAGTAGAAGCAACATGACGGCAAGCACAATATTAATCTCTGACAACCGCTTGATGCCCGTGTCGAGGCCCAGAATGACCGACACCGTGGCCAATCCCATCGTGGCGAAAATGAGTGCCACCTGTACCCAGACATCGATAGGCAGACCAAAGAGATAATTAAAGCCAGTGTTGATCTGCAACACGCCCAAACCCAGGCTGACCGAAATTCCGCAGGTCGTGCAGATAACCGCGAATACATCGACGGCAGCGCCCGCTGGACCGTGAATGCGCTCTCCAATCAGAGGATAAAAAGCAGAGCGCAGTGTCAGCGGCAGATCGTGGCGGTATGCAAAGTAAGCCAGAATCATCGCGACGACCGCGTATGTCGCCCACGCATTGAAGCCCCAGTGGAAGTAGCTTATCTGAATGGCCTCAGTCGCAGCAGCGGGGGTTCCGCTGGGTCCGGTGGGTGGCGATAAGTAATGTACAACGGGCTCGGCAATACCGTAAAACATCATGCCAATGCCAATACCGGCTGAAAACAGCATTGCGAACCATGATAAGAAGCTATATTCCGGCTCTGAATGATCCGGGCCAAGCTTGATATCGCCATACCTTGAAAAAGCAAGAACGACGACGATCACCGCAATTAGCGACACGATCAACACATAAAACCAGCTAGAAGTGTCTACTATCACTGCCTGAACGCCGGCGAATGGATTGGTACCCGCCTCGGGGATAAGCAACACCATCGCGATAGCGCCGAATAATAGGATCAACGCTGGAAAACACACCGCCGTGTCAATTGAATAGCGACTGGGGTTCATTTCAATCTGTTGGTGCTCAGACATAGCGGGCTCTGGCATAAATGAAGCTCCAGTGTACCCGATACACCCAAATTGCTCAGCGGCCTTCGAGCCCTTACCAATCCTTGTTCTGAACAAGTCCGGCGTTTGCAGGCCCGCCCCATAACAGGTAGGGTAGTGTTTTAGTATTTCCAAAAATAACGATTTCTATTGCCATCTAGAAAAAGGGAGCCAGTATGTCTCACCCCCCACGTTTTCAACGCACACCACTTGCCGCTGCGCTAGGTGTTGCACTCCTACCCTTAGTAGCAAGTCCGGTTCACGCACAGCTAGAAGAAGTAGTTGTAACCGCCACCAAACAAGAAGCCAGTTTGCAGGACGTCCCCATTGCAGTATCGGCGCTGACCGAGCAATCACTGAATCAACGCGGGGTCTCGAACTTCTCTGACTACCTAATAGAGTTACCGAATGTATCCGCGGGTGGTGCCGGCCCTGGCCAGAACACCATGTACATTCGTGGTGTAGCCTCGACGACCCCCAACCTGACGACGTCGGGCGTGGCGGGTTTGAGCCCTAACGTGTCACTTTACCTCGATGAACAGCCAATGGCGCAACCAGGCCGTAATTTGGATATTTACATCGCCGACATCAATCGCGTAGAAGTTCTCGCCGGTCCTCAAGGCACACTGTTTGGTGCTAGCTCACAGGCGGGTGTAGTGCGCCTGATAACCAATAAGCCTGACACCTCTGGCTTTTACGGACGTGTGCAGGCGGGTGCCTCCACGATGAGAGACGGCGAGGGCAACTATAATTTGAATGTGATGATGAACATCCCGGTTAGCGACAACTTCGCGATCCGGGGTGTGGTCTACACTGATGAGAAGGGCGGCTACATTGACAATGTAGCAGGGACACGCTCAACAGCTGAGAGCGCTCGTTTTCGCTCGCGCGACACAATTCGCTCAAACGGCACAGCAGTTGGTTTCCGGGGTGGATTCCAAGCTGACGAGGGTCTCCCAGGGCGTAACCCTGATATTAGCAACGTTAATTTTATCCTCGCCAATAATGCGGACCTAGTTGAAGTCGACTTCAACGATACTAGTTATACCGGTGGTCGTATTGCGGCTCAGTGGGACGTCAACGATAGCTGGCGAATTAGTGCCGGTGCCATGGCGCAGAAGATTGAAAGTGACGGCACTTTCTACACGGACCCCAACCTCTCCGATGACTATCAGATCCAGCGTTTCGAGCAAGAGTTCGTGGAAGACGAGTACACCAACTTCCACTGGACAATAGAAGGCCGTATCGGCGCTCTAGAAGTCTTATACACCGGTGCGTTTACCGAACGAGAAACCGATCAGCGCACTGACTATTCAGACTACCTATTTATCGGCCAGTACATTCCGTACTACACCTGCGACTACTACGTCTCGTACACTTGGTACGCTCCTGGGGGCGTGCCCACCGGCACTTGCCAGGCGCCGAACCTTTATACGACCAACAAGGTCGACAGTGAATTTACGAGTCACGAGATCCGCTTCAGCACAGACCAGGACGCACGTATCAAGGTCACGGCAGGCGCCTTCTTTAGCGAGATGGAGCTGACAGAGATAGTCGATTTTTCCTATCCGGGTAACAAGTTTGTGAACTCTTGGGGTGGCGGTTACAACGGCACCGGGTTCGGGTTCCCCGACAACTATAACTATCCTTATGATGGCCAGGGTGGCTACAAAGTCGGTAATGGACCCTATCCCAGGGATACGATCTTCAGAAACGATATTTTGAGGACCGACGACAGGACTGGTGTTTTTGGTGAGATCACCTTTGATCTGACCGACAGTTTGTCCATTACCGGCGGTGTGCGCTGGTTTGAGTATGAGGTAGATTTGGCGGGCAGTGCGAACGGCTCTTTCTACAACATGGCAGGAACCGACTACAACAAGTTCGGCACCAACATCAATGACCTCTACGACGGCGATGAATCCATAAGGTGGACCTACTCAGGGTTTTTCCCATATGAGGATAGCCCGGTGTTTAGTCCTGACAATATGCCCGATCCCGCCAACTATAGCGCGTCTGAGTATCAGCGAATAGTCAACAGCATCTATGCACCTGATGTGGCTGAGGATGACGGTGTAATTGGTAAGGTCACTCTTTCTTGGCGACCTAACGACGACCAACTCTGGTACGTCACTTGGTCAGAGGGCTTCAGGACGGGATTGCTGAACCGGCCTGGTGGTGCGTATCAGGCCGAAAATGACTACACGGTGCCCTTTGAGGTAATGTCCGATGAGCTGATCAACATCGAGCTGGGCTGGAAGCTGGATCTGCTAGACAACACCCTGCGCTTCAACGGCTCGGTGTTTAGGCTGGATATCTCAGATTTACAGACCACGATCTTCGACACCAGCATCGTTAACCTGTTCTTCTCTGATAACGCCGCAGACGCTGAAGTGACTGGGCTAGAGGGTGATATCACCTGGGCACCGACATCTAACCTAACCATGGGCGCCTCGTTCTCATTCCTCGATTCCGAGATCACAGAGACGCTGACGCCTTCCAGTGACGTGCAAGAAGGTCTTGACTTAGCATATGCACCCGAGTTCCAAGGCAACATTTGGGCGCGTTACGAGTGGGCGACGGGCAATGGCTGGACAGCTCACTTTATGCCCAGCGTAACCCACTCCGCCAAATCCTATAGTGACATCATTACCATTAATAGGATGGAAGTGCCCAGCTGGACGATGGCTAATGTCACAGCAGGCGTTACTTCGGACAAGTGGATGCTGGAGGTGTTTATCACCAATCTGACCAATGAGAAAGTCGTGACCGGCGCGAATTATGTGAACGATCGTGAACGTCTAGCGTTGGCTCCACCCACAACATTGGGGATGAGGGTCGCGTTTGACTTCTGATCGCTGACCAGTAAGGCAAGCCTATTGAAAAAGTGCCCCAATCGGGGCACTTTTTTTATCTCTCTGATTTATCAAAGTGACAGACGGAATCATGACCTCTAACGCCAGCCAGACTGACGATGCGCTCACCACGGCCCAAAGGCTAATTCAGGGTGGCGATGTACAGGCAGCTCTCACAGCAATAGAGGCTTTACCCAAAGACGTAAAGCATTCACTTATGGGCACCTACATGAAGGGGGTCTGTCTCAGGCATCTGCGCGACTTCGCAGCGGCGGAACGGGTGCTTCTGGCCTTAGTCGAGCAACACCCATCTTATGGCCGCGGGTTCCAGGAACTGGGCCATTTATACCGTGATGCCAATATGCCCGTGGAAGCACTGAATGCCTACGGTACTGCCTGCCATATAAACCCGGGGCTCAAGGCGAGCTGGGAGGGCCAAAAACATTTGATAGGGGAGGACTCCCCGGAGCGCGCCTCGCAAATCAGTCAGCGACTGGAGTGGCTCGAATCCCTGCCCCCGAACTTGGCAGCAAGCTGGGATCTGTTACACGAGGGCAAACTCCTCAAAGCGGAACGACTCTGCCGCCAGTTCATGCAACAAAATCCGCAGCACATCGACGGCATGCGCATCCTCGCCGAAATCGCAGTCCGCAATGGCGTACTGGAAGATGCGGAATTTCTGCTGGAGAGCGCCGTTACTTTCGAGGCTTCGCATCGGCAAGCACGCATCGATTACGTCCAAGTGTTGAGTAAACGTCAACGCTTTCAAAAGGCCGTCGATGAAGCTAAGGCACTTATGGAGCAAGCGCCCAAAAATCCGCAATTGCAGTCTCTGTATGCGATTCAATGCATGCAACTCGGTGACTACGAGACGGCCTTGGCGTTGTTCGACAAAATTCTAGAACGCGTACCGCACGACCCCGTCACCAACGTGTCAAAAGGACATGCACTTAAAACAGGCGGGCGTTCAGATGACGCGGTAGCCGCCTATCGCGCTGCTTTGGACAGCCAACCATTTTACTGTGACGCCTGGTACTCACTGGCCAACCTGAAGGTTTACCGATTCGACGACGCCGAATTAGCTGCAATGGAGGCGCTGGAAAACAACCCTCATCTTGGTGGGCAGGATCGGGTTTATCTGCAGTTTGCACTGGGAAAGGCCTATGAAGACCGCAAAGATTACGCTCAATCCTTTGTGCACTACGCGAAAGGTAACGCGATCAAAAAGGCGCAATTGCAGTACCTCGCGGCAGGCACGACCAAGGAGTGCGAAGAGCAAATCGCCGCCTGCACGCCCGAGGTCTTTGCGCGAGAAACAGGCTGTAAGGCGCCCGACCCGATCTTTATCCTTGGTCTCCCCCGCGCGGGCTCAACACTTCTTGAGCAGATTTTGTCCTCACACAGCATGATTGACGGCACTCTAGAACTTCCCAATGTCTTATCGATCAGCGGTAAATTGCGGCGTCTGGGCCAACGACAGGGTAATCAGAAATATCCCTTCAATTTGGCAGATCTCTCACCGGAACAGCTGACGACCCTCGGTGAGGAATATATCCGCGACACCCGGATTCATCGCCAAAGCGCTCCTATCTTTATCGACAAGATGCCGAACAACTTCCGTCACATCGGCTTGATCAAACTGATGCTACCCAAAGCAAAGATAATTGATGCCCGCCGAGATCCGATGTCCTGCTGCTTCTCAGGCTTCAAGCAGCTTTTCGCGGAGGGGCAGATGTTCAGTTATGACCTCGAGGACATCGGCCAGTACTACCTAGACTATGTAAGTCTTATGGACCATTGGGACACCGTGCTGCCAGGTTTTGTGCTGAAGGTGCAACATGAGGATGTAGTCGCTGACCTGGAGAGCGAAGTCAGGCGGATGCTAGACTTCTGCGGCCTGCCCTTTGAGGAGTCTTGTTTAGAATTTCACAAGACAGAACGCAACGTGCGAACGCCGTCCTCAGAACAGGTCAGGCAGCCCATCTTTTCAACCGCGCTTGAGCAGTGGAAGCATTATGAGCCGTGGCTGGGGCCGCTCAAGGCAAAACTCGGCCCAGAGTGGGTGGCTCAAGACTGAGTATCGGTTCCGCCTACTGACTCTTCACCCACTCCAGAATCGACGAGAAGTCGCGGGAGCCGTTGCCGTCTGACTGATGAGCCGAGTAGGCCGCCATCGCATGCTTACCCATCCGGTTATTCAACGCACAGCTTTCGGCTACCTCACAAGCGAGCCCAAGATCCTTAAGCATCAAATCGACCATAAACCCAGGCTGGTAGTTATTACTTGAAGGCACGCCCTCCATCACATTGGGCCAGGGGTTATAGACCTGCAGGGACCAGTTATTGCCGGAGCTGGCCTTCATAATGTCTGACAGCACAGCAGGATCCAGTCCATTAGCCTCGCCCATCGCCAGCGCCTCACACGTACCGATCATATGCACTGCAAGCAACATATTGTTGGCGGCCTTGGCCACCTGACCGGCTCCCGCAGGGCCCGCATGGAAAATCTTTTCAGGACTGCCCATACCCTCAAGAATCAGTCGCGCCCGCACAAAAGCCTCTGCTGTGCCTCCGCACATGAAGGCGAGGGTGCCCGCAGCAGCAGCCGCGACGCCACCCGATACCGGTGTATCCATAAAGTCGATACCGATGCTTGCGGCCGTCTCTCCCACTTCTCTAGCGGTAGCGGCATCGATTGTGCTGGCATCCAGGATGAGCGTGTCTTTGGATACTTTATACAAGAGGCCCTCGTCACCGAGGAACGTGCTGGCCACATGCTTACCCGCTGGCAGCATACTGATGATGACCTCCGCGTCTTTAGCGGCCTCACCGGCACATGCAGCGACTGATGCGCCCTCTGCCGCGAGCGCTGCACAAGCTGCCTCGACAAGATCAAAAACAGTCAGGTCATGTCCCGCAGCCAACAGATTTTTAGCCATCGGGCCACCCATGTTGCCCAGTCCCAGAAACGCGATGGCAGCCATGTCTTACTCCGGTAGTCCAAGCGCCGGCATACCTGCCGGTGCAGAAAAGAAGGTATCGACGACGTCAGTCGGTACAGATGCAAGGTCCGAATAAGCCCATGCGGGGTTACGATCTTTATCAACCAACAGTGCGCGGACGCCCTCAGCAAACTCGGGGTGGCGCATAATGTTGCATCCTAGGACTAATTCAGACTGAAATACGGCCTCGAGGCTGGCGTCTCGGGTATTTTTCAATTGGCGGAAAATCCACGTCGCGGCAAGTGGGGAGCCATGAGAGAACCCGTCTCGCGCTTTACCGAGCCAATCATCCTCGCCCTGCCACGCCATAACCCGCGCGAAGATTACTTCCAGATCATCACCAGCCATCCACGCATTGATCGTGTCGATATTTGGCTCAAGCTGAGCAGCCGGCTGCGCTACTGAGGCGCTCATCTGTGACAGCAAGGCTGTCACCACATCGTGATTCGACTCTGCGCTACCTGTCCATGCTGCCGCACACAGAGCCGCCAAAGCATCGACCTTCTGTTCATTACCCAAGAAGTGCGTCCCCAATCCACAGTAGAGCGCATCAGTTGCATTGATGTGTGACGAGGTAAGTGCGAGGAAGCGCCCCACTTGCCCGGGCATGCGATTCAGAAACCAGCTACCCCCGACGTCGGGGAACAGCGCAATCGTGATTTCGGGCATACCAATGCGCGTGCGCTCGCTGACTACGCTATACCGGCACCCCGCCAAAATCCCGAGTCCGCCACCCATGACCACGCCATGACCCCAGCAAATCAGCGGCTTGGTGTAGGTATGAAGTAAATAATTCATGCGATACTCGCGAGCAAAAAAGTGCTCGGCGTAATCGCATGGACCACCCGGGTTTTCGATACAGGAGTTGCGCAAAGCCTGTACATCACCCCCTGCGCAAAAAGCTTTCTCACCCCCACCGTCAATCATCACTGCGACAACCGAGTCATCCTGTGCCCACGATTCGAGGCGATCGGTGATGGTGTCGACCATTTCCCGCGTCAGCGAGTTGAGGGTTTTTTCAACATTGAGGGTCAATTGCCCAATAAGGTGTTCACCAGCGGTGTGCTCAGCGACAAGAACACTGTCAATCATCGATTCTTCCACTCAGGCTCGCGCTTCTCCAGGAACGCGTTTGTCCCTTCCTGCTGATCCTCGGTTGAGAAAAGTGCGACGAATTCGTCGCGCTCTGCGGCCAAGCCAGTAGCAATCGCAATATTACGCGCAGAGTGGATAAGCCGCTTACATGCCGCGACGGAGGAGGGCGATTGGTTACCGACCTTGGCAGCCAGGGCGGTAGCCGTCGGCAGTGCCTCGCCAGCGGGCACCACCTCCTCGACCAAGCCAAGAGTTTGCGCCTGCTGTGCACCAATACGCTCCCCGCAGAGAATCATACGTTTGGCCCAGCCTTCGCCCACCAGTTGACTCAGGCGTTGCGTCCCCCCAGCACAGGGGAGCAAGCCCACGCGCGCCTCAGGCAGTGCCAATGCTGCCTGCTCTTCGGCAATACGGATATCACACGCAAGTGCCACCTCAAGACCGCCGCCCATGGCAAACCCGTTGATGGCTGCGATCGATACGCCGCGGAAGTCAGCCAGTGCCTCGAAT
>MDTG01407654.1_pt1 | contig 13341 bp, 13 predicted proteins | sample 811421 | NCBI WGS metagenome assembly MDTG01 (sample SAMN05326645, study PRJNA326480) | marine metagenome | isolation source: seawater | place: Pacific Ocean: South East | collected 2011 | reverse complement strand
TGGTGCTGACTGTGTAGAAAAAAAGTTAAAAAAAGACGATATTACATTATTGAAAAATTTATTAATTAAATCAAATTGTAACTTGGATCCTTCTGAATTCAAGAAATATGGGTCAGCAAGAAAATTATATAACTTCAACATAAATAACGTATCAGATTATTAAGGTTTAAAAATGAATAAAATACCAAAAACTTTTCCAAGACAATCATGGACATTCGATAAGTATACTAATTCAGAAATTAGAAGAGCTGCAGAAACAGGAATATACGATATAAGAGGTGGTGGAGCAAAAAGAAAATTACCTCACTTTGATGATTTACTATTTCTTGGTGCTTCTATGTCTAGATATCCTTTGGAAGGATATAGAGAGACATGTTCAACCAAAGTAACATTAGGTACTAGATTTGCTAAGAGTCCTATAGAATTAGACATTCCAATAACTATTGCAGGTATGAGTTTTGGCGCACTTTCGGGCCAAGCAAAAGAAGCTCTTGGCAGAGGAGCAACAGATGCAGGAACTTCAACTACTACTGGGGACGGAGGGATGACAGAAGAAGAAAGGGGTCATTCAAAAAAATTAGTTTATCAATATCTTCCATCCAGATATGGGATGAATCCAGATGATTTAAGAAGAGCAGACGCTATTGAAATTGTAGTTGGTCAAGGAGCTAAACCCGGAGGAGGTGGAATGCTCTTAGGTCAAAAAATATCTGATAGAGTTGCAGAAATGAGAAATCTTCCAAAAGGTATAGATCAAAGATCAGCTTGTCGGCATCCAGATTGGACAGGACCTGATGATTTGGAAATTAAAATCATGGAAATTAGAGAAATAACTCAATGGGAAAAGCCGATTTACGTTAAAGTTGGAGGAGCAAGACCCTATTTTGATACTACATTAGCAGTTAAAGCTGGTGCGGATGTAGTTGTTCTTGATGGAATGCAGGGCGGAACTGCAGCAACTCAAGAAGTATTTATTGAACATGTAGGACAACCAACTTTAGCTTGTATAAGACCAGCCGTTAAAGCTTTGCAGGATTTGAATATGCATAGAGAAGTACAATTAATTGTTTCTGGTGGAATTAGAAACGGTGCGGATGTAGCAAAAGCACTAGCCTTAGGAGCAGATGCTGTGGCTATAGGAACGGCAGCTTTAATTGCACTCGGAGATAACGATCCTATTTGGGAAGAAGAATATAATAAACTTGGATCAACCGCTGGTGCATATGACTCTTGGCATGAGGGTCAAGACCCAGCTGGAATTACCACTCAAGATCCAAATTTAAGTAACAGGCTTGATCCCTTGAAGGGTGGAAAGAGACTTTCTAATTATTTAAAGGTAATGGCTTTAGAAGTGCAAACACTTGCGAGAGCCTGCGGAAAAAATAATGTTCAAAACCTTGAACCTGAAGATCTTTGTGCATTAACAGTTGAAGCTGCAGCAATGGCTCAAATTCCATTAGCTGGAACTGATTGGATACCAGGAAAATAAATTTTAATGAAGGGATCAAATATGAATACATTAAACGAGTTTGCAAAAAAAAATAATATACGGTATTTTATGATTTCATTTACGGATATTTTTGGTGGTCAAAGAGCTAAATTAGTCCCAACTGAAGCAATAGTCGAAATGGAAAAAGAAGGAGCTGGGTTTGCAGGTTTTGCCACCTGGTTGGATATGACACCAGCTCACCCTGACATGTTGGCAGTTCCTGATAGTTCTTCAGTAATTCAATTACCTTGGAAGAAAGAGGTTGCTTGGGTTGCTGCTAATTGTGTAATGGAAGATAAACTTGTAAAACAAGCACCTAGAAATGTTCTTAATTCATTAATATCAGAAGCTAAAGATAATGGATTAAGAGTAAAAACAGGAATAGAAGCAGAATTTTTTTTGTTAACACCTGATGGAGGTAAAATATCAGATCCTTACGATACTGCTGAGAAACCATGTTATGATCAACAAGCTGTTATGAGAAGATATGATGTAATTTCTGAAATATGCGACTATATGCTCGATTTAGGTTGGGGTCCTTATCAAAATGATCATGAAGACGCAAACGGACAGTTTGAAATGAACTTCGAATTTGATGACGCATTAATCACTGCTGACAAACATTCATTTTTTAAATTTATGGTCAAGTCAGTTGCCGAAAAACATGATCTTAGAGCAACATTTATGCCTAAACCTATTGAAGGTTTAACTGGAAATGGATGTCATGCACATATTTCAGTTTGGGATTTAAAAGGTAAAAACAATGTATTTATTGATGAAGACAAAGAATTGGGTTTATCTAATCAAGGAAGAAATTTTCTTGGGGGTATAATGAAACACGCCTCAGCTCTTGCTGCGATAACAAACCCCACAATTAATTCATACAAAAGAATTAATGCACCACGTACTACTTCAGGTGCAACTTGGGCTCCGAATACTGTAACTTGGACAGGAAATAATAGAACTCATATGGTTAGAGTTCCTGGTCCTGGAAGATTTGAATTAAGATTAGCTGATGGTGCTGTAAATCCTTATTTATTACAATCAGTTATTATTGCTGCAGGGTTAAGTGGTTTGAAAACAAATGCAAATCCTGGAAAAAGATGGGATATTGATATGTACCAAGAAGGTCATAAAGTTAAAGGGGCACCAAAGTTACCCTTAAACCTTCTAGATGCAATTAGATTTTTTGAGAAAGACAAAGGTTTACAAAATTCATTAGGAAAAGAATTTTCAGATGCATATATAAAACTAAAAATGCAAGAGTGGAACTCTTTTATTTCACACTTCTCTACATGGGAAAAAGAAAATACTTTAGATGTTTAGTGTTATAAATTAAGATTATCTAATTATTTAAATTATAATTTATTGTTTTTAATATGGTAAAAAAATGATAATTTTAGAAAAAATTCTAGGATTCACATCTGACCCAAAATATGAAAAACTAATTCATGATCTTTCACATGAAAACAAGATAGATTACATTATTTTAGATCCAACTGATGTTCCAAGGAAAAGAATTAGAATAAAATCAGATAAAGGAATTGATTGTGCTATTTCTCTTAACAGAAATGAAAATCTCTCTAATGGAGCTATTTTATTTATTTCCGATGAAAAAGCGATAATTATAAAGATTAAAAGGCAAAAATGGATAGAAATAAAAGTTAATTCGATAAAAGATACCATAAGGTTTGGCTATTTTATTGGAAATCTCCATTGGAAAGTTAAGTTTAAAGATGAAAATGTCTTAATAGCATTAGAAGGTCCGTTAAATAATTATAAAGACAGAATTAAGGATTTTATAAATACAAATCAAATATCCATTATTGGGGAAACTTATGATTAAAGATTTTTTCAATTTAGAATTTTTACAAAATAGTGACAGCTTCTTTCCTAGTGGATCAGTATCTTTTTCTTGGGGATTGGAAAATTTAGTAAATCAAAATATAATTCAAAACGATCATGATTTAAAATATTTCATAATTTCAATCATTGAAAATAGATGGTTTTGTTTTGATTTACCTGTTTTGAAATTTTCATCTAGAAATATTTCTATGGAAAAATTGATAAAATTTGATAAATTGGTAGAAGCTCAAACACTCCCTTTTGAACAAAGACTAGGTTCAAAGAAATTAGGTTTCACAATGTTATCAATTCATGAAAAACTCGAAACACCTGGTGCCATAAAACTTCTTAATAATGTTAAAAATAAGAAAACTTATGGACATTTGAATATTGTTCAGGGATTTATTTGGAATAAATTGGGATTTAAATTTTCAAAAATCAAATTAATTTCAATCCATACTTTATGTACTTCACTATTAAGCGCTGCCGTAAGGTTATCATTAATTGGATATTTAGAAGCTCAAAAAGTTTATAAAGAGATTCAACCAAAAATAAATCAAATTTTGAAAAAACCAATTAAAAATATTCAAGAGATTTACTCATTTACACCACATATAGATATAGCATCAATGAAACACGAAAATGACAAACAAAGAATGTTTATGAACTAAAAATGAAGGAATAAAAATGTTATTAACACCTACAGAAATAGAACGTTTAACAATTTTTACTGCTGCAGAAATCGCTAGAAAAAGAAAAGCTAAAGGATTAACTTTAAATCATCCCGAAACAATTGCTTACATTACTGATGAAATTTTAGAGGGAGCTAGAGAGGGAAAAAGTGTTGCTGAACTTATTTCGTATGGATCAACAATATTAAATTCTGATGATGTTATGCCTGGAGTTTCTGATCTAATTCCCATTATTCAGGTAGAAGGTATGTTTCCTGATGGAACAAAACTTGTTACAGTTCATGATCCTATCAGACCTGGAAAAAACAAAAAATCGTCTATTTCTCCTGGAGAAATAATTTCAGAAGAAGGTGAAATAGAAATTAATAAAGATAGAAAAAAATTAACTTTAATTGCAAAGAATACGGGAGATAGACCGATTCAAATTGGAAGTCATTATCATTTTTTTGAAACTAATAAAGAACTCGAATTTGATAGAGAAAAAAGTTTTGGTTTTAGGCTAGATATTCCAGCTGGAACTGCTGTGAGGTTTGAACCAGGAGAAGAAAAAGAAATAAACTTAACTCAGTTTGGCGGAGAGAAAACTATTTTTGGTTTGAATGATCTAACTAATGGAAAATTAGAAGATAAAGAAATCAAAAAAGCAGCTTTAAAATTAGCTAAATCTCAAAATTACAAAGGAGCATAAGATGGCAATAATGAATAAAAAAGAGTATGCACAAATGTATGGTCCCACAGTTGGAGATAAAGTTAGGTTGGGAGATACAAATTTATTTGCAGAAGTAGAAATTGATTATACCACACCTGGTGATGAATGCTTACATGGCGGTGGGAAAACACTTAGAGATGGTTTAGGTCTTAAATCTGGTTTCAGTAGTGAAGACGGTTCCTTAGACATGTTATTATGCAATGCATTTGTAATTGATCCTGTCATTGGTCTTGTCAAAGGTGACATAGGTATAAAAAATGGAAAAATCGTAGGTGTAGGAAAAGCAGGCAACCCTGAAATTATGGACGGAGTACATCCAGAACTTATATGTGGAGCTGCAACAACTGTTAGAGATGCTGAAGGTTTAATTGCAACAGCTGGTGGAATTGACGTCCACGTTCATTTTGACTCCTCTCAATTATGTAGTCATGCCATATCATCAGGAATAACTACAATGATGGGAGGATCTCTTGGCCCAATTACTGTAGGCATAGATTGTGGGGGAGCATTTAATGTTGGAAAAATGCTTCAATCTGCAGAAGAATGGCCTTTAAATTTTGGCTTTTTAGGAAGAGGGAACACTTCTAAACCAGAGTCTATATATGATCAAATAGATGGTGGAGTTTGTGGATTAAAAATTCATGAAGATTGGGGAGCTATGCCAAGCGCTATTAACACATGTTTAAAAGTAGCTGATGAATTAGACTTTCAAGTTCAAATTCATACTGATACGTTAAATGAAAGTGGCTTTTTAGAAAATACAATGAAAGCTATCAATGGAAGAGCCATTCATATGTATCATACAGAAGGAGCAGGCGGTGGTCATGCACCAGACGTAATTAAAGTTGCAGGAGAATTAAACTGCCTTCCTTCTTCAACTAATCCGACAAATCCTTATACTATTAATACATTCGACGAACATTTAGATATGACAATGGTTTGTCATCATTTAAGTCCATCAATACCTGAAGATGTTGCCTTCGCTGAAAGTAGGATAAGACCTCAAACTATAGCAGCCGAAGATATTCTACATGATGTTGGAGCCATTTCAATGCTTGGTTCTGACAGTCAAGGTATGGGAAGAATTGCAGAAGTAATATGTAGAACTTGGCAACTTGCTTCAAAGATGAAAGATCAAAGAGGAAGATTAGAAGAAGAAAAAACAAATAGTAGTGATAATGAAAGAATTAAAAGATATATTTCAAAATATACAATAAATGCAGCAAAGACTTTTGGAATTGACAAATACGTAGGTTCTTTAGAAAAAGGAAAAATTGCAGATGTGGTATTGTGGAAGCCTGGTTTTTTTGGAATTAAACCTGAAATTGTAATAAAGGGTGGATTTATTGCTTGGGGAGCTATGGGGGATAGCGCTGCATCACTTATGACATGCGAACCGATATCAATGAGACCTCAATGGGGTGCATTTGGAGAAGCTAAAAAGTCTTTAAGCGCTTGTTTTGTGCATCCTAATGCAATTGCATCAAATATATCAAATAAATTGAATCTTAAAAAGGAACTATTACCTATAAAAAATACACGTTCGTTAACTAAAAATGATATGCTTCACAATAACTTTTGTCCCAATATTCATGTTGACTCTCAAACTTTTGATGTATTTATAAATGATGTTCTTGCTACTTGTGAACCTGCTGTAAATTTACCTTTAGCTCAATTATATTTACTAAGATGATAAATTCCAAAATAAATAAATCAGCTGCAAGGATAGGCATTGGAGGTCCTGTTGGTTCAGGAAAAACTGCATTAATAGAAAAACTTATTCCTGCGCTTAATAAAAAAAATATAAATTGTGCAGTTATAACTAATGATTTAGTAACAAAAGAAGATGCACTTCGTTTAAAAAAAAGTGGATTAATAGATCCAGAAAAAGTTTCTGCTGTTGAAGCAGGAGCTTGCCCTCATACAATAATAAGAGAAGATCCTTCTCTTAATATAGCAGCTGTTGAAGAAATGAACTCAAAATTTTCTGATCTGGATGTTATTTTTGTTGAAAGTGGTGGAGATAATTTAGCTTCAACTTTTTCACTTGATCTAGTGGATTACTGGATATTTGTTATTGACACAGCTGGTGGGGACGACATTCCCAGAAAAAAAGGACCTGGAATTATTAAGTGTGATATTTTAGTGATTAATAAAATTGATCTAGCAAAAAATGTAGGTTCGAATATAAAACTTATGAAGAAAGAGTCCAATTCTGTCAGAAACAATAGACCTGTTATTTTTACTGATTGTAAGAATAATAAAGGGATATCAGAGTTAGTTGAAAAATTAATTCACGATGTATTATTTTAATGCTTAATAGTTTAAAGAACCATATACCAAAAAAGCTAAGCTTCAATCTATCTTTTAAAAAGGTTAAAGATGGCAAAACATTTTTAAATAAACAATTTTCTTCATACCCTTTTCATATTTGCAAAGCATTATATTTAGATGATAATAAAACAAAAGATATGGCAACAATTTATATGCAATCTTCTGCAGGTGGAATTTACAAAGAAGATTTTTTAAATTCCCAAATATCTGTTATGGAAAATACTAAAGTACATATAACTTCTCAAGCTTCAACAATCGTTCATGAATGCAAAGACAAACCTGCTAAACAATACACAAAATTAATCTGTAAAAAGAACTCTTATCTAGAATTTATGCCAGAGCCAATGATAATGCTTCCTAACTCTTCACTTATATCAAAAGTGAAAATAAATGCACATAAGAGTTCAAATTTTATTATAATGGACTCATTTTTTCCACACAATTTTTTAAAAAAAGATGGCTATTTTAATACATTACAAAATGAACTTATAATTCAAAGTCCTGAAGGTGAAACTCTTGTTATTGACAGATATACTGTAGATGGAGAAAGATTTATTTGTACTAATAGGAATAATTTTTTTCATCATTATTTATTTCATGGTACTGTAATTATCTTTTGTCCAGATAAAAACCATTTACGTTTAATAAAAAAATGCAAGAATGAATTAGAGAAAAGTAAAGAATTCTATGCAAGTGCATCAAGTTTACCAGGCGAAATTGGAATATCTATTAAGATATTAGCCAAAAATGCTATTGAACTTAAAAAAGCATTAAATAAGGTTTGGGTGCAGTCAAGATTATTCTTTTTTGAAGAATATCCAAATCCAAGAAAAAAATAATTTTTACTTAGAAGGATTTGTATTTTGGCTTTTTTTAAATAGATAAATGCAATTCATATCTTCATGACCATTATTAACAATTTCTCCATCTGTTTTTAAGTTTTCTAAAAAATATTTCTGAACATTTTTACAAGCTGCAAAAGACACAGCTTGTTTATGAAGCCAAATATCTTCTTTTTTATCTACTAAATGCTTGTTAAATAAATCATGCTTTGGATCACTTGAGATTCCTACAAACCAATCTTGGAAGTTAGATCCAAATTCTTTAATATGTTGGAAAATTTCGAATTTAATTTGTTGAACACTATATATCAAGCTTAATTTTTTCCCATATTATCATGTCGTCGGGTAGATTGCAGTAGGACCTTGATCAGATTTAGTTTCTCTTCTCCATTTCTCAAATAATGCTGCTCCAGCAGTTTTTTCTTCGGAGGACATTTTTTCTACAACACTTTCTAAGGCGTCTAAAGCAGTACCAATACCATGTTGAGAGGCAAGAGTTAACCATAAATAAGCTTGAACTCTATCCTTAACAACACCTTTACCTACGGAATAAAGATAACCTAATCTTGATTGGGATGGATAATGACCTCTTTCTGAAGCCTTTTTATATAACTCAGCTGCTTTTTTAAGAGAATCCTCTTCGCTTATACCTTCTACATGACCTTTTCCATATAAAACAGCAAGATTAAACAAACCATTTAAATCTCCAGCTTCAGCTGACTTTTTTAACCATATAATGGCATTTTTGATATTTTTTTTAACACCATTTCCCATATAAAATGCTGCGCCGACATTAGCAGCTGCCATTGCATGTCCTTGTTTAGCAGCTTGTAAATACCATTCAAATGATTTTTCATTTGATGCGATTCTACCATCACCATTGGCATACATTGCACCTATCCAAGCCTGACTATCTGCGTCTCCTTTATTAGCTAAGTCACACCAAATTTTATAGGCCTCATCAAAATTGCCCTTCAAGTAAAAATTTCTCGCAGTTTCTGACTCGTTAATTGTACTTTTATTTATTTTATTATTCATATTGTCTATTCCAACTTTCACATTCTTTTTAAACCTTGAAATCCAGCATCCATAATTGGAGCATTACGATAATAAGTATGTTCCTTTAAAACTTTATCAACAATATGTTTGTTAAAATAATACATTTCTTCGCTTTTTTCATAGTCATTCAAATCAAGAGGGTTATCAATTCTTAATTTATTTTGATGATGTGTTTTTGATTTTGTATTAATTTTTTTAATTAAATCTACAAAATCATCAAATATTTTATCACTATCGCTTTTATCCATTGATTTATCTTTTAAAAAGAAACACCTTTGCAGGTTTTTATTCATAGCTGTAGCTTGTACAATAATTACAAAACAAAAATCAGTTGTTTTTAAAACAACTAAATTTGGTAATAACCAAAAAATGTCAGCGTTTTTCCCGTTATTTTTAAAATCATGTGAAATATCTATTTTTTTTCTAATATATGGTTCAAAACTTGTTTTTTCATCGAAATATTTGAATTCTGTTTTAGAAGAAAAATCATTAAAATATTGAATAAATTCATTAAAAAAAATCTTCCAATTAGCGTCACAATCAATCCATTCGTGTTTATAAATACTATGATATCCTTTAATTTGTTTGAAATTATCAATAATGTCATCATCAAAACAATGTTTGAAATCTTTATAAGAAGGATCTAAATTAACAAGAATTATAGAACTCAAGAAATCATAATTAACAGGTCTAAGTTTTTGAGGGTTAATACCAACGAATTTATACATCAAATCGCTATTGTCACCATTTTCACCAAAAATAACATCAGAGTCTCTTGTGTAATTACAAGAATGAATAGAGCATTTTGTTTGTGCTCCAGTCCTGCATTGTTCTGGCACAAATCTACAACCACCATGTTGGTGAAAATTTAATCTCACATCTATTGATTTATCATACGTTCTTTGAGCATGGACTCCATGGAATCCTAAAGTAAAGGGTAATAAATCGGAATTGTTGAGTATTTGCTGAGATAAACCTATAGGGATCCAACCTCTAGTCCATATTTTTTCGTTTTCAAGCTCCATAAAAACTCTCGATCTATATGCTATAGAACTTAATTTTTCTGCTTGACCAAAATCTTTAACTATTTCTGAATAAGTTTTCAGATTTGTGAGATTTAAACCTTCATCGTAATATCCCAACTCAGGATTAAGAAGATCCGCTTTCATTGACATAAATTTACCTTTTTTAAAAAAAAATTAGAAGATGTTTTATAATTAAAACATCTTCTAAAATAATAATTAAAATTTACTCTGCGGCAAATTCACCGGTTTTAGCTTTTAAACTAGCTGGTTCATAATTTGCTCTACCTCTGTGTTTTACTGAACCTTCCGGCGCAGGAGGCAATGGACCATCTTGCATAAATCTATTCAAAACATTTCCTGTAAGCTTAGAAATATTATTATCACAGTTATTCCATGGTAAAGAACCACAATAAGCTATAGAACTAAAAGCAAAACATGCTCCTCCATTAGGTGTTTCATGAAAAGCAATATCGGATCTAACTCTAGGATGCTGAGTTCCATCTAAACCCTGCTGATTAAAACCAAACTCTTCCATCACCAAGAGGTAAGCCTCTGTGTGTCTACCTGCTGATGTTGCAACAACAAGAGTATGTGGTGGTGAACCTAACATTGTATCTACACCATCAAGCTCAGTACCGGCTGCACCTCCTCCGACAAAACCAAAATTACCGATTTTCTCATCATATTCAATTCCTTCAAAAGCCCATGAAACTCTTGGATCGTTACTTTCATAAGTTCTAGAGTAATATGATGATATATCGAAGCCCTCTGCAAACATACCAGTTCCAGCCACAGACTGAAGATATCTACCTCTATATCTCCACATACCTCCAAGCTCTCCTGTTCCTTGATGGTAATATTCACCAGGGTCAGCTCGCCAAGTTCTAATTCCGGATTCACACCTTCTCATTTCTGTTACTATACCTCTACCAAGATGGTCATAAGCAGGATGATAAGAATGAATCCAATACCATGCATCAGCACCCATATACATTAAGCGACCGCCTTGTTGAGTATAGTTATGCAAAGCATCTAATTGTGGACCAGAATTATGTTCTGGATGTGAACCAGTAATTATTACATTGTAGTTCTCTATTCTTGCAAGACCGTCATATGTTACATCTTCATCAGTAATGCAATCATAATCATATCCCATCTGCTCTAACCAACAAATCAAATGTAAATCTGCTGGGTACTGCCATGGAGATTGCATTAAAAAGTGATCGTACTTAGGTCGTATACTTAAGATGGGTCTTAACCTAGTAGATAAACAAATTCCACTTCCATCAGTATGTGTATCATAGATTGAACCACCATATTCTCTATGCTCACTTAAAAACATGTTTTGATCTTGCATGATTGGTACACGGTAAACAAGTAATTCAGCACCACCTGCATTATTGGCCAAATGCTCATTTGCATATGCCATATAACTAATAGTAGGAACCATCACAGCAATTTTAGCAGTCTCTTTACCTACTTCTGGTACTACCCAAAATGGAATATAATCTTCATCACCATCAGTGGTTGTAAGTTTCGCGGCATAGAATGCACTTTTTTGATCAACAGGCACTTCCCACTCAAAACTTTCTTCCCATCTTGCATCGTCAACGTCATCATCGTGAAAATGTATCGCTCCATATTCCTGAGGTGCATGTTTCCAATCAAAATTATGACCAGAAAAATTATGACCAGTCATTGCTCTAGTAGGACAATTTACAATTTGCAAATCATAAAGATATGGGCCTTGATCTTTACCTAGAATTGTATTTATTCCATCTGAAAAATTCCAAGCCCCTACTATACATTCAGATAATGGACCTGTTGGACCACTTCCCCTTCTTTCTGTCATTCCTGGTTGAGCGCCAAGTTTCATCGTTTCAATTTCTTCTCTAGAAAGAGCTCTATCACACAATCTAGGATTATCGATTTTACCGTTATAATGTCCAGCCATAACAATTCCTTTAGGCACAGAAGATTGAGCCAGCGGACCATCGTCTAATTCCTTTGTGTAAGCAGCAACGGTAAAAGGAACATCTATTTCATTGTTTATTCCTTCTGATATTTTAGTCTTAACCGGAGGTATCTCTGGATCAAGAGCATAAACAATTTGAGGCTCATGATATAAAGTAGCTTCACCGGTATTGGCATCATATGTTGCTGCCACAAAATGCCAAGCATGATCCCTTATTGGAGCACCAGTTGTTACTTTGTCACCATTAATTCTAAGCTCTAGACAACCTTCTTCATTAATAAATAAACCATAACCTTTATTATTAGACCACTTTGCCATCAAACCCTGCGCACCGTGTCTCCAATATTTTGGATGTGTTTTTGGTGTTGTTGGCCAAATCCAGCATTGCATTGTGAAAGATTCAACATGTAAATGTCTATTATCCGGAACAAATCCATAGGAACCACTATGGATAATTTGCTTTCTTCCTTTATAAGTTTTATTCACATCTGCTTTAACTAGATTTTCTAATAATCCTGGTCCTCTAGGATTTGTATCACCATTAACCATGTGCATGATTTCAACCTTATATTCTTTAGGTCCATCACAATTTACATAGAATTTTATTTTTTTACCAGGATTCACTCCAAAAAGATCAGCATAACCTGTTAACTTCATTGGTGAACCATTTCCTGAAAAGTCTTTCATTTTATACTCCTAAATTAAGTTATATTTATCAAATCAATTATGTTACTGTCCAATTATCATCCCTTCTTTTCCAACCTTCATTAAAATGTTCAGGATAACCATCATGCTCATCCATTTCATCTAATCTCATAAGAAAGATATCGTGTTGAGGGTCCTGTTCATTATCATAAACTGTATCATTTACAAATTCCGGTGGAACACCTCTTACGCCAGATAATCTTCCGATTCTCCAAGATTTTTCAACCTCTGTGCAGATTACCACCAATTTTCCTTTACCGTTATGTGGCATAGCAGCGCGCATTCTTAACAATACTCTATTTAATAAATAATCTTCATGAATACCGCCAGAAACTTCCGTTGTATCTCCCGGAGTGGCACATTGTAATATAGTACAACCTGGTACACCTTTCATTGACTCGATGCACCTTTTGTGTTCATCAATTAGTCTTTGTCTTTCTGGTGTGTTTGGTCCTGGAATTGATATCATTTTATACTCCTTTTATTTTCATCTTATTTTATAATTAGTTTTAAATAGTTAAATATTTATGTACAATTTCATCAGTTAAATCTTCAATTTTACCAGATGAAGCTACTTTACCTGTATCCATCATAGCATATTTATGAGACATTTTTTTTGCAATTTTTATATGTTGTTCAGTAAGTATAAGAGTAATTCGAAATTCT
>MDTG01373757.1_pt1 | contig 13341 bp, 13 predicted proteins | sample 811421 | NCBI WGS metagenome assembly MDTG01 (sample SAMN05326645, study PRJNA326480) | marine metagenome | isolation source: seawater | place: Pacific Ocean: South East | collected 2011 | reverse complement strand
ATTTTTATTATTTCTTTCACCCCATAAAACACATGTATAATCATCTTTATTACATTTTATTTTAGATTCTCCAGAAAATAAATAACTATGCTTCCAATCTTTCTCTTTTAATTTAGATTGTGTTTGAATTAACATATCAAATTCACATATTATAGTACTATCATCAAGGGTTCCAATTAAACATGGTTCATCATATATTTTTTCAAATAAATTTAAAAAAAATTCTACATTCAAACCAGGATTAGTTTTTTCTAAAAATCCACCAAACCACCCATTAAAATAAATTTTTACCATATATTTAAATAGAAAATATATATTTAAATATATTTCTATTTAAATATATTTCTATTTAAATAATGGAATATTACATTCATTTTTTAATTCTACTATATCTACTATTCTGAAATTTTTGTTTAAACTATTTATATTTTGCATATCATTTTCTTCAATAAAAAAATCTGTACATTTAAAATTTTCTTTTAATCTATTTATTTTACTACTGCGAGGAATTATATTATATCCATGCTGTAATCCCCATTTTAGACATATTTGAGCAGTAGTTTTTTCATATTTTTTTGCTAATTCTATAATAATGGGTTCTTTTAAAAGATCTGTATTATTACGTTCTGCCAACCATTCTCCTCTAGCTAATGGACAATATGCAATAACTTTAATATTAAATCTATTTAAAAATTCAATAAATTCTATTTGATTTAAGTACGGATGTACTTCTATTTGATTATATGATGGTTTTATATTAGCATAAGTTAATAAATCCATTATTATTTGACAATTAAAATTTGAGGTTCCAATTTCTTTGCATAATTTTTTTGTTACACAAGTTTCCATTTGTCCCCAAATATTATGTAATGGTAATCTTAATATTTTATTAGTATTTTTTTTTAATTCTACAGTCATCGGATGATGTAATAAATATAAATCTACATAATCTAATTTCAATTTTTTTAGAGACTGTTTTAAAGCTTCTTCTACATTTTCTCTTTCATCATTCCAATTTTTTGTTATTATAAATATATCTTCTCTTTTAATATTTAGTGATAAATCATTAAATATCTCTTGTAATACTTCACCAATTAATTCTTCATTATTATAAGATGAAGCAGTATCTATTGTACGATAACCAATATTAATAATTGCATATTTTAATGATTCTTTAAAATCAAAATCTTTATCGCGATAATATTCTAAATTACTTGTACCTAATCCAATATTATCCATAATATAAATATAGAATTAATTATATATTTATATTTAATAAATTTTTAATTATATATATATATTTATTAAAAATTTATTAAATATTTTGAAAACTCTTCAATAAGAAATTTTTTTCTTTGATTAATAAAGTTTTTATTTTTTTCATTATTTGGATTATAGTTATCTATTTTTTCTTTATTTATAATTCCAGTAGTATATACTCTTCTATTATACGGCGAAGAATTGGACGATGATCCATGCACAACTAACGGATGAAATATTACACAATCACCTTTATCTAATATGCAATTATGTATTCCATACTTTTTATAACAGTCATCAAGTACATCAGCATCAATACGATAATTTGATATAAAGTTGTTTTTAAAACAGTTATTTGTTTTTAACAAACCCATTTTATGTGTTTGAGGTATAATTCTCATACATGCATTATTTTCTGTATGAGATTCTAGTGCTATAAATATTTGAAATAAATCGTTATCGCATATATCATAACCATATTTATAATTAAAAAATATTTCCTGATGATATTCGGCGGCGACACCATACCACCGAGGTTTATTATAACATCTTGGATATAAACAATCAATATTTGTTATATTTAATTTATTTGCAAATTCTATTATTTTATTATTTTTTAAAATGTCCAAAAATGGACTACCCTCTTCATTTATATTTTTAAATAAAGATGGTAAATTCGTATATTGTACCATATCTATTTTTTCAGAATCCTCATAATTATCAATATAATTATTGCACTTATTTAATAACTCTTGTGATAATAAATTTTTAATTATACAAAATCCTTGTTCATTATAATTTTCTATATAATTATTCATAATATTATATAATTTATATTAATATATTTATATTTATATCGATATTTATATTAATATAAATTATATAATTTAAGTTATACAATACGATGAATTACTTTTTGTCGCCAATTCGCGTCTAAAATATTACCAGTTTCATTATCGTATACTAAAAAATTATTAAGACTACCACACCAGAAATTATTATTAAAATAAACAATATTTCGATTTAATAATCCAGCTATATAGGAAAATGCACTTTTTGACATTATAAGATAATCACTATAAATCATAAATAATATATCATCAAATATTTGATTAAAATTATGAAACCCACTATTAGCAGATAAATGTAAGGTTGTTTTATTATTTTTATATAACTGAACATTTCCGTTAAATCTATTTTCAGAAAAAATATGTATATCAAGATCCGGATTATTTTTAGTAATAGATTCAATAAGATTTAAGTATGTCTGATCACTTGTGTATCTTCTTTTATCATTTGAATTAACGTCACCACGTCTTATATGTACAGACAAAATTTTATTATTAAATTTAAAAGGATTTTGTTTTAGTTTAGAAAACAAATAGTTTCTGAAATTTTCATCAAAATAATAATTTAAAGTTTTATCTCTTTTTTCTAAATTCATAAGAAAGGGTTCAGAAATAGCAAAATGGTCTTTTACATCATTATTGCTGCGACCCACCATAAATATAGAATATAAATCTGATGATTGTTTTTCTTCATTTGATAAATTATCTAATTTTTCAAATGGTATATATTTTAGTTTAGTTATATCAATATCACTTGCAATAATATTTTTTATGCCAAAATAATTAAAAACAGTATCTAAAAACAATTTATTATTCCACCAATGTTTATCTGTAAATATTCCATCATATTTAATGTTAAGTTTATAAAAAACAGAATATATATATAACATTAATAAAATTATTGAACCACTGCGATCACCTCGATCAAGTAATACATACATAAATATATATATAATATAGAAACTATAACTTTATATAATTTAAAAATTTATTATATTGTTTTTCTGTAATAATATGATGTGTAAGTGCTTCAAAATTTGCCCAAGGAACCTCATTAAAATGTCCGGGTATTTTATAACTCCAAGAAGTTTTGGAATCACACAAATTAAAAAAATTTTCAAAAGTTAAATGTTCATCATATTTATGATATTTATAAATTTTTTCTAATTCTATAGGTATTGTGTGTTTAGAGCTATATATTTCATATAATTTTTCATCAAATTTATATTCATTACTTTTATTTATAACCTCTTTTAATTTATTTGTTAAATTATTAATATTATATGTTACAAATGCATTTGTATTATTTCTAGCATTCATATGCCCAAATTTTGTATCAGGACAAAATATGATACAACCATTAAGTGCTGCCTCACTAATTATTCTACATTCGTCCCATTCATATCTACCATGAATGAAAATTTTTGATGTTTTTAATATAAAAGATAATTGTTCAGAATTAAATCCACCACCACAATATTTATTATATTTTATATCGTCAATATTTAATTTAGAACCACTAATTATAGTGATTTTATTTTTGGTTATTATATCTAAATTTTCATAAATGTTTAGTACTTCATTATGGTATGGAATACTTCTTTCTCCATCATATACCAAAATTAAACATGAAATTTTATTATAAGTATTAGCCGCTAATATCATAATTTTAAGAATCTCCTTTACTTTTTTATAATCAGTACATCTCTGTATACTAATAAAATCGAATATTTTATTATTATCAGAAATAAGTTCACTAGATACATTGAGTAAATCTTTAACACAACTATTTATTTTATTAATATTAAAATTATTATTATGAATATCATCAATGAAATAGTTGGCTTGTTTAAAACTTAAATGTGACGGATATCCAGGACAACTGTGTCCATAAATATAATAATATTTACTCAACATAGGTAACCATTTCTTTAAAAAATTAAATTCAACATGTGCAATTACAAGAATACCTTTATATTTTTCTCCACGTGGTAATAGTATAAACATAGATATAAATATATATATATATATATATATTTATATATATATATATATTTATGTTATAAAATATTGGGTAACAGCATATCTCTCTCCTTCTTCTATTATTTTTCCTCTATGTATATATGTTGTATCTACAATTACTACTGTTCCCTTTTCCCCAATAATATTATGAATTTTACATTCTTCATTTTTTTCTACTATATCTTCTATTGTTTTATCATAGTATCTTGTATCATAATCAGGTGTTCTAGGTGGAGGATATCCAATATATTTTTTAGATGAATTTGTTAGAAATTGAAAACATCCATTTTTTTCATTTACATCTGATAAATACATTAATATCTTAAATTGGCAATTATGATTATCACGATGCCATCCCGCACCACTATTTTTAATTTTACCTTCTTCATATACTACTTTATTTATTAAAGTTTTTTTATTTAATGGATGTTTAGTATATTCAACAGCAATACTATTAAACAATTCATTATTTGAAAAATTATTTTTGATATATTCTGAATATTTTTGAGCATGAAAAATACGTTCGTCATTAGAACAATCCTCTTTATCCAAAATTTCTATTTTAGACTTTTGTTGTTCAAAAACTTTATGATATTCATTAATTAAATTATCCAATATATCATTATTATAATAATTTTTAAGAATACATATTCCATAGGTTTTTAAAATATATACTATACTTTGAATTTTTGGTTTAAGTAAGTTACATAATAATGTAGGAATATTACAATCTAACATTGTAGAAAACGTTGCGTCTACTAAATTTTTATTATGAAATTCTATAATAATTTGCTTTTCTTTTTCCAATTCATGACAATCTGGAATAACATAATTTTTATTACATAAAAGTGAAAAATTAATTTCATCTATTCCTATACCAAAACCTACTAAAAATGGTAAAATATTATGATTTATAGTATATGCAATTGCCCCACAACCACATCTAGCTATTTTATTTAATTGTATTGAACTATTTATATTTTTTAAAGTTTTATTTACTTGTATTGTATTGTTATTTAATATATATATATATTTTATTCTATTTTTAGTATTATGATAATACTTATAAAAATAATTTATATCATTTATATTATCCATACTAGGTGAATAAAAATGTATAAATTGTTTTAATGAGAAATTTTCTACATTATTTTTAATATGACTATTTAAAAAATGAAGTGATGAATCTTTCTTTCCATAACCTTTAATTATTGTTAAAAAATTACACCGAACTATATTATTAAAATTGTCATCTATTAATTTATCAAAATTAATATTTTTATAAGGTTTTGACCCACATATAATAGTAGACATATATTATATTTATATAATATATTATATATTTATATATTTATATAATTTTTTTTAATTCTTCACTTCCTCCTACAATATGACTTTTATAAGGTCCAGGAAATACATTTATATTATTAGTATTTAATTTTATAAATCTTTGTTGTTTTGGATTTTTATTTTTATATTTATTATTATAAAAATGTTCATAATCAAAACCTCTATTAAAATAATATAAATTATTTGTTTTAATTTTTAAATGCCATGCTAATCCAAAAAAACTACTATCTGACAAAATTACATATTTTGCATTTTCAATTAATGTACTATACTCACATACTTTGTATATTAAAAATTTATTTGCTAATTCGAAAAATTTATGATCACTTTTATAAATATTTACACATGGATTTATAAATAATATTTCATTTTTATCAATATTTAAGTTTTCTTCAATAAAATCTATATTAAATACTTTACCACCACTACATGTATTATGTATAAAAACATAATCCACATTGTTTGTCAAATTATAAATATATAAGCAGTTATCTGTTTTTGGTATAAAATTGTATTCCCAAAAAATAGAATAATCAAAATTATAAATATCATACCAACTAAATGGGTAGTCATATACATTATCTTGTTTATCTAATCTATAAGATCCAGTAAAATATTTATCTATACTTTTATCATTTACTAATTTGTTTTTTATTAAAGTTATTTCTTTATAATGATTTGCGTTACTATAATGTTCAACTTCAATAAAAACAAAAATATATAATATATCAAAAAATAATAATTTCAAATTTTCTAAATTTGATTTTAAACATATTAACATAATTTTATCATATTTTGTTGCTAAATATCTTATCATTCCCCCATGATATATATGATCTCCTAAACCTAAATTTGTCAATATTGCACAAGTTTTATTTAAATAACCTTTTTGCTCTTTTATGTCTGAAGAACAATAATTATCAATCATTCTTTTAACTCTAAACCGCCTTTCATTATAATCTTCTTGATCACGATAAAAATTCAATTCATATTCTTTATTATTATTATTATTATATTTTGCATTATCTAATAATTCCCAAATATGTATATTTATTTTTTCAAGAATTATATAATAATAATAAATAGGACCTTTCAAATAACTTTGTAATTTTGTTAATAACAATTTTTGTTCTTTATTTATTTCAAATATTTTATTTTCATCATTAATTTTGTTTTTCTTAATATTTAATATAGTCAAACGATCTACAGCATCGCCAATCGAAGTTTCAATTATTATAGACATATATATATTATATAATAACTATTTATATTATATATTTTTATATAAATATATATTAAACATATTAGCATCATTAGTAGATTGTATACAATAATCCCTTAATAAATTCATATTAGTAATATGTAATAAATATTTAATTGAAAATCTATAATTATAACTATAATTATCCATTCCTTCCCATTTCATGGGAATATTATATATATTTTTTTTCTCATCTTTACCTATCCATGTTCTATTTAATATTATATTATTTGTTAATTTAGATATTTTTTCTAGTAATCTTATAGGATCTTTTACCATACAAATTGTGCTTTCAAATAAAAAAATATAATCTTTATAGCTATCAAAAAAATCCAAGTTAATATTATCAACATTTAAATGAATAAAATTGACATTTGAATTATCTTTAAATTCTTCTTTGGCGATATTTATTAATTCTAAATTACAATCTATGCCTTCATAGATAAAATTATTATTTAATTTATTTAAAAAATCGTAAATAATCCTTCCATTACCACAACCTATATCAATAATCTTATATTCATTTTTATTATTTATTTTATTATTTATAAAATTAATCATATTATCTATAAATTTTACATCCATTATTTTTACTTTATCATAAAAGTGAGGCTTTATTATATTTGGGGTAGACCATTCACTATTTGTACTATTCATATATATAATTATATAAATATTTTTTTAATATATTACAAATATATTTTATATTATGTTCTTTAACATTATTAAAAGGTAAATATATATATTCATTTTGTATAGTAAATGAATTAGTATTTTCTTGGGTTTTTAAATTTTTTAAATATTCAAAACTTTGTAGAGGATAAAACATTGGTCTAGTTTCAATATTATGAGCAATAAAAAAATCTTCTGCCTTTTTATAATTTTCATTATTCTTAATTCTAATTATCATATTCCAATATGAATTTTTAGTATTTTCATTTATAATTTGAAATTGTAAATTTTTACAATTTAATAATTCTTTTTGATATATACTATATATATTTTTTTTTTCTTCCAATATTTCATGTATCATTTCTAGTTGGGAAAATAAAATTGCTGCTAATACATTGCTAATTTTATAATTGTTTCCTATCATTTTATATTTAAATTTTTCATTTGTAAGACCATATTTTATATAACATGAAATATATTCATATATTTCTTTATCATTTGTACAAAATGCCCCCCCTTGTCCTGATGTTACATTTTTATTCATATGAAAAGATATACTTGATGCTAAACCACATGAACCAGTTGGTATATTTTCATATTCTCCTAAAAATCCCTCTGCATTATCTTCTAATATTATTAAATCGGGTCTATCTCTTTTTATTTTTGGAATATTTGTTATTCCTCCTACATTATGAACTACAAATAATGCAGAATTTTTTTCAAGACTATCAACATTTTCTATATTTAATGTATTTATATCAACATCTAAACATTCAATACAATCAATCGAAAATTCATGTAATAACATATTTATACAAGCTATATATGTATTATTTGGTAAATAAATTTTATTACAATTAGGATATTTAAATTTTAATGCTTTAATCAAACAATGTAATGCGGATGTTCCACAAGATGTTAATAATACATAATTTGTACCTGTTAATTTTTTTAGTTCATCTTCACACTTATTAATATAGTATCCTGATTCAGCTATCCACGTAGAATTAATTGCATCCGTTACATATGGAATACTTTTTTCTATCTTATACGGAGCTTTAAAAAATTTGATTATTTTATTAAATTTTGAAAAAGAAAATATTATATCTGTAATTTTATTAATTTCATCATCTGAATAAATTTTAAAGGTAGGACATCCTATATAAAAACCATTATTATGAACAAATTCTGCACCTGGATAATTTAAAGGATCTAGATCTTTATTTATTTCTTTAATTATTGGTTGTCGTGTAAAATTTCCTGTAACTATTGGTCTATTTTCGATACCATTATCATCTAAATATACTAAAAAATCATTAATTATATTAAAATATTCATTGGATAAAAATAAAGGTATAGCGAACCAACTAGGTTCTGATTTGTCTAATTTTTTTATAGTAGAAATTATATTATAATTTCTATAATCATTTAAAATTTTATTTATTATATTTTCATAATTTTTATTTCTATTTAAGTTTCTTTGATCTATATATTTTAATTGAACTAAACCCATAACCCCTTGGGTTTCCATAGGTCTCAAATTGTATCCTATATTTATAAAACAAAATTTATTATTAACACCTTCATATGTTTTATTTTCATTTCTACTCCACCCATGTGCTCTCATAGATAATAAAAAATTATAATCATTTATATCTTTACAACAAACCATGCCCCCTTCAATAGTAGTCATATGATGTGAAAAATAAAAAGAAAAAGTACCCATATCACCAAAATTACCTAAAAACGTTCCATTATATTTAGAAGATAAAGACTCACATGTATCTTCTAATACTATTAAATTTTTTTCTTTAATGGTTTCCATAACTTTATCCATATTTGTTGATGTCCCTAATATATGAACTAATACAATACCTCTTATATCATGAAATTTTTCAATATCGTCAGCATTTATATTTAAAGTTTCTGGATTTACATCCATAAATACTGGAATTAATCCATTTTGTATAATTGGAAATACACTAGTAGACCAACAAACAGATGGAACCAATACCTTATCTCCTTTATTAAAATGCATATCTCTTTTTTGATTACATAAAACACTCATTGCTAATAAATTAGCAGATGATCCCGAATTAACCATTACACAATAATTAAAATTAAATTTTTTTGCAAATTCTTTTTCAAAATTTTTAACATTTTCACCCATTGTAAGTTTGTCACTTTTTAATACACTTATCATTGCATCTATATCTTCATCGGTATATGTTTTTTCTACCAAAGAAATTAATTTTTCAAACATATATTTTTTATATTAATAAAAAATATATATTTAAATATATTTTTATAAAGTTAATTATTAAAATGAGTAATACTTTTTTATATTATGATTATTTACCTGATTTATGTGATTATGTTATCGATTATCCAGATAGTTATTATTTAGATCAAGGATTAAAACCAAAACATAGAAATATAAAATGGTCACCAAATGATATAATAGATGGATCTGTTATATTTGTTAAAAACTTATTAATAGAACAATTTTTTAAAACTATTTATCCTAAAATAAATAATAGATTTTATTTAATATCTGGCCGTGCCGGTTTTGATATTAATATACAATATAAACAATTTTTAAATGAAAATAAAATTATTAAATGGATTGGAACAAATATTATGTGGACTCATGAAAAAATATTTAAAGTTCCAATTGGGTTTGAGGAAAATGAAAGATGTATAGATGGTCCTGCATCAAATAATGGACAACATGAAGGTGGAGATCAAAATACATTATTAAATGCATATACAACAAGAAGTAATTTTGCAGATAAAAAAAATAAATTAGCATTAACATATTGCGGAGAAACACATCCAATTAGAAAAAATATCAATAACATATTATCACAAAAAGATTTTGTAGAAATTTTACCAAAATTAAAATTTAAAGAATATATGAAAACAATTAACGAATACAAATTTGTTTTATGTCCAAGAGGAACAGGAGAAGATACACATAGATTTTGGGAAACATTATTAACTAATTCTATTCCAATAATTAAAAAATCAGAATTAAATGATTTTCAGTTAAAATTTCCATGTATAATTGTAAATGAATTTAGTGATATAAATATCGAATTATTAAATAATTTTGAATTAGATGAAGATAAATTAAAAAATGTAGATAAATATCTATTATTAAAAAATATAACAAAAATTATTAAAGAAGAAATAAACAGGTAAATATAATATTTTTTTTATAATAAAAATATTATATTAAAGGTTATGTGCCCATATTATCTATAACAGATTGAAATTTAGAAATTAAATAATTATTTTTATTTATAAAACAAATATCTATCTGAAATAATAAAGTTTCTTTATATCTATGTTCACCAACTATATCATATGGAATAAAACCTAATTCATCCATTTTTTTTATATGTGTTAGAAAATCTGGAGTATTTTGATTATATTGTCCTAAAAATGGCATTTCTAATATTATAAATGAAGTATTTTTTATTAATTCAATTCCACCTTCCAATACATTTATTTCAGCTCCTTGAACATCTATTTTTATTAAATCAAATTTTTCATTTTTAAATACAGTATCTAATTTTTTACATTCTTTTTTTATCGGCAAACATTCAGAAAAATGTTTTGTTCGTTCTTTATTTATAGAATCACCTGTATTTTTCATTTCATACCAGTTAACTTGTCCATCATAATTATTCAAAATAGTATTTATAACTTTAAATTTAGTTTCATGATTTTTAAATCTATTTAATTCTATATATTCAATTGGTTCAATTAAAGTATAAAAAGCTGAATTAAATACTTGATAAGCTTCTATTGTCCAAGTACCTTTTTCCGCCCCAATATCTAAAATTTTGTTAGGAATAAAATTTTCTTTTTGTAATCTTTTCAAAAAACTATACATAATAATTATAATTTAAATATAGTCTTTAAATATTAATTATAATTAGAATAATGATTATAATTCCATGTGGAATTGATTGTGGAATAACTGGTTTATTAAAAAAATATAATTTAAGACAATTTTCACTACCTTTTGATTGGTCTGTTTCCTATGGAGGTATTTCCAATATTATAAAAAATGACTTTAAAGAATTTATACCAACAAATAATAATAAAATTAATAAAATTTATAATTATAACTTTTATCATAATAATTTTCCAGAAGATATTGAAAAAATGATAAGAATATGTAAAAGATTATTAGATTTATTAGAAAAAACAAAAGAAGAAATAATATTTTTTAGAAAAGGACATGCATTTCATCATCATAAAGAATGTATAGAACATGAGTTTATTTTTACAAAATGATATAAAAGATTCTGAAAATTTAAGTATTATTTTAAAACAAAAATACCCTAATTTAAAATATAAAATAATTGTAGTGCTTGTTTGTGATACTTGTTTTTGTAAAAACACTAACTATATATCAGATGATGTTAATTTAAAAATATATAATATTGCCACTCCCACATTTGATAATGATAAATTTGAAGATATATTTAAAAATATTATATTTAATCTGTAATACATGGTTTAATAAATAATTCATTAAACTTATTAATTATATTTTCAGGCGTATAATCACAATACGCATTCCAATCTGCATTTTTTATATTTTCTGATTGTTCTTTAAACATTTTAAAAATATTATACAATTCGTTTTCATTATTATATAAAAAACATTTATCTTTTAAGATTTTTAAATGTTCATTATCATAAACCTTTTTACATGTAATTACTGGCTTATTTTTTATAGAAAATTCTGATACTGATGCACCAAAAGTTTCTCCCATTTGTCTTGCATGAATCATAGCATTACAAGTATTTATAAATTTTACTTTTTTATGTAAATTAATTATTTTATCCAAATGAATAATGTTTGGTTTTTCTTTACAAAATTTATTTGTATTTACAAATAAAAAATATATTTTTTTATTTTCATCTGTTATTTTATCTATAACAGAATGAACATAACCAATATTAAATTGATCCAATCCCCCATGTCTACCAAATACTATAGCATCACTTGGTATATTTAATTCTTCTCGTAAATTACTATCTGCATTTGGCAAATTAACCATATAATTAACTATTGGGTAATTTCCACCAAAACAACCAGATATTTTTCCATAAACATCACCATGTTTATATTGTGTATTAAATACACAATGAACAATATTTTTACAATATTTTGAAATTTTACCATCCCATTCTCCTGCTTTTTGCATATATAAAATATCACAATTCTCTCTTTTTAAAATTTCATCTGCATCATTATTCCAATTTTCGTAAGGACATAATTTAAAATGTTTATTAAATTTTTCAATAACTTCTGGCACATTACGATGATCACTACCATAATACATAATTATTGATTCATTTCCTAAAATTTTAACATTATAATATGCGTAATCAAATAAACTAACTGTTGTACCACGTTCACATAATTGATTATCATGAAATGCTATTTTAACCATTTTAATTATTTAATTAAAAATAACTTTAAATAATATTTTTTAATCTATATTATTTTTAAATTATATTTTTTAATCTATATTATTTTTAAATTATATTTATAACATTGATTCTATTAATTTATCTATATTATCATAATCACATTTCCAATTTAATTTATTTATTGCTTTACTTGGATCTCCTAGAAGTAAATCTACTTCTGATGGCCTAAAATATTTTTTATCTACTTTAATTAATATTTTATTTGTTTTACTATCCATACCTATTTCATTTAAATCTATACCTGACCATGCTATATGAATATCTATTTTAATGAAAGATTTTTCAATAAATTCTTTTATACTGTATGTTTTTCCACTTGCTAATACATAATCATCTGATTTATCTTGTTGTAACATTAACCACATTCCATAAACATAATCTTTTGCATGTCCCCAATCGCGTTTTGAATTT
>MDTG01179676.1_pt1 | contig 13341 bp, 15 predicted proteins | sample 811421 | NCBI WGS metagenome assembly MDTG01 (sample SAMN05326645, study PRJNA326480) | marine metagenome | isolation source: seawater | place: Pacific Ocean: South East | collected 2011 | reverse complement strand
GAACCGTTCAACCGTTCACCAAGGACGTTGTTGCAGCGGATGAAGTCGACGCCCGCCATCGAGTATACTCCTTCTTTGGCAGCCGTCACGGCGTCAACCGTCGTTTTGTCAATATCGAGAGTGTGGATAAGATCGAACCCACCACCTCGACAGAACCCACCGTCATTTCTGCGTTCAGAGATACCCACGATTTCTCGTCCGCAGCAGCGACAGAAGAAGAGTAATTTCTTACTATAAACAGTAATTACCACCTCCTCTATCTGGAAGCATGGTCGAAGAAGCGGACCCCTCACCTCTTCCTGACAACCCCACAGCCTCCCCGATGCCAAACCCAACCCCTCCTTTACCACCTGGTGGCCTTCCACCAGGGTGGACGATCGAGCAATGGCACAAATATGGGGCCGAATGGAACAGACAACAAGTAGGAAAGACCCCCCAAGTACCGCCCCCAGAAACGGTACCCTCTCCAGTCATCCACATAGATCGATTATCAGGTACCACACAAGCAGGGACTCAATATGAATCAATTCATACAAGGCCCGAAGCCTATGGTTCCGTTGGCCGAATGACAACATCTACAACCCAACAAATCCCAGGCCAAATGTCCAATCCATATATCTTAGATCCAGTATCTAATTCACATCTCAATAGGATTGTTGCTCCCAATGCCGAGTCATACAAGAGAACCATCATCAATTCTCAATTCCAATTACAAACAACAACAAGCGCACAACAATTACACCAAACAGATGGAGAAGATCCCGACTTACTGATTGAGAGGATGAAAATTAGTGATGAAGAAACAATATCATCAGACCCCCTAAAGGTTCGAAAAATTTCATTTTCTACAACAACACAAAACGGCTCAATACAATTTTCTAACTCTCATTTAGGAGTTAGATGCGAGATTACAAACAAACGCCTCCTCCTCATCGACTCAACTCTAAATACAGAAGATACACTATCCAAAACAAGTACTTTCGGCAACTTTTTTTCTTTACCTCGTAGTCAGGAATCATTCCAATTACGAAACAGACGAACAAATGACATTTGGTTCAAACCAATCCCTTTGAACAACATCACCGGCATCGAAATCAGCTCATCCCATTCCGCCATGGCAGAAATGAAGACCGAGAACCGCAGAAGCCCATTGGTCTGGGTTGGCCTATCCATCGCTTTTGTTACCTTCATGTTCGGCATCCTTTTTCTTTTGGAGGGGGAAACCACGCTCTCCGTCTTACTTTTTGTATTATTTACAACATCTTTTCTCCTGAGTGTATGGGCCCACGTTATGTTGGCTTATTCAGTGAAGACAAAGCCATTTGGCATTACAAACAAATCACGGACCATAGAAATGGGATACTATGACCCTGTGTTCAACATCCCACTGGTAATGAAATTAGAACTAGAGGACACTCAAAGTTTGACATTGGCTTACGAATGGAGTAAAACATTGCAGCAAGCGGCTCCACAATTGGGCGAAAGCAGCTCACCATTGATTCTAAAATAAGGACGTTAAGCCATGAATACATCTGACGAAGAATTTATCGCGGAACAAATTTTGAGGCGAGAGAAAGAACGCCCTATAATTGCCGCAGAGATTGAAAGAGACAGAATGAACAGTCTTGCATATCTAGAATCACGTAGCCTGTTCGGGCGCTGCCTTTCTGTGGCATCTGGATGGGATTTATTTTGGACATTAGGTCTATGTTGGGCTTTATTTGAGTCCATCACCCTCTTCACAACAGGTACAGATTCCAGTAATTCAGATTCCGAGTTGTCGTATTACCTAGGAGGATCAATGTTCTATGGGTTAATCCTTGGATGGAACTTAAGCCGTAAGTTAAAACCACTTAATGACGAAATCGCAGAATTACATAATTTGGACATCGGTTATGCCGTTGAACAGAGACTGACAGAAAATACCGAACGCGAAAACCGACTGAGGGGGGCTAAACAACAAGCGGTGGCAACCGCGTACAGTAAGGATAACGAGCACCAGGACCGACACAATCTTGAAAGAGAAATCCAACTTATACGTGAAAATACACAGGCCGAGATTGCTGAACTTGAGAAGAAGTTGGCAGACTCAACATCACCAACTATCATTCACAACAACATCACCAACAACGTCCAAGCGGATGTCATCGTCACAGATGAGTTTGGCAGTGTGATTGGGACCGATGACAATTCCCAATAAAGAACGAAGAATAGTTAATCATTCACAACCCATTTACTGATTAAATCAGGTAAGAGAACACCCGCTTTTCCTTGGTGAAATTCGTCAAACAGATCGACGTTTTGCGGCGGGTCGAGATTGACTCCAATGCAATGAGCACCACAAGCCTGAGCGATACCCAACAATCCAGCTGCCGGGTACACGTGACCACTCGTCCCAATTGCAATGAAGACATCACAATCTGCAACAGCGACATCAATTTCGCGCATACGCAATGGCATTTCATGGAACCAAACGATATGCGGCCTCAAGCGTTCATTTTGACAACTACGACAGGCCACATAACTCTCCTGCAAATCCTCATCATCCATGGCCACAATTACTTCACCACAGTCTTCACAACGCAACTTACTCAACTCTCCGTGCATGTGAATCAATTTCATTGAACCCGCCCTTGAGTGCAAGTCGTCAACATTCTGCGTGATCAATAAGAATTCATCCAGATACTGTTCCAATACAACCAGTGCATCATGCGCTAGGTTCGGCGTGACTTCCAACAATTGCCGCCTCCGGCCCTGGTAAAACCCCCACACCAATTCAGGATCTTTTTCCCATGCGTAAGGTGTTGCAACATCCTCTATACGATGATTCTCCCATAACCCATCCGATGCACGAAATGTTTGGATGCCAGATTCTGCACTAATGCCTGCACCAGTCAGAATCACGACACGATCTTGTTTGCCCAATCTGTCAATCATTTTCGACAATCTCCCGAATGGAAGCCAACGTCTCAGGAGTTTTAATCCCCATCATTTCGATTTCATCAGCGATAGGACCCCCTTCTACACCAAGACCAGCCGCTAGACAGGCCCGAACCATCTCATTCGGATAACCCAGTTCACCGGAGCTGGTATTGTACCGCCCATTATCTTCAGAGTACAATGAGTCATGGAGGTGACATAACACCTCGTCCAATGCACGTCTACTTGCCCAATAGGCACCAATATTTGTTTCTCCACGTGCAGGCATTTCCGCCCCTTCCAGATGGGTTTCTACAGAACCAGCGACCTTTCCATTTGAATCCCGAATTAATGGCGCATACGGATGATCCATGATGACTGTGGCCAATGTGAACCCTAACTCGTTTTGCACATGAATATCCAATGACCCTTCCACAGTTTCATTTCTCACGAGCGGCTGCGTGCCGAAGGAAACGTAGACGTGCTCAACCGGAGCTAACAAATGCTCTAGTGAATCATAGACAGCATTTCCCGTACCAAGCGCCTTCTCTTGAGTGATAACTCTGCAACCCAATCCATCCAACGCCACAGAGTATTCCTCCTCACGTCCTGGAGGCACTACAATCAAAATCTGTGAAAAATTCAATTTTCCCCCGAGCAAACCTTCCACAACAAATCGCGTGGCAGGCATCCCTCCAACCTCAAGAAGCGGTTTGTGGGTGGTCACACCGCCTTGCAACATACGACTCCCCTTTCCCCCACAAAGCAAGATGGCCGCGAGGACAGGCATATGCCTGCGAATCAAAACAGGTCTTTCAGGACAACGTAGAAAAAAACGACCTTTGATAACATAACAGGTTGTAATGTTGAGTACCCTTGGAGGTACAATAATGGGAACAATTGCAACAATCGTACAACTGACAATCGCCACGGTAATATTCTTTGTTTGGACAATTAGATTCAATAGAGATACCAATTACAGAGGTGGAAATGCCAAATCAATGCGTGAAGAATTCAGAGTATACGGGTTGCCTGATTGGGCCCTACCTCTTGTTGGCTCGACAAAAATCGCGTTGGCAGTCACACTGGTCGCAGGCATTTGGATCCCCCTGCCTGTCAAGACAGCAGCTCTATTCATGGCCGCGTTAATGGCAGGAGCAGTCTACATGCACCTACGTGTTCGATCCGATCACATCACCAAAGCGATACCAGCCATGGGCATGCTCGCGATGTCCCTTTTCGTGGTCGCTGCGTAAGACCGACAGCATCGACGGCTTGATGACAGTTGGACGGTTCGACCGGCCCGGAGGGCCGTGATGGACCAGCAAGAATTGCAACGAATCGCACAACTTGTCGAGATGAACCGGCAGAAAATGACTCGAATCGAAGAGCAAGTCACACGCCTTTCTGAAATTCGCCTAGAGCAATTGGGCGTGATTGCATCTCTCAAAACCCTTGCAACTCAACAACCGACAATGATTCCGTTGGGTGCAGGTGTTCAATTACCTGCAACCCCGACAGGTGAAACCGTTGTCATTGACATCGGATCCGGTGTGCAAGCAGAAAAGCCCCGTGTCGAAGCAATCGAAATTTTGGAATCTCGCCTTCAAGAGGTCGACGAAGTCATGACCACTCTACAAAATGAATTTGCCGAGACGGAGAAAATCGTTGCTGAGCTGGCCACGACTTTTTCCAACGCTGCAAAACAACTTCAACAACAATCGACTGATGAGGCAATAGATGACCAGGAATCATCACCATCAACAAAACGCCGTCGTAGAAAACATGGGACTGAACTCACACTCGATGATTAGGTGATGATATGGGCTTCTTTGACCGATTCCGTAAACGCGTGCAGGAAGTTGCAGACGAAACCGATTTGGATGAATTGACCGCGGAAGAAGGGACCGAAGAAGCACAAGAAGCACTCAACCCCGCGTCACCAGATGTTGTTGAAGATGAATGGGATGAACCCCCCGAAATCGAACCAGCTACTTTCACTCCATCAACAGATGATGATGATGACGAGGATTGGGATGATTGGGACGATGAACCAGAACCCCTCCCATCCCCAACCGCCTCTAAGAAAGAACGAAAGCAACTTGAGCGTGAAAAAAAACGCAAGCAAAAAGAAAAGAAGAAATTGGCCAAGAAAGGATTCGACATCGATCAAGTCACAAGACCCGATGGTTCACGCGTTGACTTGCATATGATGCGCTCCACTACGGGGCGCAAACTGGTTGAAGTCCAACAGGCTCCAAGAATGTCTGGTGGTAAAAAAACGGTTGAGACAGACCGCGGTGTTGAATTTGAAATCGATCTTGGCGGCGGTGTAGTTGACAAAGGAGGCCGTATCATCAAACAAGGTCCAGTCTTCGACGAACTCCTCGAAGAGTTAGAATTGGTTCTTCTTGAAGCAGACATGGGGAGCCGTGCGTTAGATGCCGTCATCGGTGCATTACGCCAAGAATTGATTGGAAACCGCCTCCGCAAAGGGGCAGACCTGACCAAAGTCATCGAAGCCAGCCTCAAACGCGCCCTTCGCAGCCTCTTGGCCGCGGGCTACTGGGACTTCAACGCTACAATTGACAACATGATTGAAGCCGGCGACGCCCCAGTCATCGTGATGATGGTTGGAGTCAATGGAACTGGAAAAACCACGACCACAGCCAAGATTGCCCACCGCCTCAAGAATGAAGGTAAAACAGTCGTTCTTGCCGCAGCGGACACATTCCGTGCCGGAGCAATCGATCAACTTGAATCCCATGCAGAAAAAATCGGTGTTCGTTGCGTTTCGAGTCAACGGGGCGGCGACTCAGCTGCGATTGCAAGAGATGCCGTGGAGAGTGCCAAAGCGCGTGGTGCGGACGTAGTGATTGTTGATACTGCCGGTCGCATGACCAACAAGGTCAATCTGATGAACGAGTTACAAAAGGTGCACAGAGTCGCCCAACCCCATTTGGTCCTCTTTGTTGGTGACGCTCTGGCAGGTAATGATGCGGTTGAACAAGCGATTGAATTCCAGCGGATGCTGAAATTTGATGGAGCCGTCCTCTGCAAATTGGATACCGATGCCAAAGGAGGCGCCGCCCTTTCAATCGCTCATGCTACCGGACGCCCAATCGTATTGGCGGGCGTGGGCCAAGAGTATGGAGATTTGAAACAATTCGATCCCGACTGGCTATTACAGATGATGTTTGAATAGGTGATACAATGGATGAGATCTTACAATCCGAAGAGAGCCAACAATTCTTCTCTTTGGTCCATATGTTGCAACGCAGTGCAATGATGCACCTTGGTTTGATACCCGACGAGGATGGAATGATTCACTTCAATCTAGGTGAAGCCAAGGCCGCAATCGACCTTCTCGGCACAATCGAGAAGCGAACCAAAGGCAACTTGGCTGAAATCGAGGAAACCTTACTGCGCGGCCTGATTTCAGAACTTCGAATGAACTTCGTCCGTGCGCCAGAACGCCAGAAGGAAATTGAAGCAGAAATGGCACGACAGGAGAAGTTGAAGGAAACTTTCACTTCTCCTGAGACTGCACCATCTGATACTCTCATCAACGATGAGGAGGAGTAAATTCGACCCGTACCTTTCTTCATGGCTTAGGGGTTCGGAGGGGTGAGCGACATGGTGCGGGTATCCGAAACTGACGACCCTGACGCACAACTGGTGCTCATTGTCGACAACAATCCCATGGCGACCATGCGCTTGACTCAAGTGTTCACACAAAGGGGCTGGAGGATCGAACTCTGTGAAGACGGCGATATGGCCGTTGACACCTATGTTCAACTGGCACCCGACATGGCCCTCCTCGCCCTCGACCTCCCGACGATGGATGGACACACCGCAGCACTAGAAATGCGAGAGTCCGACCCCGACGCAAGAATCGTATTCATGGCCCCGAGACATCAACGCCAATTGGCTGCTGATGCTACACACTCTGCGGGCGCAGTCGCTTGGCTCGAAAAGCCAGTGACCCAAGGCATCATTGATGACAACTGGGACATGATTATGGGTGAAATTCCAGAAGCCCCTGGATTGGAAGATTTAGACAAACTCTACCCTGAAGACGTGGATGAAATACGGGCGAAGAGAGATGATGAAGAAGTGGTCGAAGTTAGCGCGGCTATGCCCTTACCAGCACCCCTTCCGGTTGTAGAAGTTGAATCCGCACCGAAGAAAAAGCGTGGGAAATTGAAACTTCTCATTCTACTGATTTTGTTGGGCGCCATCGGTGCCGCCGCCTACTTCCTGTTGTGAAACATGTCCATAGGGCTGTGTTTGAACCATAGTCGCCGGGACAAAAGGCACCACGACACTACCCTGTGGAGCATCCAATACTTTCTCAATACGTGTTCCTGCACTATCGAGTAAAGAAACATCCATTGACTCAATCCGTTGATCAAGCGTCACGTAGGAATTCCATTGCCACCAAGCGATTGTGCCAATGATCCCTGTGAAGAAGAGTGCAACGAATAATCCTCCAATGGAGACCACCATTACCCACCCCGCTCAAGAAGCGCACTCCATGAGATATGGGCGTAGGCCTTCGCAACATCTTGTGGCGAATCAGACTTGTATATTCCTGAACCGACGATTATTCCATCACTCCCAGAAAGAATAGCTTCACCAGGATCTCCATATCGCTGCCCCATTTCTCCATCACCTACCGCCAAGTTGACACCAGGAGTCCAAATGAGTTTCTTATCCCCAACCTTGGCTCTAAGCTCAGACAATTCTGCAGGCCGACTCCCATTGCCGATGAATCCAAACACACCTGCATTTGCAATCCCTGCTGACACCATCGCATCTGTATATCCATTCAACCCCAGCAAGTTGCCCCGACTAGACATTTGAGCCAGCAACAAGACACCACCTTCACGCCCTACATCATTCCAACCTGCGCACAAACCATTGACAATATCGGGCCCTGAAATACCGTGAGCAGTGACCACATCGGCCCAGGATCGAATATCGTAAACACCCGCCATCTGTCCTCGGGAAATAGGCCCAATATCGGCAAATTTCCGATCTTCAAAGAGGAGCAAATCATGTTCAGCGGCCAGAGAACAAATTGCAGCCCACCCATCTGCAGTCCAATCATCAACCAAGTCCACATGTGTCTTCAGGGCAGCAATATATGGTCCGACGGCCCCGATGAGATTGGCCAATTCATCCATAGTCCGCAAATCAGCGGCCAAAATCACCATTGTTTGCTTTCGACAAACGACATCCATGTATTGGCAAACCATCGAATTGTCACACGCATCCCAGCGCGCGCCCCAGACATCGGCAGCCTCCATCAATATCTCCGGTTGGGCACCCACCCCTCAATCCTTCGCCTGCTCAAATTCAGCGCCATCCCGCATCGATTGCAGAATTGACGCCATCAACAATCGAATCCTCTACAGGTACCCAAACCATACCTAAGTCATCGACTGCGGGCCTTACATCGTAACCACACGTGGTTCCAATATTCTTCTTCACCCACGCAAATGACAACTGTGGGTGGAATACAGACAGGATATATGTCAACGATTTGGGCAACACAATTTTGGCCCACTTCCGATCCGAAATTCTCCCGCGCAAAAGTTTGGCAATTTGCGGCATCCACAACGATTCATTGTAGACAATATATCTCCCTCCATCGGGTCCAACCGTAAGCGCCTTGACGTGAGCTTTAGCCACATCTCGAACATCGACAATGTTCACATGCATTTTAACCAAAAATGGATATTTTCGTTTCATTAAGTGATCTAAAATGGTCATCGACCCATCGAGATGACGCTCTGACATCACAGGCCCGAAGACAACGCAAGGATTGATGGATACATATCGCGGTTTGTCTACATCAGACTTGGAAGCTATCCAACCTCTTGCGAGCATTTCAGCGCCAGCCTTTGCAAACCCGTATGCATTTGAATCGACCGACGCATCATCACACCAATCTTCGTAATTGAACACTCGACCACTCTTGAAGTGAGTCTGCCGTACTGCCGCGACAGATGATGTATGCACAATCCGCTTCACACCCCCCACAGCATCGATTGCATCGACAAGGTTCTGTGTCCCTTGGATGGATGGGTCGACAACCTGTGTTTGCGCATCGTCCACCCCAACATACAGCGCAGCGGCACAGTGAATCACATCCTTACAACCTCTTACCGCAGAAATGACAGAATCCGCTTGGAGCAAATCCATCTGGACAATTTCCAATCGTTCCGAGCCCGGTAAATTCTTCAGGAATTCAGCATTTGCAGGAGTACGAACCGTACCGCGTACAGGGAACCCTTGTTCGAGCAACTCACGAACAACATGAGAACCAATGAAGCCCGCTGCGCCCGTAACCAATACTACATCTGACATAGCACGGCGTCAAACCGCCACATCATCAATCAATCGAAACCACTCGCTCTTCCCGCATTGCAATATCCGCGGCGTAAGCGATGAGATGACTGTTGATTGAATCAGACAGAGTCGTCGTCGAAATCGATCCACCTTCTCCCTTGACAACACTGAGGAAATCAGCAACTAAACGCAGATCTCCTCCACCATGGTGGTCTCCTTCTAAGTGGACATTAATCTCCTCAACCAACGCTTCTTCTCCTGCAGTTGCACCGGGTTTTGATAAGGTAAATTTCCCCTCTATCATGTCCCCATAAATTTCTCCCTTGGTCCCAGTAATTTGGATTCTACGCACCCCTTTGGCTGAGTTGGTGACCATATCATGGGTGGCAACACATCCATCCTCAAACTCTACAATCACAGATTGTCGGTCGACGACATCATTGTCACAGTTCCACACACATCGGCCATATTCTGATGTCGATACATGCGCAATCTTGTCATCATCACCGATTTCCTCACCAGATTCGTATCCAGCTTCACCAGCCAATGCATAGAATGGCCACCATGCGTTGTCAACATGGTGCCGAAGAGCAGAGTACTCACAATCTCTCTCGATATCACAATCAATACAAACCTCTGATGAATCTTCTGGCATGTTTTCCGAGGTGAAGAAATGCCTACCACCAAATGATGCTACTTTCTTTGGCTGTATACCAGACTTCATCCAACAGAGTAAATCGAGATCATGGCAACATTTTGCCAATAGCATCGGGTTCACATCTCTACGATTCCACTTTCCACGAATGAAGGCAACAGCCATATGATGGTACGAAACATTCTCAGTACTGTGGAGATGTAGAATATCTCCAATATCCCCACTTTCGACACGCTCTTTGATGGCAACATAGAACGGCGCATATCGTAAAACATGGCAAATGACAACTTTCTGACCAGTGCGCTCAACCACATCCTGTAGCGTTAGCAATTCTTCTTTGCTGGGCGCAATTGGCTTTTCTAGTAGCACATCATATCCCGCCTCGAGTAGAGGTATGGTCGTCTCAACATGGATTTCATCCATCGTTCCATTGATCGCCACATCTGCCAACTTTCCAGCTGCCGCCAAGTCTGCAGCACTTTCGAAACAATTGTTTTCATCCACGCCGAAGCGCTTGGCGTAGCGAACCCTTCGCACAGGATCCGGCTCGGCCACAGCCACAATTTCCAATTCATCTGGTTGCTCATCAGCATAGCTAGCGTAGCCAACACTCCGATGACCCAAACCGACGAGAACAGCGGTAATCACGGCAAACCCATGTACGGCACCCACACCTTACCTTTCATACCCGCGTTCACAGATTCATGTAAAATCAACACCTCAAGTGACGTTAATGCGCAACCGTCAAAGGTAGCGGGTCGAAGCAACCTCCGATGAAGAAGTGGTTCATGCGCCAGTATTGGCGACTCCAACAATCGCAAACCCTCATCTCGATGGCATTTTGGTGTACGACACTCACCTTACTCATCTGGCCCTATGTCAGTTGGCGATTCGTTGCAGATGAGCAAACATTCGGTATACCAATGACATATTGGGGCCTTGCCTCGATTGCAGTCGGCGTACTCATTTCTGTACTCGCAATAGGATACATCTACGATCAATTCCTCGCATTATGGAAGGAACAACGCACAGTGGATACCGAGCGCAACCCCTTCGGCACCTATGCACTGATTCCTGCCAACGTAGTCATCGTCGGCATGATGAATCGACTCCTTCGAGACAGGGCCGATGGCGACGAATCTGTGGTTGAAACTTGTGATTGGATTGATGAATGGCTCGCATGGTGCAGTTCACAGGAGATCTGGGCACGCAGCCAGAAATTTTGGGACACGGAATTTTCCTCCAAGGTGCCCGACCTGTTCTTCCTTCCCGATGACGCCGTGGAAAAAGCACGTAGTGTGGAATTGGATGATTGAATCCCCCCTACCCACAAACGTCTTGACCACCGTACACCGACCCGCACTTGGGTGAATCGATGAGTAAACACCACATTTTGTTCATCCCTTCTTGGTACCCCAGTAACGACGCCCCACTTCTCGGCACATTTTTCCAAGAGCAGGCAGAGATGTTTGCAGAAGTAGGGCACAAGGTGGGCGTACTTCACGCAAGGTTCCATGACCTACCCTCCAGCACATGGCTGAAAGGCCCCACAGACAAAATTGCGTTCACCGAAGAAAACAATCTCACTGTGGTCCGTGCACGAATACGCTTGTATCAACCAGGACCATTGCATCGAATCTCACCGATCTATCGCGCTTCGGTACGCTCGAGAGAACGGTTGGCCCTGAGAATGTATGATGCTTACAAGCAACAAAATGGGGCACCAGACATCATCCATGCCAAGTGCACGATGTGGGGTGCGATTCTAGCTCAAGCGATATCAAAACGAGAAAACATCCCCTATGTGGTCACCGCTGGTGCAAGTGTATTCGCTAGAGGAATTGTCGGTCCACGAGAGCGTAAGACTGCGAAAAAAGCCCTTGAATCTGCAAACCAATTACTCTCAGTCAGCTCCACACTCGCTGAGGACTTGGAACGAATTCTGAAGATTCCAGCAACTGAATTCACGACCGTTCCGAACATGATTGATTTGCATAATTTCCCGTTCAAAAATCCAGCGGAGAATGATGAATTCACATTCGGTTACCTGGCGAATCTTGTCGCAGATAAGGGCCATGACACCCTTCTACACGCATTGGTCAAGGTACCGAATTGCAAACTCTTACTCGGGGGGTCGGGGCCACTTAGAGAACGATTGGAAAACCAGTGTCGTGAATTGAACATCAGTAACCGCGTCACATTCACAGGCGCAATCCCTCGTGGCGAAGCACACACATTCTTCGAACAAATCGACGCCTTCGTGCACCCCAGTCGGTACGAGACATTCGGAATCGTTTTACTAGAATCATTGGCTACAGGAAGACCCGTCGTGGCCACACGTTGTGGAGGGCCGAATGACATTGTCCGTGAACAGGACGGCATCCTGGTTGCCGTAGATGATGCTGAGGCCTTGGCTAAAGGTATGCAAGAATTAATGCAACAAGATTGGGATATAACTGCCATGAGGGCCGGTGTGGAAGAACGGTATACCAAAGATACCATTCGTCAGCAACTGCTTGAGATCTACAAACACCATGTCTAGTCATTCGGTTGTAGGATGCGTATATTGAACCCCTTTCCTGGCTGGTGTTCAACAGCGTCGGGACCCAAGTCAACATCTTGCTTCGTACAGACCAACAGGTTTCCTCCAAAACCCGCACCGAGAACTTTCACACCCAACACACCCGTTTTCTCCCGGAGTTCAGCAGCAACCCGCTCCATTTCAGGGGAGTGTGTACCGAGTAAATCGCGTGTATCATTCCATGAACTATCAAGCAGCGCTGAAATATATCCCCAATCCTCATTTTTCTTGTGAGAGAGTAATGATTGCACTCGTTTGTATTCATTCATTACAAATTGAAATCTATCTCGCACACGAACCAGACCAAATTTTTCATGTTCAATGGCTACAGGCAACCTCTTCATCAACTGCTCCAACCCAACCCCATCTGCACCACCCTCTAGGTAACTTGGAATGATTTCTCGTTGTACAAATGCCAACTCATTGAACGCCTCTCTAACCGCACCACCCTTGTCGGCTGGATGGGTAAAAACACTGAACCACCTACACCCTAGACAATCATCAATCAATTCTACCTCAAAGGGGGCAAACTCCAATTTTAACATTCCATCCTCTTCTGCAAATATCATCGTTGCATGGTCCATCATTCCACCACGTGTTCCGACATACCATTCCGCTTCACCACCCATAACAGTCAACCCTTCGGGAGTCCAAGGAATATCGTTTGCTAGGTGTGCTGCTGCCAGCCCACAAAGTGTCAGCGCAGATGAGGAAGATGCCCCTGCTGCCGCGGGTATTTTTGAATCAATCAATAATTCAAAACCATTCTCGATCTGCAGTTTATTTTCCAAGTATGCAACGGCGCCTTTGACATAATTTGACCAATGAG
>MDTG01352076.1_pt1 | contig 13342 bp, 15 predicted proteins | sample 811421 | NCBI WGS metagenome assembly MDTG01 (sample SAMN05326645, study PRJNA326480) | marine metagenome | isolation source: seawater | place: Pacific Ocean: South East | collected 2011 | reverse complement strand
TTTTTGGAATCCTTTGGCAAAGGCCATACGTCCCCAAATGGTTTGACTACCAACTTCTATAGCAATATCTACGCAATACGCGTCTAAATTAACATAATTTTGATCAATAACTTTCGGAGTTAGCTTCGGTATAAATTCTAGCTGCGTTATAGCTTCTATAGCAAACAGAGATAAATACTTTAAAAAGCCTTTTTGAAGGTATGGATTAGTGATTCCCTGAGTATGGGGTGGGTCGGAAATAAGGTTTTGTGAGAGGCTTCCAAAATCTTCGCTAGGAATTAATAGAGTGAAATGATCCTCTAAAGGTGATAGCTCAAAAGACACAGATAAAGGGGATGTCCCAAGGCCTTTCAGGATGTTTTCTTTGCTTTTAAAACCAATGTTGCCAGGACTAATTTTTACGTATGTAACGTTTAATATCGAAGCAAGTTTTTCTGAGAACGAATCCCAGGGAAATTGAGGCATTGAACCAAACAGGGAAGAGTCTTTTTCCTCTAGAGTTATAGATAATACTTTTTTCATATAAGTAAGACTTGATTCTGTCATTTTGGTCTATTTGGTAAATTCTATATTTAAATTAAAGGATAAGGGATTTGATTCAATTTAGGAAGATTTTTTTTCTTTTAGCCTACCGTTTTTCGGTAAATCAAATTTGGATGCTTCATAAGATAATTTTGTGGCATATACTTTTTCAAACTTAAGATCATTAAGCCTTGCTGGTCGAATATCAAATGAGTATTCCTTAAGCATTGGATGCGTTTCTAGCTTTTGTCGTAATTCAGGCAGTTCATTATTAAACAGCTTGATCGCTTGAGGATTACTAAGCAATTCAATTCGTAAAGATTTAGGCGATGAATCGTATTGACTAACAATTAGCTCAGAGCTGTTAAATGGATTATCTGTCATATTGACAGATATAATGGTTTCGGTAATTCCTTTTTCTGTTTTTGAAATAATAAAATGTGTGGCTTTTTCTATAATATCAAAAACCAGATCAGCATGGCTGGAATAACTTTCTATATAAAGGCTTCTGTCACCAATTCCATTATTTATGAAGTCATTGCTTGGCTGGTAGTTATTTCCCGGGTTATATTCCGCGGAATGCATATCCCTCTCAAGGTCAAAAACGGTTTTTTTAGAGGTAGTATCTTCAACTAATTCCTCGACTAGCTTTGATTTAAAAGGTTTAACCCCCGATTTGTCTTGATGGGTTTGATCTTTGTTTTTATAATTTTTACTTTTTACACAAAAACTTGTTTTATCCATAACTGCCTTTTAAGCAAAAATCTATCTTTTAAAGTAATAGTTGTTATAGCATAGTTGCTATTATTCTTTTAACTTCTTTCTCTTAAAAACAGTTTTTGGCTTTTTTTTGCTCAGAACCGGATTAAGTATATTTGTTTCAAAATTGTAATTGCCTTTTGCAAAGGCTCTTTGTAGATCGACCATATTATCTCTAAATAACGCTACAGATTCTGGATTGCCAACTAACTGTATATTGTAAGAGTTAGGGGCAGTGCTATAGCGCTCCATTTTAATTTCTGTTCCATCAAATAGCGATCCTGGCATATTAACGTTCATAGAAAACGAGGTAATTCCTCGGTCTTCTTGAATGAGAATTACTCCAACCATTCTCGCAAAGAGTTCGTGCGCTTGAGGAGATAATTGCGCAGATGATATGGGTTGATTTGCATGTACAGCTTGATTGGAGTCCACATTTTGAGGTATTAATACTCCAGCATTATCCCTTGTTGCTTCTGAAAATAAAATTGGGTCCTGGGTTTTAGTGCTTTCTTTATTAGGATCTAACGTTGCATTATCTTTTTCTTTTAAAGATGAGTTTTCAGTATTTTCTGCCTGGCTGATTTTTTTTATTTTTCGTGATTTATCCACTTCTGATTTAACAAACAAGGAGGGCTTACTTGCTTTGGTATTAAGCTGTTCTATGTTAGGATTTGATGTTTCGGACCTAATAGACTCGTCAATTTTATCTTTAATTTGCTTTGTAGCGTCAATACGATCTAAAGAGGTGTTTTTTGCGCCACTTGTTTCTATTTCGGGTGTCATGGGTTCTTTGATTTGGTCTTTTTTTTGCTGTATAGCATCCATACGAGCTGATGGCATTTTTGCGCTATTAATATTTTGTGTTTTACTACTATTTCCTGCTGGATTGGAGTTTTTGAGCTGTTGAGTACCATTTTTGTCTTTTTTTTCGTTTGTTTTTTTAAGCGATTTTTGATCACCAACAGATTCAATAGTTAAAGGTGATTTGGTTTTTTTTATTTTCGATTTAATTTTTAAATTTTTGGGTTGGTCACGAAGTAATGATTTGTCGCTTTCGTTTTCTTTATTCGAATCTTGAGTGTCGATAATAGCCACTTCAGTATTTTTATTTGAACCACTTTCATTTATGTCTTTAGGATTTATAGGTTGGGGCTGATTTTTAATTTCCTGTGAATTAGAAGAGGATATTTTTAAAATATTGTCTGGACTTGGCTTAGGTTTTAATACTTTATCTTCACTTTCTGGAAGACTAACTTCTTGTTCCATAATAGGGGAGCCTTTGGTCGAAGGAAGGCTATTTCGGGGCATAGAACTCTTACTACCCGGACTAACCTGTACTTTCCTTACTCCTGGAGAATCTTTATCGTAAAGACTTTTCTCTTCACTATCTGGATTCATTAAACCCGAAAATGTATCGGCAGTCGGCAGTTGGATATTTGAATCATCGGTTGAATTTTCATCCTCTGTAGATGGTGGTTTTTTTTGGCTTTGGTCTTGTTTTGAAGTTTCGTCAGCCTCCATAACTCTTTTAAACTTTTGATCATCATCAGGAGGAATGATTTTACCCACATCTTTTTCTTGGTTCCTTTTATAAATCATTGGATCTCTATCTATGTTATCGTAGCTCATTATGACCTCTTAAACTTTTTTGATGTATGCATTGCCGTTCCAAGGTCATCGTTTTCAATGCCTTCTTTTTGGACTTCTATGTTATATATTTCTTTTTTCCATTCACTTTTATGTATATTCAATTTTTCAACATCTTGTTGTTTTTTCAACATATCAGCGCGGGCTTCATCAGCTGCTTTTTTAGCGGCTTCAACTTTTTTCTCTTGATCCTTTACCTTTTGCTCTTTGATAAGCAATTCTTCATCAACGGTTTTCAGATACTGGCGCATTATTTCAATTTTATCCGTCGTAGTTCCTTGGTCTATTTTTTCTCTAAATTGGTCCAGTTTATTTTTTTTGTGATTTAACGTCTTATCCCTATCACTTTCAATTTTCTTAAGATTGGTTGTCTCTGCGCTTAGAATTTCTTTCTTTTCTTTTAAAATACGTTCAGCCTCCTCAAGTCGCCTCTTTTTGATACGCTCTAGTTGTTCAAGGGGATATTTATGTGCGCTCATACTCAGAAATTATTTAATTAAAAAGAGATTTTAGCTGTTGAAGCGTTTCGTCAAAAGTACACTTTTCGTCTACCTTTTGCTTTAGAAAACGATTTACTTTGTCGATATACTTTATGGCAAAATCAGCTTGTTTATCAGAACCGGGTTTGTATTCTCCTATTCTGATTAAGAGTTCATTTTTTTTATAATTTGCTAGCACTTCTCTAACTTTACCAATCAGTTCTCTATGATCGCTCGAAGTGATACTTGATATTATCCTACTCACTGAGGCCAGGACATCGATTGCAGGGTAGTGATATTGTCTTGCAAGTTCACTGGAGAGGATGATATGACCATCAAGAATAGATCTAACTTCGTCTGCAACAGGCTCGTTCATATCGTCTCCTGCGACTAATATTGTATAAAAAGCAGTAATGGAACCTTTGGAAGAATTACCAGATCTTTCTAAAAGTCGAGGGAGAGTAGCAAAAACTGAGGGAGTATACCCAGCTCTTGCAGGAGGTTCACCTGCGGCTAACCCAACTTCTCTCAAAGCTCTAGCAAACCTGGTAACAGAGTCCATCATAAGAATCACTGTTTTCCCTTGATCTCTAAAATATTCTGCTATTGATGTCCCTACGTAGGCTGCATTAAGTCTGAGTTGAGCGGCTTGATCAGAGGTAGAAACAATAATCACAGACCTTGCCAAACCCTCAGGTCCGAGGTCGTGTTCAATAAACTCTCTCACCTCTCTACCTCTCTCCCCGATTAAAGAAATAACATTAACATCAGCTTGCGCATAGCGTGCCATCATTCCTAATGTAGTAGATTTACCTCCACCGGCGGCAGCAAATATTCCTATACGCTGACCGCGACCCGCAGTTAGGATTCCATCAATTGCTCGCACTCCAACAGAAATAGGCTCTTTAATCATTTGCCTCTGCAAGGGATCTGGAGGGGAGTTTATTACCGAGTATGTTTCGCTTAATACAAGAGGCCCTTTTTCTGCAACGTCAAGAGGATTGCCCATCCCATCAAGAACTCGGCCTAATAAATTCTCTCCAACTTTTATCTGTAATGGAAGCTTTGTTGGAACGACTTCAGATGAAGGTCCTACTCCCTTCATTTCTCCAAGAGGAGAAAGAAACACCTCTTCTTTTGTAAAACCAACTACCTCAGCAACAAGAGGTTCTCCTGCACGCTTAATGAGGCAAATTTCTCCCATTTTCACATTTGGGACAATAGCTCTAATGAGCATGCCAACAATCTCAGTTATTCTTCCGTGTACTGTAGTAAGCTCAATTTCATCTATTTGATCGATTAGCTTTTCGAATTCTTTGTCATTATTCATATGTTGTAAGCAATAGGCTTAATTTTTGTGGGAATAGGTCAAAACTGGATATTAAACATTGTTTTAATACCACTTGTAACTTGGCTCAAAAGCACAGAGGAATACTCAAGCTCTTGTTGGGCCTTTGAAAGTTTGACTTGCATTGTTAAAAGTGCCCCTGGATTCATTGTCTGACCTGATTGTGAGATTTTAGTTAGTTCCCCTTGAGCTCCCATGAGTTGATTTTGCGAGTCGGAAATAAGACCAACAAATTTATCCATAGGGTTTTTTTTATCAAACTCTACTGAAGCGTCTCCAGGACTGACTCCCGCTTTTTCTGCGGCAGCTCTAATGTTTTGATTAGCACTAGTAAGTTTATTATTAAGAATATATTTATGGGTTTTTTTTAAATCAGGATTTTGGCTTAGCTGGTTATTAATATCACCTAGAACAGAGGAAGTACTATTCATTTGGCTCATTACAGAATCGCTTGTTGGACCTGATGTTTGTAGAGGTTTGCCTTGTGATGCAAGTTCCATCGGAGATGGGCCAGAGGGCATTTTTTCTGCAGCATCGTTTTGACCCATTAAAGATTTAAAAGAGTCGGATGGGGCTTGCTTTTCTGATAAGCCATCTTGAGGATTTTGTCCTGGTCCCAGGCTCCCTGTTGGATTTATTTTTGGTGGATCATTAGCCATAATTTTATTTACTTCGGTATGTCTTGGTTTTTCTTGAAATTTGAATCGACAAAGCTTAAGGTATCCTTTGCAAGACTTTTAATGTTATCATCATTAGAATTATTTAAAGATTTTTGCAGCACCTCAGCCCCTTCTTTTGCCTTAGACGGTGAAAGAGATAATGCAATTCCAAGCATTGTATTAGCCATTTCATTATCTGGCTCTTTTTTGACAACTTCTTTAAAGCATTCTATTGCCTTATTTAACTCGAGCTTGTGCAGGTGCAGATATCCCTCTCCAACTTTAGAAAGCATATTGTCAGGTTTTAAAAGACTACAAGCCTTAAATAGCTTGGAAGCTGCATCTTCATCCGCTTTATTTATAGCAATAAATCCAGCTTCTAAAAATAAAAAATAATCATCTTCAAATTCTTTTAAATGGTCCATCCAAGTAAAATCCTAGTACGCTATTGAGGTATTGATAGTAAACATTAACTTGTTTTTTGGTTTCTTACAGAGCTACTAATCATGGAATTAACCTGGTAGATCAAGTTTGATATTGAATCTCCAACTTGGGTGACCTGTGACATTGAAAATTGTAGTAGTAAAAATTTTCCCGGCGTGGCAGCTGATAAAGAGCTAGCCGCATTTTGGACCTGGGACATTACAGCAGATTGTAAATTTTTGTAATTAGTAATTAGATCACTAAATGACAAGGTGCAGTAGTTGCTTATTCCATCACTCATTTCAGTCTCCTTTTTATCTTTTCTTAAATTCTTTCTATGCCATATTATTTATAATATAGCAAAGAAAATTATATTTTAATTAAAGTTCATTAATTATTTTTTCAAGGGATCTATATCCTTGAAGCAGTATACCAAAATTATCAAAATTTGCCTCTTCGGTACCCTCCCGAAGGGTTGATTTGATTTTGGCATGTTTGTTTCTGATAATTTTTAAACACTCTTGTTTTTTCTTAAAATCGGATTTAATATCTTTTTCTAAATCAAACATAAAAACCTTTCTATTACTATTAGAATCTTCAAGGCCAAACATAGATGCAAATCCTTTTTTATGGTTGGTTGTAATTTATTTTATATTTCACACCATCTTTTTCGAGAAAAATGGTGTTATTTTCAATATTGGTAATCAACATGCCATCCAAATCTGAGCCTTTGGAAAGTATTTTTCCATTGATAACAATATATTGATCTACATTACCCAACTTTGAGCTACCAGTTACAGAATATCTAGAGGATATATCTATGATTCCTGGTCGCGGTTGGGATAAAACAGTAAAGTTTTTTGTGATTCGGATACCTTTGAGTTTTTTCAACTCAGAAACAATATCATTAAACTGAGCGGCCATATTTGATGGTAGGCGCCCTGTAAGTATTAATTCTCCACTGGAAAGTTTGAAGGTAATTGTCTCAAATTGATTTTGAGCAAGGATTTCTTGGATTTGCGCTTCAAGGGTATTTTCAACATAGACTTGGTTATCTAGTTTATCGAGGTATGGAAATGACATATTTATATATTCAACAAGTGCCGCGGAATCTTCTATATTTTGGACGTACCCCCGTAGAACAAAATGTCCTGGAATAATAGACGATAGGTAAACTCCCCGCCAAGATGGAGTTTTTGTCAAAATAGCGTTCGTATTTTCCCAAACAAGCTCATCAATGATTACATTATCTTCAATATCATTGATGAAACGTAGCGTTCTAAGTTGGTATATCATTTCTTGATGGTCTATTTCTGTCATTACATGGCCAATAACAAATAGCTTCCCATTTGTGGGGTTGAATGAAAACTCTAGCTCAGGAAAACTGGACAGGGATTTTGCTATTTCTTTGGATTCATCAACGGTAAAAACTTCTACTTTTTGAGTTTTAAAAAGGCTAACCACGCCGCCGAGTGCTAAAATAATAAAACAAATAAAAACTCCAGCTGTAATTAAGTGTTTTTTAGGGATGAACATTTTTTTCCAGTTTTTGCGCGCATTGTTTTCGCTATAATCTGTTTTCTGAATGCTCGAATCGTATTCTGTTGGGTTGTAGTTTGAAGTATCGGAGGGAGAAATAAGGGTTTCTCTTGTTTGCTGCTGATCAATAGTTAAAAAAGCCGTGGTGCCAAGTGAAACAAGGTCCTGTGATTTAAGCTGAGTTGGGGCCTTAGCTTCTTGCCTATTTATTAAAACTTTATTTAAGCTACCCATATCTTCAATTATTATACTTCCGTCAGTGTTAGCAGAGATTTTAGCATGCTGCCTTGAAACGCTTAAGTCTTGGAAAAGAATATCGCAAGAATCAGGATCCTTACCAATGATAAAGGTTTCACCCTCTGGGAGAGCAAATTCAGCTCCAGCATTGGGACCAGATATTACTTTAAGTATCCATCTAGATTCAATTGAACCAGAAAACGTAAGAGCCCCAAGGTCTTCAGATTCATCAAAAATAGTTTTCGATTCCTCGATATCTAGAGGTGCATTTTCTTCACTTTCTAGGCGGGGCTTGTCAGGTTTATTTAGAGTAAATATGAAGAAAGCATTCCCGATTTGCACAACATCCCCCTCACGCAAAGATGTAGGTGACTCGATGGGTTTACCGTTAATCGTTGCAGGATTAACAGCGCTTATATTTTCTAAGGTAAAACCGTCTTCTGTTTTACGGCATATAACATGTTTTCTAGACACCATTGGGTCTTCGATAACGAAAAAGCACCCTTCGGGATCTCTACCAAGAACCCATTCGGTACCCTCTTCGAAAACGATTGTAAGGCCTGCAAGGGTTCCTTCTTCTGCAACTAAGTAGCCGTTCATTTGTAGTCCATAGGGTTAGTAAACATCAGTAATTTTTTTGGTATCGTTTTTACAAATCAGAATTAATCCTAATTCGGAACATACAGAGAATAATATTTAAAGGCTATAAAAATGTTAATTTGTATAGGAGGAGTATTATTGAATAATAAAGGTTTAATACTTAATAGAGTTCAAACTCAGGTAAACTGGGATAAATTGACTGACCAATAATCAACATAATTCATAAACTCTTCAATAAGTTCATATAGCTGAATGTATCCAACGTCGTAATCTATTTTTTTGGATAATGTGATATGCGTTTCTAATTGGTTAATGCCTAGTACAAACTCTCCTGTTCCTTGGTAGTTTAAATTAGCTTTCAATAAATAGGTAAAAAGATTTTCCTTAGGCTCAACAGTTGGAATTTTCAAAATGGCACACTGAAGTGAAAATCCAGGATGCATCTCTTTCATAATGAAGCTTGGTGCGTTACCAATCGTAATCTGATATTCTCCATTATTATTCTCTAGTGGGATTGTTTCTAGATCTATTTCTTGAGAAAATTTTTTTAACATACTTTCAAGATGCATATCATTTTGTTATATAATTTTTTATTTAATTGCAATAAAAAAACTAGACAAAGCGTTGTTTATTTTATAAAGTGAGTAATAAGGGACATTACTGTTTGGGAGGACTCAATATATGGATGATGAATTTGAAAAAATATTAAGATTTTTTGATCTTAAAGACAGCGAAAAGCAGGAGCATTTAAAGGAAATTTATACTGATGCTTTTGAATTTTTTAATCGTTTTAAACATATCATGCAAAATGGAACCCGCGATGAAAAAAAAGAAGCTGTAAAAAAACTCAATTATCTCAAATCTCGAATCGAAAAAGAAACTGAGCAAGTTGCTGAAAAAACAGGGCTTACAAAAGAACAACTTTCCGAATACGCTAACAACCCAGGCAATTTTGATCCCGAGATGTGGAATTTTATTCAAAAAGAGCGTGAGAAGCTTGAGACTAACTCAAAAAAGTTGGATTCCAAAAAGGTTAAAACCCCAAAAAAAAGATCTAAGAAAAAGTGGATACAGTCATAAGAGAGTTGGATCAAACGCTTATTTTTTATTTTTACTTACCGTTTTTATACCAGAAATAGAAAGAGACAGTGAGTATCAAAACGCTAGATACAAAATACGGCACATAAATGCTCATTGAAAAAAGTAATCCTCCAACAGTTACTCCAATAGAGCTTGCTAACTTAGCTAGAGATGTTGTCGAACCATATGCTGTTCCTAGGTATTGGGCTTCACAATTTTCAAAAACAAGCAAAGGTGTAGTTGATCCAGTAATTCCTCTCATCATTCCAATACCTGCGAGAATTACCCATGTGTAGTAAAAAGAGTCTCCAAAATCTAATGTTAATAATAAAACCCCCAAAACGGTAAGAGAAGTAATATACATATTCCTTGCCGAGAAAAGCTTAATAAGAACTAAAGAGTAAAAAAATATTCCTGCAATAAAAAATATAGCAAAGTCTGAAAATTCCATTGATATAACAGCTTTTGATTCCTTATACTTTTCTATTAAAAAGGGTGAAAAGTAAGGAAGAAATGCGCTGTAGCCTAAATAAGTAATCATCAAGGATATATATAATTTATGTAATGATTTTGTTTTTAATACAAATTCGAAAATAGCGATATAGATTTTTTTAATATTTTGAAAATTCAACTGAGCCTTTTCCTTTCCTTGATCAATAGGAATGCGTTTTAAATCTTTAAGAGTTATGCATATTCCAATAAATGAGCAGATATACAAAAAAGACAAAAAATAAAAAGGATAGCTGGTATTGAAAAGAGGTTTTGAGCTTAGAAATAAGGCTGCAGAAGGACCAATTGCTAGAGCTAAACCCGATGCTGATGGTATTAAGCATAAAAGTCTTTTAAGTTGTTTACCAGAATATAATTCAGGCATAATTGATTTAACAAGAACGTCAATACATTGACATAACCCACTGAAAAAACGAACTAGTACTAAAAAGCTAAACGAATTTAAATAAATACTTAATCCAGTAAATAAATTTAGGATTATTGAACAAGCTAATATAATTTTTAGCATCATAGATCTTCCGAAACGATCTGCTAAGAACCCAACTAGGGGGACAAAGAAAATACAAGAAAATTGATATGCAATATACAATGTAGTAAGCAATATAGTTCGTTTTTGTAAATCATAATCGATAGGGAGAAGGCCATATGGTTTTTTTAACAAAAGTGGGGCAAATAATAGAAGCGCAATTGTATATTCTACACTAGATAAAAAATACGAAAGTATTAGAAAAAGAAATCCTGGTTTAGTGTTTTTCAATGGAATAATTTGTTATGTATTTTTTTGTTTGACTAATGAACTATCCCCTTTAAAAAAGTAATATAGTCCTGATAAAAAGGTTAGTATACTTCCGTAATAAAAGGGGGCATTTATATCTAAATTTGCAATACCTGGAGATACCAAAGCAGCAAAACAAAATCCTAAAGAATACACGATGAATAAGGATCCAAAGACTTTTCCATGAATCTCTTTAGGAGTTAATTCCGCTAAGTAACCACAAAATGCTGCCTGCGCTACTGTGGAAGCAAGCACTAGGAATCCTATTAAATACCAAGAAATAGTAACGTTATTCACAATAGAACAAAGAAGCATAAAAACTGAAGTAGCGATGCAAGAGATACATATTAAAGCCTTTCTAGGTAAATATCTGAAAAAAATGTAACTGGTTAGCAATGAGCCTACTATTATAGCGAGTGATTCATCTAAAAATGCAAGGGATTCTAACTTTAGGGTAAAATGAAACTTTTCTATCACAAAAGAGCCAATAAAGATGTTATACATCTCCCATCCATTAAGAAATAAAAAAATAGTAATAAAGAATTTTAAAAAGGTATTGTTTTTTAGAGGTATTGTTAGATCGTTACAAAGTCTCAAAAGCATGCGGCTTAGCGGAACCTTTTCTAAGCTTTTTTTGGGATCACTTTTAACCGACGCATGAAAAGTTATAATTACAACTACGAATAAAAAGGCTATTAAAAAAAAGGGAAACCGAAGATCAAATATAGGCCGTATTGTTAAATACATAGAGATTAAAGGCGCAGCAATCATGCTAAATCCCTCTACACAAGTAACAAGACCAATATTTCTTTTAATATTTTTTTCAGAAGATAGTAAAGGAATAATCGCCATAGCACAGGGCATATTAACACCAACTAATCCTGCTCCAACACGACTTAATATCAAGAAAGTTAAAGAGTCATAATAGAGTGCAAAGCCTGTGCAGAAACAAAAAAAAGTATAGCTCACAGTGGTGATTTTCAATATTTTTGATTTGTCGTAGACATCAGAAAGAGACCCCCAAATTGGGGCAGACAATAAACGCATGAAGTAAAATGCAAAAAATAAAACTCCGAGAATAAAATTTCTTTTATCAAGATCCGTTTGGGGAGGTAAGAAGCTGTAATTATTATTAATAATTATTTGAGAAAATAAAATTAGGACGATGCTGTTTCCCAAATATTCTAATAAATATATGGCATAGACTGAAATAAGACTTGTTTTTGGCTTTATAACTCTCATTTTTTACTCTATATTTTACATGTTTTACGCGCAACGGTTTGAAAGTAGTAGCTTGCTCCTATAATGATTAATGCAGAGATTATATAGGGTAGGTTAATTTGAATATTCACAAGTATTCCAGCAGCTATTGGGCCGATAGTTGAGGATAGAGCAAAACCTGCATTCCATGCCCCAAATATTTTTCCTTGATCTGATTTGGCTGCATTTTGAGCAAAAAGAGCATAAAAGCAACTTGTTGCAATGGCCTGAGTAAGGTTAGCAATCGCCATGAGGGGCCACACCCAGATAGGATTGTATGAAAAGGAATACATTATGATAGCGCAACCAGAGAGAAACAGGGGGAGGTTAAGCAGTTTTTTAGGACTCGTTTTCCTTGAGAGAATATATGTTGCAATTGATGCTCCCAAAAACCAAAATATTGATGAGATTGCGTATGCATAACCTTCTAAGTCCTTTGAAAAGCTGTATTTTTCTATTAAATAAGGTGCAAGAAATGATTGATACATCATCCATCCAACCATTGTAATTACAGAGCATGAAAATATGTGAATAATGGACTTAGATTTTAATGCACTATACAAATTTTTGATAATAGCTGTGAGGCTGAACGATGAAAGGACAGTTTTATTAGTCTGTATGTCATTGCATGAAACAATAATTAGTACATAGCATAAAAGCAAAAGGCCAGATACAAACCAAAAAGGGAAGGCAATATTAAAAAAAGGCTCAATAGATGATGTGGATAAGACATTTGCAAGCAAAGGTCCAATTGTCCACCCAATACCGCCTACCAATGCAAAAAGGCCCATATTTCGTGCAACTTTATCATCAGGAGAAATAGATGATACTGTAGCCTGTGTAACGGTGAGGTTTCCAGCACAAAGACCAGAAAATAAACGACTTATAAATAGAAGCGCAATAGAGTCTATATGTATTGCTAATGCAGTGGTCGCTGTAAAAACTGCAGTTAATAATGTGGTTATTGATAATACCTTTAACCTGCCAATTCTATCAGATATGTCCCCAAGCACTGGAGCTGAGAAAAACTGAGCTACTGGGTACATAGCAAATAAAATGCCTAAAAGGGTATTTCTTGTGGTGCTATCCATTGATGAGGGCACCATAGAGTACTTACTATCAATAATTAATGGTGAAAACAAAACGTATACCATCACAACTCCCATTAAATCGAGTAAATAGATGAAATAAAGAGAAAAAAGAGCAGTTTTCTGATGGCGTAAAATCATTGATTATTCCTTAGTTTTATAGAATATTTATAATTAATAGTTTATGTATTTTTTTTTACTTATTCATAAATTAATAATTTAAATTGTGTTATAATATAGAAATAAATATTAAACAAATGGAAAAAATAGCTATGACTATAACTGTTGGTGGGCCAGATGTGAGCACGGGTTCTGTGCCTGCAATTATGAGTACGAATTCTGCGCCTGCAATTATGAGTACGAATTCTGCGCCTGCAATTATGAGTACGAATTCTGCGCCTGCAATTATGAGT
>MDTG01017251.1_pt1 | contig 13342 bp, 13 predicted proteins | sample 811421 | NCBI WGS metagenome assembly MDTG01 (sample SAMN05326645, study PRJNA326480) | marine metagenome | isolation source: seawater | place: Pacific Ocean: South East | collected 2011 | reverse complement strand
GGCAGGAGTGCTTGCGATGGGAGGATTGGCAGTGTCGAGGCCGTGACCAATGGAATTTTGCTCGAGTACATTATCGTAGGCAGCATAGCCCCCCCTGTTGGAGACGGGGTTGTAGGCCCGGTAGTTCTGAGTGCCGCCAGCCTGTCTGTAGGGATGGGCCATAATCAAGTTTCGGAAAGATCAAGTTGGTGAAGTGTATCGTAAATACTCTTGCTGTGTTCTATAACCGTTTGCAGTGCGATGGATATAGTTGCCCCGATTAGTATGGCGGGTTTGTCAGATATTGGCCTCCGCAATCCTTTTACACTTGCTATTTTTGTTGCGGTGGTCAGCGCACTCGTCGCCTTTATAACTGCCGTAACTTTAACCTTTACAGACGTAAACGACGAGCCTCTGCCCAGAAGCATTTTCGACAATGGCTACACAGAGAATTACAAAGATTTTCTTCGCCGCGGCGAGCGTTACTTTGTTGACGTGCCCCTCGGTCGTTTTGGGTGATGATCTCGCCTTTACGGGGGACATCGGGACAAAGCAGGAGATTGCCTGGGCTACGATTGCACGCTCGGTCGTCGAGAATGACGACCTCGATCCAGGAAAAAGCAAGCCTGCGCATATCTGCCGGGCAAAGCTGTACTACATGACCAACGTGTTTCTCGAGCAGGCGGCCTACGCATCCGAGCTTATCAGGCGGACTCCCCTCGATCCCGAAGCAGGAGGGGCACTGGTAATTAATTTCGATACCCGCATAAGGCTCAATGCGAGCGCCTTCGAGTGGTCTGGTATCGCGGATGCGGATGGCGCCTTCCGGGCAGACTCGCCGCAATTTTCCGATCCCGAATACTGCCTTGTGCTCGTCGAAACGCCGATTGCCCAGAACAGCATAAATGGAATGGCATGGGTGTGCCGTATGTGTGAAGCGACGTTGAATGTAGCCTTTGTAAGCACGCTTGCTGACGACGCAATTGTGTTTAGTGTTATAATGCACGAGCTTGGTCACATGCTTTGCGCAGACCACGACCATTCTGGCGGCGTTATGAGGCCAACGGCTATAGGCGATTCGCGCATCGGAACGCTCTCGGGAACATCTGTAGCCAGCATTAGCCGCGCTGTAGCACGCAACAGCGGCGACTTGGGATGTCTCAAAAAAGGAACTACGGAGAAGTTTGCGCGTCGCAGTCACAGAGGACATTATGTGCACGAACACGACGTCGATGACGGAGCAGTCTTTGCAGCGTCTTTCTTCATCTTTACCTTACTTTTTTTTGCTCTTCTAATTCCGTGCTGGTTACTCTACTAAAGCGTTTTTTGCATTCACCTTTAATATTATAAATTCAAAAGACCAGACTACCTAACCTCGAGGGTACTACAGAATCAAAAAATTGATTTTTCTCCTTCTTTGCTATAACATAGGCGGCGTCATTGCATGGGACACAGAAGCACAGACAGCATAAATTCTGCAAAAATGTTACCCAACAATCCTGTTCACCACCTGCCTTTCGAATCAAATTCTGTTTATAGCTTGTTCGAATACCCGTGTCTACAATATCCACGACTATTTTTGCCCCATCTGGTAAACTTTCTCTGAGCTTACTTCTTCCCGCATCATAGCAGCAAAAAAATGCACATGATTGGGTGCAAACACACGGATAGTACTTTTCGACGTAACACGGTTTTAGGCACCCCGCCTCATTCTTTTCAACGCTCCCCTCAACGGAGGCTTGAAAAATAAGTCCCTGAATGCAGGGCTGCGCGCACAGGGCGTAAAACCACACATGATCGTCCCCGCAGCAGGTATCAGGAAAGCGACAAAAACCGAGGCCCGCCAGGTAGCGCTCCTCGGGTGTACCCTTAAACCCCATTTTAATGTGGAACACTCGGATTTTTATACAAAAATTATCCCGTCGAAGTTTCCGCCGTCGCCGATATAACCTATTCAAGCTGGAAAAACAAAGGGTACACACAGAGCGCAAGTATGCGAAGTCGTAAAAGCAGGAGCAGTAAAATGTTTGGGGGGCGTAGGCGCCAGAGTGGACGCACGGGAAAGCGAGCCCTCATTGGCAAGCAGTGGAAACTCGATAAGAATAAGGACGGACGTATCTCCGGCATTGATTTCAAGATGATGAAACGAAAGAAAAAGAGAAAATAAAATTTACTCGTTTTGGTCTTTAAGAATCCAATGTGACCTCGCTGCTATTGTGAAGGTGCACCCACCCACCTCTTTTACGCGATACGACGTTCATATTTTTAAATATTAAAGGGGCAAAGCCTGCATATAATTGGAGCAGTCTCTCCTCGTAATATTTATTTGGGCTGTAATTTTTCTGGTACTCGATAATATTGGCTTTGACCCTCTCGGGTATTTTGTTGTCTTTGAGCTGTCTGAGGACAAGAGTGTCGTAGCAGTCTAGCCTCAGACACAGGAGATACTGCAGATAGCACGCCGTCTTATCAAGGCTCTTGCGCGTAGGGGTCTGGTAGGGATTCGTACACGAAATGTTCTCCACGCAATAAGTACCCATGTAGGGAAACCCAAACCCAGGTATGCAACTATTTCGTTCGTTGTGCAGGGTATCTAAGGATTTAGTGGGCTCAGAATTTTTTGGAGCCCAGGGCTGGCGCTTATTTTCCTTTCTGAGCACGGCCGCGAGATTCTGCGGATTGATAGATTCGCGGCTGCACTTAGCACAGATAAAGTAAGTTGAGGCGCCTTCAAATGGCGGCCCGTTTAGGCACCAGCCGTCCCCGCATTCAAAATGGGGGCGCAGTTGCTTTGTTGGTGCTGGTGCCAAATGGGTTTTTGTGGGATGGAATGGGGTTATGCGCTGGAAGTGTGACGTGATCATAGCTTACCGGATCTTTCTAGCGTGGTGCATTTATGCAATTTTTTTTTGTTTTAGTAATATAAGTGCACCGGAACCGTGTCCGCTAAGCAAGAAGCTCAGGATGCCCCAGTCGTATCTCATAGCCCGCCAGGCACGAAAGGATCCCGCAGGCCTTTATCCTTGGGACATGCCCATCCCGCAGCTTCCGACTCCGGTACAAGGATCCGAAGTCGACGTCGCGCGGGTGCAGGTCGAGAACTATGTGGTAACGGCAAAGGGGACCGCCCCCGAGTTGAGCGCCTTTACGTCAAAGCTGGCCAGAACGCACTCGAGTAAGAACAAGGGCAGCAAGTTCTCGAGTACGCGGTACAAGATTCGTAAACCCCGGGCCACGACGCTTGTATTCTATAGCGGCAACAAGGTCATAGCGGGCACCAAGAGTGCATCGCTGAGCCTGCTTGCGCATCACAGCTTCAACGCGCTCATCAGTCGCATTATTGGCATCAGGAGCACCCGCGACCACTCCTTTCGCATCCAGAACATCGTGAGCAGCTGCCACTACGGCTACGAGGTCGACGTTCAAGGCGTTGCAGATAGATACCCGAACGAGTTCTCGTATGACCCAAAGCTCTTTCCTGGTGCACGGGGAAGACTCAATGATCTCCCCACTTCGGTGCTGCTCTTTTCCAGCGGAAACGGAGTCATCACGGGTGCCAAAACCGAACTCGAGGCCGTCACAACTTTCAATAGGGTCAATGCCATGATCAGGCCCTTTTTTGGCAAGAGAAGCTATCCAAAAAAGAGCAAGACGACAAAATACAACATAGACAAAAAGATGCTGGACTTTAGATAACTTTAGTCGCAACCGCATAAATAAATCAGCCAAGCTTTTTAAATATAAACTTTAGCTGGTACTTATTGAAAGGCCGCGTACAGCCATGGGCGCGCAGCACAGTCAAGCAGATGACGGCGCGGCGCAACCAAAGCACTTTTCCGCGGGAAACTTTATGCAAAAAGACGTACAAAGGTGGGAGGAGGCTCGACAGAACGCGGCCGCAATTGGAGCGTGTGGTTGCAACGCCAAAAAGGAGGCTGTTCCAGATAAAAAGGATACCAAGAAGGCAACTTTTATGACCGCAGAGGTTCGGTCGTGGGAGGCGTCACGGTCACGCCGAGACGAGGAAGAAAAGGAGAATTCTAACGAGTAAAATAGCCGGTGTATTTATGCACCACGCGTAACTCACATTAAACAGAAAATCATATTTGAATAAGCCCTGAGCAGAACAGCATGGGCCTCGATAGCTGCGTCAAAAAGTACCTGCGCGAACATGTCAGGAACAGCATCACGTACCACCCCTCTCCGAAAGACGTGTACGCGTCTCGCGACTTTTGCGCTTGTATTATAGACCTCAATGTTGAGTTTCACCGCAAACCCCCCCACGTTACAACGGGAGAAGCGTGGATCAACTACCTGTACTCGGCTCGAGTCAACGCAACGCCGGGCAAGGTCCTCGTTTTGGTCGTTGATAACCCGTCGCGGGTGCCAGAAGTGAAGGACCTGTGCCACTTGGCAAGAGCAGGCGCAAAGCGCAAGCGCAGCTTCATACCCCTCCCCCCCGATACTAAAATTACCGATGGGCCCCTTCCGGAATGGGCAGCGCTGTCGGGCAGCAGACACCTTATGCCAAAGATATGGGAGTACCTGCTCAGGGGAATCAAAGCGCGCATTTCCAACGACGCAAGCTTCGACAAAACAGTTTACTTTGATACGTGCTACAGTTCCCAGATAAAAAGCCCCTTTCTGAGCGGGCGAATCTTGAAGGTGACCTCGTTTGGCGGCGACGGTGTTAATGCGCCCCCAGTTCCCGAGCACAAGTACGGCGAGGGAGATCTCAAGACCAGGGCGTGGGTCATTCACTGCCTGAAGCTGCGCAAGTCTCCCGATGATGGCATTCTCATTATGAGCGTCGACCTCGACAACATCCCCATCTTTGCCCACACCAAGTTTGAGAACGTGTGTCTCATGTCAAATACTGTCAGCCGCGATGCGCACGGCCTCGTTGTTCCCAAGTCCAAGGGCGTCGAGAGCGCGTACGAAATTATTAATCTCGGTAGGATTGCAACCCAGCTTGCGGTCAACACGGATGCCTTTCGAGTTCTTCTGTGCCTTACAAAAAACGACTTCAATGAAAATTTACACTGTCTGACAACCGACCGGTGCCTCAAGACCTTCTTTGCCATGATAAGCCACGGCACCAAACGCCTCAACGCCGAAAAGCTTCTCACGGACCCCAAGTACTACCTCTGCTTTGTGCGCATGTGCACCAGCAAGATCTACGGCAACCGCGCCATGAAGATTCCCCTGTGCCCGCGAAAGAAGATCGAGGCCTTTTTGTCGCGCGGCGAGTGGATTTTCCAGTACTGGTCCGGCAAGCAGCAGAGAAGCGGGGGGCCCGACTGCCGCGTTTCGGGAGGATGGGTTGTTCCTACCAAAAAGATGGATCTCAAAGAGTACAGCGGCAAGGTTAGACTTATTCCAGCGTGACGCCGGCTAAAAAGCTATATATATTGTTGCATTATGTAAAGTTAACATACATATAATTCCTTAAAAAAAATCATGGATGTGACATCTGGTGGTTATAGTACATCCAATTTGGCATTGAACCAATTTTCTAAATTGTTTATTGCCCCAAAAAGAAAATTTCAAAGAGACAGTAGAGAAGAAATTTCAGACGATTCTAACGAAGATGTAATTGTCCTTGAATCTCTTAGCAGTAAAGAAGAACAACAAAAGGACCAGACCCTCGGTTTTCGACCTGGGTATACATATGCACATAAAACAAAGGATGAGATCGCGAAAGAACGTAATAATGCTCTCGGCGTTTCAGAAATTTGTAACAAACGTCTTAGTGAAGTTGAAAACGAGCTCTTTGCACTACAACAAAGTTTTGAAGGACTAAAAAGAAAATACACTATGGTCCTGCGACATACGACCCAAGAACAATTAGCAAAAAGTATGACTAATTATATTATACAAGAAAGTTTGAAGCTTCTTGAAACCGACAGCTATCCTACACAAGATCAACCACAAATCAAGGTTTTGGCTGATGAATTGTATTTGCTTTCGGAAGAAGGCCGAGAAACTGGATTTCTGCATATAGAAAAAAGACTGGACTTTCCAAATCAAGACGGTGATGATATGCATGCAGTCATGATAGAGGTCGAAAAAATGGAAAACAACGAGCGGCGGATGATTACAGTCGAACTTTATCACGACAATGACGAAATGATTCTCAGCACGGTCCAGTTTCAAACTAATTACGATGAACAAAACAACAAGTACACCTATAAAGAAGGAACAGCATTTTTCAACACGGATGAAGCACGGCAAAATATCGAGCATTTTTTTAGCCACCAACCGGTACAATAATTTTGGCTACTGATTCCATTTTTAATTTTTCAGTAAATGTGAAATATAACCGTTTTGATAATACCTCTGCAAAGGATATGAAATCAGAGGGCCTTCACGCTTGGTTTCACCACAACGGCAAGGTAAGAGGTTGGATTGACTGCAAAAAGAGTAGAAAAGGAAAACTTGTGGCCTGCGGTCGCAAGAAGGGAGAAAAACGCAAGGGCTATCCTGCCTGTCGACCGACACTTGGCAAGTGCAATGGTGCGGGCAAGCGGAAAAAAAAGTCGTCGAAGCGGATCAGCTGGAAAAAAGGCTCACGGTCCAAGAGGTAGCTGCTACTACCGCGCAAAGAGAAAGTTCAAGGTGTGGCCATCGGCCTACGCCTCGGGGTGGCTTGTTCAGTGCAGGAGGGGAAAATTTAAGAAAAAGTCTTAGGTTTTTTAATCTCAATAAAAGTCAAACATAAGACAAGTCAACATTTCCATTTCCTCAAAGCAAGAGCCTTTCTTGTGGGCTTCCCGTTCGGCTTCTTCATTGGGCCCTTGACTCCCTTCATCCGTGCGCAAAAAGAGCGCTTGCGCGCCCCACCACCCGGCTGCGGAGCCTTGAGATGCGATCCTGTACGTGAATTGTATGCCTTCCTGCCTTTTGCTGTAAGACCCCCACTGCGAGATTTTTCCTTTCTTTTGAAGGACAGACTTACGCTCTTCTTCTTGCCCTTGCCCCGTTTTGCTCCCATATTTAAAGTACATACTGTAATTCATTTATACAATAATCGCGCCTGACGACACATTTTTGGGTACAAGGCCAGAGACATTATAAATGGAAAAATGATACAATGACTACATCGGCAATTAAAAAACTCTGAACCATGCCGTCATCAAAAAGAGGCAGGTCTCGCCCGTCGGCGCGCAAATTTCAAGGTACTTTGAAGAAAAAAGCAAGGCGAGGTAAAAAAGCGATGCACTCACATCCAAAGGGCAAGAAGTGTGGATGACAGCACTAAAGCGCGCACAATAATTTTTCATAATCTTCCTACATGACGATTCTGCTTTCAATTTTTATTTTAGAAAAGGGCAGTAGCTGATACGAAGTGAGAATAAATTAAAAAAAATCATCATCTGTCTTCTTGTTACCGGCTCCCGCTGAACCACTTGCCCGTGGCCCCTTCTTGGGCATAAATTTGTACATGCGATCGCTGATCGCACACAGCGACTTGAGTGCCTGGGCCTCTATCAGGCCCGTCTCGCGCTCTATCATGTGCTTGCTCTGGAAAAGCAGCAACTTAGAAAATACCTCGTATGCAACATCCGCTGGATTTTCGCCACGTGAAACCGACTCCGGCGCCGCGTGGGAGCAGAGGTGCTCGACCACCGTGTCGAGTTCCCACTCTTCCTCTTCGTCAAAGGGTTCCTCCGTCGCAATGGACTCGTCATACACGTCTTTAAGATATTGGGCAGTCTTGTACACTCCAAGGGAAGCCCGAAGCTGCACAAGGGCCGCGTTGAGCTTCTTGGAGTGCACGTTCACGTTGTGTATGGTGCCCTCGCAGCCGCCGTACTTACACAGAAAACAGTACTTGCTGCCGCTCGAGGGGATTGGGTCGAGATCCTCGGCGCTTGCCGTTGTGGGGCCCGCCATAATTGCGTCTTGCAAATCATTGGACTCGCCGTCCGGTGCGCTATCGTGGTCCATTCGCTGCCGCTAATGCGCGTCTCTCTACACGTCTCCCGGTTGCATTACCTTCAGCGCAACTACATTCCACGTGTACTGCCCCAGATGCGTCGAACTTCCCACGGTCATTGCTGTGTCGGTATTTCCCGCCGAAGGCGCGTCAAAGTCCTCTGAAAAGGATATGTGGCCGCTGAGATCCTGCTTGAACGCGACAAATGCGAGGATGGAAAAAACGGAAAAGCAGAGACTCAAAAGCAGGGGCAGTCTCATTTGACTATACAATGCTGCTGACTTATATAAACTTCGTTCTGGCAGGTGTTAATAATGGCATTGCACGCCGCTGTGGCAATATTCTTTGCCTCGGCCTCGCGCGGGTGTCTTCTTTTTGAGGACCACTGCGACTTCTCGTCCATAGAATCCGAGAGCACCATTAATTGCTACTTTCTTGGCGATGCGGCTGTAAATGAAACCTTCTCCCCCAATCCAAAGGTGGCGACGTCCTTCTCGGTGCTCTTTTCAAAGAATGCAGTGGCGAGCCAGGTGGCGAACTGCCCCGGCCTCAGCCTCAATAACATACAGCTCAACGTCTACCTCGAGCCATGCCTCGAAGTGGCCAGACAGTACAACCGGAAGAAGAACCCAATGGCGCTCTCCACCAGAGTCAAGAATCTTAACCGGCAGGCATTCAACGCGGAAATCTACGCCCCCCTGCCAAAGTGCACTCCGATGATCCACATCGTCAACGAGTCGATCATGACAGAGCCCACCACCTCGGAGTACGACTCCGGGATCACTATATCGTCGGCGGCCCGCCTTGCCGGAGCAGCCAGTCTCATCATCGGGGACACGCCAAAGCCGGTCGTGACCAGAAGCAAGTTTGTCAATCTCGATGCGACGTGCAATGTCTTCGGCATCTCGATGCCAAAAACAACCCTCTCGTACCTTGTCCTCGACAACACAGACTGCGTCAATGCGGCCCTTCCAACACAAAAAGATCTCGACAATGCCCTCCAGACCTACGGCCCTGACCAGCTCGAGGTTCTTCGCATTTCAAAATACTTTGAACAGTACGACCCAGTGCTATTCCAAATCAAGTACATCGACCTGTCAACGTACAAACCATACCGAACCAAGTATCCCGGGCGCTCTCTCATCTCCGTCGACGCAAAGAACGACAAGAAGTACCCCCCTGATCCCATCACCGTCGACAACTCCTTCTTCGACGCCATCGTTGACCTCCACAGCGTGCCAGTCGAGGTGCCGGCCGGCAACGCCGACGAAGTGGCCAACGGGGAGTGGCGGTGCTGCCCCAACGCAAGTCTCTGTACAAAAAGCAGCCCCAATTATTTGCCGCCAAACCCATCCATAGCTTCGAGTCTCGGACTGTACACGCTTGTCCCCACATGCAATGGCACGAACTCAAGCTTTCCCCCAATCAACGCAACAGCCTCGTGCTTTGCAGGCGAGTCCGAGCAGACCCCCATTGTCATCAATGTGACGGGGGTGCCCCTTGTCAAGTGCACAACCGGGCGCTACTCTAAGAACGCCACCAACTGTCCCACGGGCAGTGCATACGACAACGCCCTTGAAACCTGCGTGACACTGGAGGCCCAGCGTGTCAATTCAAGGCCCATTGACATTATCATGTGGAACTTCCGCGGCGACGTTACGTTCGGAAAGAACTGGGACTCGGGTTCTGGCCGCATCTTCACAGTTCTCGTGTTTGGAAACCGCGAAATCACGTCTCTCGGAACCCTGAGCTCTGACACGGGCGAGGTCTATGAAGACTACATTGACAACAATACCAACATTGCTTTTCGGCTGCCCGACCCGGGGCTTAATCTTTTGGTGGGTTGCGCCCGAGCCCGGCTTGTATTTAACTTTTAACTTTATTTGATTTTCCCGAATAACTCAACTCGTGCCAAACTACAAACTAAAAGGATGCCCGAGACTTTTACGATGTCGCCCAGGACGAGTTCGGCTGCTTCAACCGCCCCCAGCCCACCTGTCCAAAGATCTCGCTGGAGCGCGATCTTTTTATAGCGGGAGGCGTCATGGTAGCCGTCCTTGCTCTCTATCACCACTATGAAACAAGAAAACAGCGTAAAATAGGATGCAAAATAGCATACCGCGAAGGACAAAAGTTGGACTAGTGTAGCGTAGTTTATTTTTACCTCGTAACATTTCTAATATGATCTTACTGATCTTTGTCTTTGTCTTCCATTTTTCTGTCTGTGGACTTGGACACGTCAAAGTCGGTGAGGGTACATCCTCTGTACCGCGAAACAGCATACGGTTCTTCATTTGCACCCGAAAGCTCCACGATAAATTTCCCGCTCTCGTCCATCGTGTCCTCATAATCTTGTAGGGTTTTTACGTTTTCAAAAATTTTTGTTGTATCCTGAATACCAGAATAACGCTTGCCATCTTTATATTGCGCCCATTTTCGTTGCCACCCCACAGAATAAAGTTGATCGCCAGAAATTTTTTTGGCTCCAACATTTACAAGCGCCTTACTTTTCACCGAGCGCATCATGCTTTTCGAGTCGCACAATACCTCTGTGCGACTGTACTGCTGAAGATCAGCTGCATTCATGTTCATGTTTTGAAGCAGGCCGTCTTGAGTTCTACATAGATAGTCCGCTGCCATCGTTGCAAGATAACTTGCACTCAGGATAAAAAACAAGAAGTTGTTAGTCTGAATCACAGCGACATTTGGAGATTTCAGGAGATCCATCGTGGCTTGCTCATCAAAGTTTATGTTCTTTTTGAGAGCAAATAGCTTGCACGTTAAATACCCATTTTTTATTTGGTCGGGTGATACGGGGACATCGTTTATTACAGTCTGGTCCCCTGAAAGATTCAACCCTGAGCACAGGGTATTGAAAGAACTCTTGTTCTCCAATTTATACATGCCATCCATAACTTTTTGAGTGCATCCATCAAAAATTTCCAAGTCCTTGCACGCTGACTGTCTGTTTGTCTCTAAGTTCTCAAGGCATTGCGAAACATTCTCCCAAACTGGAAAAATCGGATCTGATTTATCTTGAATTTCTTCCAAGGCACCCTTTGTCGTTTTAACTAACTCCTTAAGTTGCGTTTGGAATCTCTTGTAGTTATCTTGTGAGAGATTATTATCATCGCATATAAAGCTACTTGTGTCTGAGTATTGCGCAGCAAATTGTTGGATCTCCCGTTTGGCTTGTTCAATGTCCTCACTCTTCATTGTTGCATTTGTTTGAGAAAGTTGAAGCGCGGTCTCGCCCCCTTCAAGCGGCCTTTGACCCCTTTCGTTTATTTTCTGGCACAATGATTCCAAGGCTTTCATCATAGATTGACCCCACTCTGTGTTTCTCGTAATGGAAAAAATGTCAACTGTCAATGCGTAAACAAGCTTTCCAACCATATAGTAACCAAAAGAGGGTATAAAAATTTCAGGCCACTGGTTCAGACACCACCCTTTGGCAATCATGGTGAAACCTCGGCAGCATTGCAGATAATCATAGTTATCGATTATGTAATCGGCTACACCGATCCCACCTGCTACTAAAAGACCATATGCTAAATTCCAAAGGGTGTCTGCCAATGCTGATTTGTAATTAACCGCAAAGGCAATTGCTGCGCTTACCGCGATAAATCGTGGAACTTTCACTCCGCCCAGATTTTTCGCAATAGTCTTTAGGTCGGCCAGTTTGAAGTTGCCTGCGGGCCCCCACACGAGTCTTGCTCCCAGGCTTTGGCTGAATACGCCGGCGTCGATGTCCGCATTCACAATCCGCGCCAGGGACCCCGGATTTGTAAAGGGGCTGCCTTTCTCCCTCAGTTTCATTCGAGCCGCGGTTAATTTTGTAAACTCTCCCATAAACATGGTATTTGAAACATCAAAGAGAAATGCAAAAAAGACCGCAGAAGATATAATCACACCCCCTCCCCACGATGTGCTTGGGAAAATTATATTTGTAAATCGCGTCCACACTACTGCGGTCTGGGCTCCCAAAAGGGACTTGGCAATGCTTTCCATAATCCAATAGAGCGGGACGGCCAACCCATAGGTGTGCGTGTAGTACATGAATGCAATTGGTAGTCCAACCTTCATTGCAGCAAGTACACCTTTATCCCAGGAATATTTCTTATTGTACGAGAGAGCATACAGTTGTCGCATAAACTCTTCCTTTTTTACAGAGTCTTTGAATATTATGTTTTTGACACTATTGTGCACAGCATTGGCAACTTCAAATATGCAGGCAATATCATCAGGTGTGAGCTTGGGGTCTTTATTAAGGGTCAATGTACCTCCATCTTGCGCCAATTTTGTAAGTGTATCGAGCCAGGCTTTGTACACTGCGCAGCTTTCAGCAAGCCCAGGTTGATTTTCTGCTTCATTGCATCTCGCTAAGAGGGTCTCAAGGGGTTTCAAATCTATTTCTACTTCGATTTCACCGGGATCTGGCATTTTTGTGTTTGGGCGGCGCTGCGAGAATGTTGGGACGGCACAGCTAAGATATTTGCACAAGCGCTTCTTGCGTGCAGCTATCCACGACCTTTGCAGAGGCATCACATTATTTATGTATTTGATGAGATGCTGATTGTCGGCAATATTTTTCCCGTAATCAAATGAGTCTCTCAGTATGACGGGGTCAAAAGACTGGAAAAAACACCGGGCAAAGGCGTTCTCAAGTCTCTTGAGCATTTTTTTGTGCTCTCCTGACAGCCGGCAATTTTCTAGCCCTCGTTTGAATTGCTGCTGATAAGTAGCATCGTTCTCTTCGGGAACATACTTGAGAGACCACACAAGAATTCCTAAAACCCCTTCTCTCGAGTTTAATTCACTCCCCCCTTCTGTTTGGTGTCCAATGTCGTAACGGGTTACCATGTCGTCGAGATTCTGTACAAGCATGTGCAAACACCCTCCTTTCACGACCTTTTTGTCTTGAATTTTTTGTCTGTACGCCCTTTCATTTTTTGTTGCTTGGCTTGGACTGATAAATTCTGCCATACCAAAACTAGGGTCGTTGCCGTCTGCCTGCGTCTTCAGGTAGTTTTGCGCGCCCGGGAACTGAAAGCGGTCGCCGAAATCTGTTCTCGAAAATAAGGAAGACCTGTCTTGTGCTGAGTATTCAATCGTGTGCATGTTGTAGTCTCCGCACATCATTGAGATAAGACCCGGCACCGAACACGGGGAAAGTACAGTATCGTAAATCTCATTCCATAAGATTGTAAACATCGATTCGGTTGGAACCAAGTTCATGAATCCCCTCTTAACTTTGTACCCGTTGCCCAACTTTTCGGGGTCTGGAAGAACAAACTGGGAACAGAGATCTTTAACATGGGCCTTATGATTTTCATACATCTTCTTTCTGGATTCTTCACCTAACACATCCGCGTAACGTTTCTTTCCGTAATTTTTATAGCATGTTTGCCACTCTCCCGTTCC
>MDTG01196818.1_pt1 | contig 13344 bp, 10 predicted proteins | sample 811421 | NCBI WGS metagenome assembly MDTG01 (sample SAMN05326645, study PRJNA326480) | marine metagenome | isolation source: seawater | place: Pacific Ocean: South East | collected 2011 | reverse complement strand
CTTTTGCAGCCATGAGCAGTCGTTCAATGTCCTCGACCTTGAATTCGCCCTCGTGCTCGTTAAGATGCTGTCGGAAAATTGAATAAAATTCACGCTGCTCAATGGAAATTGACCCGTCGGAGGTCATGAAGTCCTGAAGCGCAGTCAGGATTTCAGTGAGGTTCAATTCCTTGACTTCGGTCATTCAACCCCGCTCCGTAAGATGCGGTGGTCAAGCGCTTTTCATCAAGTTTTTCTCGCACTCCATCAACCGGGTTTTCGCCAATTGGTGCTCGGGGTCAACCGATAGCACGGCTTTCCAAGCGGTTTCGGCGGCCTCCATTTGTCCAAAGCCATGGTGATGAGCGGCGATTTGCAGGCGTGCCTCGAGGTGATGTGCATCGCATCGCACGGCGGCCTCAAAGTCCGACAAAGCGTTGTCGAGGTTGTCGAAGTGCATGTAGTAGAGACCACGCTGATACCAGGCTGCAGCGTGATCGGGGGATTGACGCAGGGCCTCGTTGAGTGGGGCCTCGGCTCGCTCAGCACGATCCATGCTCATGTAGCATGCCGCCAACTGCGTCAGTGCGTGCGTGTGGTGGGGTGCTGATTCGAGGACGTGTTTGAATTCCTTTGATGCAGCGTCCCATTCAGCAACGTGCATGTGGGCGTCTCCCTTCCGTATGCGTGCCACGGCCAGTTGAGGTGCAAGGTCGAGGAGGGTTTCAGCATCGTCCAGTGCTTTTCGTGCGTCGTCGAGGCCCATGTGAACCGAGCAGCGATTCAGTCGGGCTCGGATGTGGACCGGGTCCAACGTGAGGCAATCGCTGTAGTGGTACAAGGCCTGTTTGAGCTGGCCCTTGACCGCTGATATGTTTCCTCGGATGTACGCTGTGGTGGCGTTTTGCCCGTGCACCTCGGCTGCATCAACGTGGAGAAGAGCCGCTTGAACATCGCCGTTGTCGAGGGCAAGGAGGGCCGATTCGCACGCAATGGACGGGTCCTTAACCGAACCCAAGCGCTGTGCTCTGCTCAACGATTCCCCGGCCGTCTCAAGTTGGCCGAGCATGCGTTGTGTTCGAGCCAGACCAAGCCAGGCGAGGTTGAGTTCACGATCGAGGGTTAAAGCACCGTTGAAGGCGGTGAGCGCCGCTTCGAGAAGGGTCCCATCGGTCGCGCCCGTTCCGTCTCGAAGGCGGTCGGCGTGCGCAAGGTGGAGGCGCCCTTCCACGGTGTGAAGAAGAGCGTGATCAATGCCGTCTGGTGTTGAGGAGAGCAACGCTGAAGCGTCTTCAACACGGTGTTGAATCAGGTATCGGCCTGCCATGCGAGCGCGCAGTTCACCGTTGTATGGTTGAGATTCCAGAGCCTTGAGAAGCGTTTCTTCCGCCGCAACCATCGAACCCTCAAGTTCCAAAAGTTCTGCCTTGAGGAAGACAGCGTCAACGCCTCCTGCACCGAGGGCGACAGCGTGGGTTGCCGCCTTCAGAGCGTCTCGCTCATGGTTCTGCTTCTCCGCCAACAAGCGCGCCTTGAGGGCCCAGGCATCACCGCATTGGCGGTCAAGAGTTAAGCAACGTTCGTTGGCCTCGAGGGCCAATTCATGCTCCCCCTCGGCCTCCAAGAGCTGAGCGTAATGCAGCCAGTCTTCGGAACGACTCGGATCCTCTTCAAGCGCCTGAAGGATGGCTTCGATGGCTTCCGTGCGCGCCCCTGCCCGGGCACGAAGCCCCGACAAAAGTGAACGGTCGGCCGCGGTGTCAACGCCGAGAGCCTCGAGACGTCGAACCGCTCGCTCGGCGTCTTGGTCACCCATGGAGACCAAAAGATGAGCATGAGAGCGGAGCAGTTCCGGGTCGTCGGGGGTGAGTTTCATCCGTGCTTCAAGCCAGTGGCGATGCAGCGCGTCGTCGCCGCGCAAACGGGCGATGTGTTCCAACCCCTCGAGCACGCTGCTGTGACCCGGAGAGAGTTGATACGCAACGCCGAGAGCCCCTTCGGCCCATTCGTACTGCTGAAGATGCGAGGCCGCCAAGCCCAATCGGTGAGCGGTGTCGCCGTCGAGGTGGAGTGACGTCATGGTGAGGCGGTGATGGTCGAACACAGCGAGGAGTCGTCGCAGAAGACCGGCGTGATTCACCGATGGCCCGACGTTGGTCCCGTTCTCCACCGGTTGGTGCTTCACCAAAGAGCGGAGAACGGCGCAGGCTTCCTCAAGGTCCAGTGAACGGGCTGCATCGCTTTCGTGCTTGACGAGGAACTGGTGAGCTGTGAGCGAGGCGTCGATTTTTGGCCGAACGGCGCGAAGCGCATCCAGCGTCGACTGGAGAGTGGAAATGTCCGACATCACCTCCTCAGTTGCTTGATTGAGGTGATGGAAATGCGTGGACTGGGATTCCCTCAACAGCGTTTGCATGTCAAGAAGGGTGATCATCTTCTGATTTGCTCGGTGGACGGCGTACCCAAACAACCCAGCTGCACCGGCGGAAAGCAATCCAAAACCAACGAGGAGGAGGCTCATTGCACCTCAGCGGTCCGCTGCGCCTTTATGGTCTGCGGAAGATTTCACGTCCGAAGAGGTCGTTTTCTACCCCGTTTTCGTCCGCCGGAGTCGCCGCATCCACGAGAAGTTGCCTGAATCGGTGCTCCTGAACCGAGCATATTGAAAGCCCTCCATGCGCCGTGGCTTGCTTGAGGAGAAATGAGCGAGCAACGGCCCGAAGACGAAGCGAACGATGCTCGTTTGGCATCGCTGGTTCGATTCGGGTTTCCCGAAGACAGCATGGTGGCGTTTCTCGACGAGCACGAGGGCGGTCGTTCGGAACGATTGGGTTGGCTTGAGGACCGACGTCAAACGGCTACGGACTTGCACGAACGGATTGAGGACATCTCCCCCTATGTTTCGCTGGCCGACCAACCAACGCTGAACTCCTACCTCGAACGCCTCGAAGAGCCGTTTTCCATCGAAGAGGCCTACCTCGATTTCGACCGATACATGCGCACACTTGCGTCCTGGGAACCCCACATGAATCGAGCGAAACCTCGTTGGTTTGAAGCTGGAGACGGCGATCTTTGGCTGTCGATTTTTGAACGACTCGGAGAACTCGATGTTTCGAGTCATGCTGCTCTTGCTCCGCTCCACCGTCTGCTCGCTTCACCTGAACGAGTTGAGGAGGTCATGCGACACCTCGGGGTCGTGGAGGACGATGAACGTCGTCAACTCGACATGATTGAGGCTGGAGCGAAACATCTCCGTGAGATCGGCTACCCGGTCGAAAACCTCGCCGGACGTTCATTGCTTGAGGCGCTTCAAAACTTGGAATCGTGGCAGGCTTTTCACGCAGAACGAGAGCACATTCGACTTGAGGCCGTACAGCTGATCGGGCCCTTTGACAAAGCCCTAGCAACGGACTATGAGCAACGATGCCACGCTGTGCAGGACCTCAACAGATACGATGACTTGGAGGCGATTGGGCGCGAGGTCCATGACCTCGCTCAGGCTCTTGAGCAACGACGTCGGGATCTCTCCGACGCCGTCCAGACATGGCGTAACCTCGGTATTGTGTTCCCCCATCAGGGCGATGTGCATCCCAACGATTTGATGGAATGGGAAGCCAACCACGACAGTGTTGCGAATTTGGTGGAGGCTCATCTTGATGTGGTCGAGAAATGGAAACGGTTTGCAAAGCACTGGCCAGCACGGATTGAGGCTTCACGCAACCTTGTCGGCCACCTCGACCGCACGGAGGAGCTTCGCGACCTTGTGGACGAAATGGACGGGTTGTGGAAGCAGCTCGAACTCGACGGATTGGACCTTCTGCAGTCGTATGAAAACGCAGGCCTGAGCGTTGGACCATGGCGCCAACGTGTCGTTGACGACCCGATGAGTGCGATGGAACAAATAACGGCTGAACGGGAACGATGGGACGTTCGCATTCAACTCATGGAAGCGTTGGATGAGCTCGACGTCTCCTTCGAGGGTGAAGAAGATGTTCTGCTTCGACGAGAATTGCTGCGAAGCGAAGATGTCGAGGTTGAACTCCTCGAAGAAATGCAGCGTTTTGTGCTCCAAATGCAGCGACGGAACGAACGTCATCGAGTGATGTTGGAGGAGGAAGTGGCCTCCATGCGCCGTTCGGGCGTTCTCGAACGCGAATCAGCCACGTCGGAAATGAGCCTTCGAGAATTGGAACATCACGTGGGGGAGTTGACCCGATCCAACGGCGCCGATAGAGGCTCAAACAACGACGTCGCCGCCTCGAGAATACTCGGGCCGCTGATGCGAGAACTGAACGCTTTGCAGCGGGCAGGGTGGTTGGTAAAGCCGTGGCTTGACGAGGCAAAAACCGACCCGCTCCGGATAGCGAGGGCACTGAGCGAGGCACGCCCTCACCTCAACCACCATGATGCTCTGCGTCGCAGGCTCTCTGCGCTGCCGTGGCAGCGCGACGTCGCCTTAGGGCTGGAGGTCGAGATGCTTTGCAAGCAGCCCCACCGATTGGACCACTTGGCTCAACAAATTCCTTCCTTCACGGCGCACTTGGCTCAGCGCCCCGTTGAGGATGAAGCGTACGTCCTCCAGTTGTGGCAGCCCAGCGTTGAACGGCCCACATTGGTTCCACGCCCCGAACAACCGGAGCGATTTGTGCTTCAGCCGGCCTCAGCCCTCGAAGAGGCTCACGAAGCGATGTTGGAGGCCATGGACCTCACCGACGAAGAGATGCTGGACGATGCCGTGGTTGAATCTGAACCGCAAGACACCTCGCCCCTCGCTACAACGGAGTCGGCCGACCACACCAGCCCCATCGAGGAGGAAGAGGTCGAGTCAACCCCGGTCGAGACCAAACAAAGCACTCCCCCAACCCCCGCTGAAGAAGAGGTCTCGGTGGTTGTTGAGGCTCCGGCTGCACCGGTGCGTTCTGTTCCTTCGTCCGACCTTGTTTCCGAAGCGTCCACTGAAAAAGCACTCAAGGCCCTCGCTGAGCTGACCGCTCTGCTGGGTATGGGCGGTCTCGCTGAAATCATCAACGCCCAAGGCTTGGCAGGGCTCACGGATGTCCGCCGAGGCCTTGCATCCCATGTCAACGTCGCGCCCCGAGACGTCCGAATCGGGCGTATGCTTCGACTGATGTTGAGGTTGCTACCGGCAGGCGATAACCACGACGAAACTCGCGCCGCCCTTCTCGCTGAGATGAGCGAAATGATCCCTGCACTCAAGCGATGGATGCGCCGGCGGCTCGAAGCTCGCCACTCTGGTGCAAAAGGGGATTTCCTAAGCGACGCCGTCGAGCTGGGCGTGGCCTTGCAACGCATACCGGGCCTGGGTCAGCGCGTTCCACTGGAGAAAGATGAATGGCCCCTCCCCACCGACATCGTCGGCTTAACATCAGAAGTTCAAAACCTCTCAAAGAGCGTTCATTTGCCCTCAGCGGGTGGCGTGAAAGCCTGATCAACTCAAATCGTCCCAGAGGGCGTCTGCGTCCACCTGCGATGTCGGCATGGGGGGTGGAGGTAGCGGCGCCAAGGGAAGCGGTGCAGGAGGCAACTGAACGGGCGGTGCCGGCGTGGGCAGTGGCGCAGGCGCCATCATCGGAGGGGGTGGAGTGGGTTGAGGATTCACGGGAGGTGGGAGCACGGCCGTTGGTGGCGGCGGGAGAGCAGGGGGAGATCCGGCTTGTTCCGTTGATATGGGTGGCCCACCGAATGCGGCGGCCGGAGCAGGCGCGTCCTGACCGAGGGTCATCGGAGCCGGCGGAAGTGGAAGTGAGGGCGATGCGTTTGGAGGAGCCGGAAGCATCGGTTCGGCCGGTGGTGCAGGGACCGGTGCGGGTTGTGCGCGAGCGCTCATCGCCTCAAGGACCGCATCAATGTGTTGTGTGTCGAACTCAGACGTTCGAAGAAAATCGACGAACGCTGGGCCAAGAAGCGCCGTGCTGTTGTGAATGAGGTACGGTTCTTGACGCCATCCAGACAGGTAGAAATCATGACGTCCACCGTGATCGGAAAAGGAAATTCGGTGAAGATCAAGCTGAGCCATCAACAAGCCAGCGACACCGGTCAGAACGAACGCTCCGCCCCCCACCGCCAACACACCTTGAACGAAACTTGTGGCCATGACAAGGCCGAATCCAATGGCTCCCCACCATACGGGTCGAAGTTTTTGGAACAGGTCGAGGTGGGCGTGAGAGTACCCGGAAATGTGTTCCTTTACCAGCGCCATACGAACGTTGAGACGTCGAACGCCGTCGGTATCGTACCGTGCTTCAACGATGCGCATCAAGTGGTCGTCCATGACCAACGACGTCGATTCAGTTCCGTTCAGGTGTTGACTCAACGGGAATTCAACCACGTCTTCGCCTTGGAGGGCCAAAATAGGCGCAGCCCGTACGGGGAAGGTCCATGTTTCCTCAGCTTTTCCGGCCTCAGAAACGTCCAACGTTTCCGCCTCTACGTTTACGTCCGGTGAAGTCTCAGGTGCTGCATCGGATGCTCCGACCGAGCTCACTTCATCGATGTCTTCAGGTTCCGATGGAACTTCGTCAACCGTGGGCGTTTCTCCGGATTCCGCTGTTTGGGCTTCCTTTTCGTCGGCTGAATCACGATCGTGCTCTTCGTCGCCGGGCCATGCAAACGATTCGTCATCGTCCATGACGAGGTCTCAGCCCCACCGCCCCATTAAGTGAACCGTGGGCGATTCAGCGATGAACGTCAGCAAACCAAACGGTCAGTTCCTCGGAGGCTTCGAATCCCTTGCCCTCTTTGGTACCGATCACGGTGCTCGCTGAGGATTGATTGACGTAGTTCATGACTTTCTCGGACACCGAACCGTTGATGAGGACCGCTTCTGCTTCCTCAGCCTCGCTCAGCGCGTCGCCAAGTTTTGAGGGGCCGATCTCATCGGAAAACGTTCCGTCAGCGAATCGAATCATGGCCTTGTTCTTGCCCATTTCATCAACCTTGTCGAACAGTTCCTGAATATCGGCCGGAGCCGATTCTTGAACGTACTCCTCTTCCATGTCCTTGTCCCAATCCTTGTCGCCTCCGAACTTTGAATCGTCTTCAGCGATTTTTTTGTCGAGCTGGTGCTTGAATTTTGCAGCCTCCGCTTTCTTCTGAAGGCACATTGTGACGGTTTTCTGGGGCAGAAGTTCCCACTCCTGACCGACCGGTGCCTGAGCAACGTGATCGACTTTCATCATGTCGTAAAGTTGCATGAACAGCATTTCACCCCCGCGGTCGCCGTCGATGGCCACCGTGACGCTTTCCTTGCTGTTGGCGAGGTCAATGAGTTCCTGCTTGATGGTTCCAGAGCCGTCCGCACTGATGGCGTTCTTTACGCCACAATTGAGGAGGTTGCGCACGTCGTTTCGACCCTCAACAATGATGAGCGATGAGGACGATTCGACGTTGGGTCCGCACGTCAATCCGTGGAAGGACTTCGCCGTTCCAACGGTCAGCACAGAGCGCACTTCTTCGATAACGGTCTTGGAGGCCGCTTCACCGGTGTTGACCAACGAAAGCAAGAGTTCCTTGGCCCGGTCGACAACGGCCGTTCGCTTGGTGGCTCGGATGTCGCTGATTTGCGTGACCTTGATGATGGCGTTGCAGGGTCCGATCCGATCGATGGTTTCCAACGAGCTGGCGATGATCGCCGTCTCCACGTTGTCCATGCTGCTCGGAATGGTGATGGTGCCGTGCACCTTACCGTTTTTGGTTTCCATTTCAACATCGACGTGTCCCACGCGTGCGGTTCGCTGCAACTTTCTCAATTCGAGTTCGTCGCCAAGCAGTCCCTCGGTCTGGCCCATGATAGCCCCGATGATGTCCTTGCGTTGGACGGTTCCGTTCACTTTGATATCAGCCCGAATTTCGTACTTCATGGCCTTGCCTTTTCCACCGCTTCCGCGGTTCTGATTCCCGCTTCCGCGGTTTGAGTTGTTTCGTCCCATATGGTTCTCTCTCCTTGTTTGCACACAGCCACTTGCGATGGGCCGACAACCGTGTTGTCGGCGTCCGGGGCAACCACCTGCAGGGCAGGGGAAGTGAATGTGAACAATCCATTCCAAGGGTGAACTGCTTTTGAACCCTGTGCCGCCCATCTCGGGCTGCGGACCACTTTAAACTCCCAACGGTTTGTTCAAATGGATGAAGGGTATCGGTGAATTGTGTCGTCGCAACACCTCGGTTCTTTGGACGTCTTTCGGTCCACTGTGGAAGTGATGTTGGGCGACGGCGTCCTCACCCGGGAAGAAAAGCGACTGATCATCAAACTCGGAAGTGCGCTCAAGCTTTCGCCTGAAGAACCGGCCTACATTTACAGCTGCATTCAATCTGGAGAAGCGTCCCGAAGCGGCGATCCTGTTTCGCCTGAAAGCATGCGCGAGATCTACACCAAGGTCTTCGAGGTCGCCATCGTCAACGCTTCGCTTTCACGTGATGAATTTCGCGTGCTGGCCAATCTTCGAGGCCAGTTTGACATCGACGACCAACTCCACGAAGAGATCGAGCAGGAGCTTCGTGAAATGATGAAGGAGAAGTACGGCGACAAAGCCATGATTGACACCCTCATGGACACGCTGAAAGACTCCGTCGGATTGGTCGGAGACTTGTTCGATACCTTCAGGAAAAAGACGCCCGAAGGTGACGAGCGTTGAACCCCCTCCTCGACGACTGGTTGGGAAACCAGTCGACCGCTGTGTTAACATCCAAACGACGGTGTTTGAAGTTCTTGAAGCAGGCCTACGGCGTCTGCGTTGGCGACTTTGCCAACAAGCCTCGTACCGACGTCACCATGACGGCGGGGGGATTTCGTTTTCATGTTGGAACGCCGCTGCCCGATTTACGTCACATCGCTTCCTGGATGATCACCCATGCTCCACGACAACGCACGCTCGCAAAAGCGGTCCCTGCACTCTGGAAACGCCACGGTCGAGAGGACGTGAGCGTGGCGGGTCTCCTCCTTGCCAATCTTGATCCGGCCGAACTTGGACAAGACCCGTGGATGGCGTTTATTCATCTCCTTCAACGAAAAGAGCCGTTGTTGGTCGTGCTGGAAGTTGCGGAAGAATTGGTTCGGGCAGGACACCGTGTACCCGACGATGCTTGGCTGGAGGCTGCGGCCGGCCAGAGTTCGCACTGGCACCAATACTGCGTTCTGTTCCTTTCCTTGCGCCGCTCAGAGGTGAGATGTCAAGATCTTATTCGGCAAGCACCCAAGGGTGGAGAAATGTTTGAGCGGATTCGGAGTCGCCTGCTCGAATCGGAGAATTGATGGGTTTCCTGCAACGGTTGACGCGCATGGACGAACGTCTCCTGCCCGCCGAAGACCCCGTGTTGGAAAACATCCTCAAGTGGACCGTTGAACGAGACGCGAAAGACGTTCGGCGATTGCTTGAGTGGCTTCCTGAAGCTCGGTCGAGTCGTGAACGCAAGGCGCTCTTGAACCGTGTTCGGGGGTTGCTGGCTGAGTTGGAAGCAGCGCTCGACGAACTCGACGCCATGCATTGAGGTGTGTTGAATGTCCGTCGGTGCAATCCTTGCTGGTGGAATCAGTCGCCGTATGGGGCGGGACAAAGCGATGCTTTACGGAGGCGTTGACCGATTGAGAGCATGTATGGAAAGCGCGGGTGTGACAACCACCGTCGTGATGTGCGGGACCCAGGCGAGAAAGCGGTTGTTCGACGGCGAGGTCCTGGTTGACCCTCCGGGCGTGTCCGGCCTTCACGAACTGATTCCGTGGATGTTGAAACGGTTCGAGGACGACCTTGTTTTGATGCCGTGCGATGCCTACCTCATGAGCGAAGAAGCGCTTTCTCACTACCTTGCTCTGGCTCAAGGCGGGGGCGTGCCGATGGACGTGAACGGTCGGCGACAGCCACTGTTTGCGTGCATTGCAAAGGAAACGGTGTTGCCCGCAAACTCGACCAGTGTGAGAAAACTGGTTGAGGGGCTACCGAGCGTTGACGTTGCCCCGTACGAAGAGGCGTTCACCAACTTCAATGAACCAAGCGATCTTCAACACCCTCGACTTCAAGACCGTGTTCGGTGAGATGCACTCGTCCTTCGGCAATCCACGTGAGCACGTCTGGATAGAGGCGGTGTTCTTCGACCTTAACGCGTGCTGCGAGCGTGGCTTCGGTGTCATCGGAGAAAACGGGGACAGGGCACTGGGCCAATCGGGCTCCGCTGTCCATGCCTTCGTCCACCATGTGGACGGTGCATCCCGAAACACTCGCACCTGATTGCAACACGTCTCGGTGGGCGTGAGCGCCCGGGAAGTGTGGGAGAAGAGACGGGTGAATGTTGACGACGCGATGGGGCCAGCGCTTGAGAAAGGTGGGGGATAGGAGGCGCATGTAGCCCGACAGAACGATGAGTTCTACGTCGTAGGCCTCCAAAGCGGCCAGGACCCTAAGTTCGTGTTCCTCTCGGGTGAGACGGTGTTCGTTGTCTCCGTGCTCGACCACCACGGTGGGCACGCCCAATCGTTCAGCGCGCTCCAGTCCCTGTGCAGCCGATTGGTTTGAGACCACCACCACCGTTTCATGGGGCAATTCACGATTCCGCTGGGCAAGGACGAGCGCTTCCATACCGCTTCCAGAGCCGGACACAAACACTGCGCATCGCAGCGGAGCGTCGGTGGACGCCGTTCGACCTCCGATGGGATCTGAGGCCATGAATCGCCCATGAAACGGGAGGCTTCAACCCTTTCCTCGGTTGATAGAGAACGACGACTGACCATCGACGTGCGAGTTATGATCGTCAATGGCGAAACAGGCGATGGCCGGTGAACAGCATGGCCATGCCACGGGCATTCGCCTCGTCGATGACCTCTTGGTCCCGAATGGATCCTCCGGGTTGAACGACGGCCGATGCTCCAGCCTCTGCGGCTTGTTCGAGACCGTCCTTGAACGGGAAGAATGCGTCCGATGCAAGCACGCAGTTCTTCGCCCGCTCGCCCGCTCGTCTCGCAGCAATTTTCACCGCTTCAACCCGGCTTGTTTGCCCCGGTCCAATGCCGACGGTCGCCGTTCCCTGAACCATGACAATGGCGTTCGATTTGACCTGCTCGCACACGCGAACAGCAAATTTCATGCTGTCGATTTGTTGGGCGGTCGGTTCCCTTTCAGTGACCGTGCGAGCCTTGTCCCAATCGATGACCGGGGGTTCTTCGGTTTGGACCAGGACGCCCCCCTCGATCGGCTTGCGCACCACCTGACGCACCAAAGGCTCCAGTCGGTCGCCGGGAGAATCGATCGTAAGCAATCGCCGATTTTTCTTGGCCATCAAGACGGATTTGGCTTCGTCGGTGTAGCCTGGCGCCATCATCACTTCGACAAACAAATCCCCGACCGCCTCAGCCGTCGACGCTTCAACCGGTTCGTTGAAACAAATGATCGAGCCAAACGCAGACTCAGGGTCGCTGGCTAGGGCCATCTCAAACGCTTCGCGCTGGGTCGAAGCCAGGGCAGCTCCACACGGGTTGTTGTGCTTCACGATGACGCAGGCGTGAGGCGTGGTTGGCCATTCATCTGTGGACAAGGAACGGCACAGACGCAACGTGGCGTCTGCGTCGCTGTAGTTGTTGTACGACATGGCCTTCCCGCCCTCAACGCGGGCGGTGACCAGCGTCGAGTGGTCGTTTGGAGCGTCATGGTTCACGTACAACGCAGCCGCCTGATGACCGTTTTCTCCGTAGCGAAGAGTGGTTGTGCGGTGGCTCGCAGCAAGCATGCTTTCTGGCAAGCGTTCACGCTGCTCTTCCATCGAGGCGAACTGTGAAGGGTCGCCCACGACACGTCGATGGAGTTCTTGAGCGATGGCAACGTCGTAAGCAGCCGTGTGCTCAAACGCTTCCAGGGCCAACGCTTGGCGAAGTTGCACGTTGACCTTGGAGGCGTCGCCGGCTTCCTTCAGAGCCGAAAGAACGTCGCCGTATCGAGCAGGGTTTGTGGCGATGAGGACGTGTTGATGGTTCTTGGCTGAGGCCCGAACCATGGTGGGTCCACCGATGTCGATCATTTCGAGCAGTTCGTCGTTCCCAAGGGGTGGTGTGGTGGATGCTGCGTCCCCGAACGGATACAGATTGCACGCCACAACGCGGATGGGGGCGTACCCCAATCGAGCGAGTTCCTCAGCGTCCTTTTCTTGATGAAGGCGCGCGAGAAGAGGTCCGTGAATGGCGGGATGCAGGGATTTGACACGCCCGTCAAAAATCTCCGGGTGCTGGGTGATCTCAGAAACAAGACGCACGTTCAAACCGGCTTCGGTGAGCGCTCGCGCCGTGCCTCCGGTGGAAAGCAACTCGAAACCAAGGTCCGACAGACCCTTTGCAAACTCAACAATTCCAGTTTTGTTCCAGACGCTGAGGAGGGCGCGTGGGGGGGGATGAACGGCGGTCATGGACTGAACCCGTTATCGCACTTGCCCCGTCCGATGCACTTGAACATAGCGACGGGTCTGAATTCAATCGCCTCGCGCTGAAATCACCTGGTCCACTCGCAAAAGACCGCATGCCGTTTCGGTGGCGGACTCAAGGGCATGATGAATGGTCGTCAGCGGGAGCCACGTTGCATCGATTTTGGCGACGTTCCCCTCGGCGTCGATGCCAGCGCTCCCCTCACCGTTTCGATGTTCAGCCCGCAGCGCCAACAACGTGTCCAATCGGTCCACGCCGGCGTTTTGCGCAAGCGTTGATGGGATGTTCTCGAGCGCTCGTGCGAACGCTTCCATGGCCAAACGCTCACGTCCCGCTTGGCCTTCAGCGGCTTCTTTGACAGCCAACGACGCACCCATGTGAAAACTCCCACCACCGCGCACGACGGTGCGGGTTTTCATGGCCAGCGACGTGGAACGAAGCGCATCGTAGAGTCCACGAATGATCTCTTCAACCGCAGCGCCGTCGCCGCCGCCAACGTCAATCGTAACCAACCCTGCTTCGGCTCCAAAGCGGAGGCAAAGCCGTTCTCGGCGCCCATCCATGCCCTCGCTGGTTTCGATTTCCAAGGAGGTGAACGCCCCGAGCGTGGACGCTTCCACATCGTCAAGGTGATCGCACATCGAGGCGCCCGAAGCCCGAGCGATGTCTTCAATGCCCGAGCGCTCCAATCCACCGAGCACGAAGCAGCCGGCGTCGGTTAAGGCGTGGAAGATGCTTGGCTCGATGGTTTCAGCGCTGAACACAGCCGTGGCGCCTGTGGCCAACACCGCATCGGTCTTTTGCTTCAACAACGCGTCCTTGGCTTCAATGAACGCCATCCACTGGTCGGCTTTCTCAACTTCGATTTCGGTGTCCCGAGAGGCTTCCTCCTGGTCCAGCGGGCATGTGAGGGTCAGGACGGTCCCCCCGTCCAAGCGGCGAGGGAG
>MDTG01119916.1_pt1 | contig 13344 bp, 10 predicted proteins | sample 811421 | NCBI WGS metagenome assembly MDTG01 (sample SAMN05326645, study PRJNA326480) | marine metagenome | isolation source: seawater | place: Pacific Ocean: South East | collected 2011 | reverse complement strand
GTAGCTGCGCTAGAACTAGTTGAAAAAGCAAGCATTTGTGCAGGAGAAATAGCTTTAAAGAAATCTATATAATTAACACTAGTAAACACCTTAAGAACAGTAGGGTAAATCAGAAATATCATAATTAAAAGACCTGTTACAACACAAAGAGAATACATCCCTAACGCAACAAACAATTCTCCGCTCGCACCAAAATCAACTACTAAACCTGCAAGCAATGCAAATACACCATATGGTGAAAACAACATAATAAGATCAACAATTTGCAATATAATATCATTAATACCATCAAAAAACCCTTTTACATAAATTGTCTTATTATTAGGCAGCATAATTAATGATATAGCGAATAAAATTGCAAAAAATATAACTTGCAACATATTACCATTATCACTAGCAGAATCAATAACATTAGATGGAACTATATCTACAATAAATTGTAATGGACCGTCATTTTTTATATTTTCAGCAGCACTAATCTTTAGATCTGTTTTAGATGCATATGTCTGTTGCAATTCTATTCTCTTTTCTTTAGAAAAAGAATTTCCAGGTTGAATAATATTAACAAACAATAATCCAATAATCACAGCTATAACTGTAGAAAACAAATAAAAAACTACCGTTTTACCTCCAATCTTTGACAATCTAGACATATCAGATAAAGAAGCAACCCCTTTAACTAAGGATGCAAAAACTAATGGAATTGCGATTAATTTTAACAAATTAACAAATATAATTCCCCAAGGCTTAATCCATGCATGCGTAAAGTCAATCCATCCTAGCCTACTAGCAATAAGACCATAAACAACTCCAAAAATCATTCCTATTATTATTTTCCAATGTAATGCTAAATTCTTCATATTTATTCAATAATTACTTTCTTTTCTAGTCTACCGTCTTTATACATATAAAATAGTGGTGTATTTTTTCTGTATAAGTTTTCTTTGCCTAAAACATCTATAATCTTATACAACTCTCTATCTTCTGATACTTCTACTATATCAGTAATATTAACAATTGTCAAATCCAGCCACAATGTACTATCACATCCATTTACATCTATATATGTTTGTGAATATAATCCAGAAACAGTATAAGAAACTCCATTGATAGGCCAAGTATAATAATTTGTATCAACTACAACTGTTGGGTTTAATGAATCAGAATATGAAGAAAAAATTGTTATATCTAACAAAATAAAACTATCACAACCACAAGTATTTAATGAAGGCCAAGGATCAATATATATTCCACTTGAATCATAAATACTCACAAGTCCACTAACCCCCCAACTAAGAATATCACAATCCTCTAATAAAATGGTATCGCTTAATGAAGTATAACAACAGCTTCCATCATCCACAGTGGCTATAGAATCATAATTACATGCTAAAGAATCTGTACAACCAGAATTTGGAGAATAAAAAAACCAGTCAAACTTATGAGCTCTATATAAATTGGATCCATTAGAAAACTCTACTTGATATACTATCTGACTATTTGAATCAACCTCAGTAACTACAGAACCCATACCAGCCCATTGAAGATTCCCAAAATTAATTAATGTGTTACCGTTAGGTAATCTTTGAGTACTTCCAGTAGAAGGAGTATATAATGAATCAGGATGAACGAACTCCCATACTTTAGTAGCAACCATTGAATTTGTATCTAACTCATATTCCACTGCTCTTGACAAGTTCACACCAATATGTTGATCGCTATAATTACCATTATCATAAAGCAAATATCTATTATTACCTAAACTTCTAATTGTATGTTGGTGCGTAAAAGGGTAGTCATTAATAAATGAAAATTCATTTTGTGAACCACCCCATCTCCAAATAATATCACCTGTAATTCTATGTATCTTTGTAATTTCATCAAGATTTCTTGAAGAAATAAGAAAATGTCCGTCAAAATCAATATCAATAGCATTTCCATGAATAAAATTAAGCTGAGAACCTGTCCAAGGAGCAAGATATGTATTATCTGTTATATGAAAATGATCCCAACTCTTCCATTCAAATATCAAATTATGAGCAGAATCTAATTCCTGTATAATAAAACCTTCAACTATAGCATTAGGGTCTCCTCCAGTAACCACAGTATCCATTGCATATGGCTGACTATCATATGAAATAAGAACATAATTACCATTTTTTAAAGCTAAAAAATCATGATTATCAGCTACATAACCATTCTTACAATAAACAGAATCAACGATATTTTGTAATGAATCCATAATAAACCACCCATTTGTTGATCTATCAAAATAAGATAATTTATTATTGAAATTTACTTTAAAATCCCAACCTTTCATACCCCAGTTTTCAGCAAATATTTCATTACCAAAAGAGTTAATAATTTTAACAGGTTTTTGTGGAGTTCCTCCTCTTTGGAAAAAAAGATTACCTTGAAAAGAAGATGGAGTATTTATACTTATATTATAAGTAGGTGGTTGTGCAAGCAAAAAAGCAGGAAAGCAGAAACAACAGATTAGTAAATTTTTCATATATTATAATTTATTTGTTTTACTTATTAAATAATTATCAATTAGAACCAAAGACATCATACTCTCTAATATAGGTACAGCTCTAGGAACTACGCATGCATCATGCCTTCCTTTTGCTGGTAAATCTACAATATTTCCTATATTATTAATAGTATTTTGTTTTTGCATAATAGTTGCTACAGGTTTAAAAGAAACTTCACAATATATATCATTACCGTTACTAATACCTCCTTGAATTCCTCCAGAGTAATTCGAATTTGTACTTCCATCCTTATTTATCAATATATCATTTACAACACTCCCATTACATGATGAGATATCAACACCCTCAAAACCATATTTAAAAGCATGTACAGCATTAACACTTAACATTGCCTTACCAATATCAGCATGTAATTTATCAAATATTGGTTCTCCCCATCCAACTGGAACACCTTTAGCAATAACTGTAATTTCACCACCAATAGTATCACCTTTACTTTGTATATTGTTAATTTCTTCAATCATCTTAATTGCACATTCATTATCAGGACATTTGACAATATTTTTATTAATTAACGATAAATCTAATTTGTTATATAACGTATTTAATTTTACATTTCCTACTGCACTCACATACGCTATAACATATACTCCAATCTTTTTAAGTATTTGATCAGCAATCGCTCCAGCAACAACCCTACAAGCTGTTTCTCTGGCAGAAGACCTACCTCCTCCTCTATAATCTCTTATTCCATATTTTTTTTGATATGTAAAATCAGCATGTGATGGTCTAAATACATCTTTTAAATGCGAATAATCCTTACTTTTAGCATCAGTATTATCAATAATAAAACCTATAGATGTTCCAGTTGTTTTGCCATCAAATATACCTGAAAGAAACTTTACTTTATCTGCTTCTTTTCTTTGTGTTGTTATAGATGACTGACCCGGACTTCTTTTATCTAACTTATTTTGTATATAATTAAAATCTAATTCTAAACCCGCTGGACAACCATCAATTATTCCGCCAATTGCCTCTCCATGAGATTCGCCAAAAGTTGTCAATCTATAAATCTTACCAAAAGTATTACCCATAGTTGCAAATATAAGACATTTGATTTGAGTCTTTTTTGTAATTTAGCTGAATATGAAAACAATCATTAAAAATATTGCTGAAATTATTCAAACGGAAGATAATCCAAGAAAATGGGTTTGTGGAAATGAAATGGGTAAAATTAATACTATAAAAAATGCATATATAGAATGTACAAATAATCTAATCACAAATTTTGGACCACAAGAACAATATAAAAAAAATAATGAAAAAACAATTATTATTGATGCTGAAGGCGGAATGGTATTTCCAAGTTATTGTGATAGTCATACACATCTAGTATTTACTCAGTCAAGAGAAGAAGAATTTGTTGACCGTCTTAAAGGCTTAAGCTATCAAGAAATATATAATAATGGTGGAGGTATACTTAATTCAGCTAAAAATTTACAAAAAGCAAATGAAGAAGAACTATATAATGATGCATTAAATAGAATAAATACATTAATTACAAAAGGTACTGGAGCAATTGAAATTAAGAGTGGATATGGACTAACAATAGAATCAGAATTAAAAATATTAAGAGTAATAAAAAGACTAAAAAATAATTGTGATATTACTATAAAATCTACATTTCTAGGAGCACATGCTATACCCACAGAATTCAAAAATAATAAAGAAAAATACTTAAACATTGTTATTGAGGAAATGCTTCCAATCATTGCTAAAGAAAAACTAGCAGACTATATAGATATTTTTTGTGAAAAAGATTACTTTTCAGTAGAAGATTGTAAAAAATTACTAATAGCTGCAAATAAGTTTAATATTCAGGCTAAAACACATGTTAATCAATTTAATTCGATAGGAGGTGTAAAAGCATCAGTTGAACTTGGAGCAAGATCAGTTGATCATTTAGAGATTATGAAAGAACAAGATTATAAAGCTTTAATTAATAGCAATTGTATTCCTACAGTACTTCCATCATGCTCGTTTTTTCTTGGTATTCCATATGCTCCGGTAAAAGAAATGATAAAAAGAGGGCTTCCTGTTGCTCTAGCAAGTGATTATAATCCCGGATCATCACCAAGTGGAGATATGAACTTTGTTTCTTCTTTAGGATGTATAAAGTTAAAAATGACTCCAGAAGAAGTAATTAATGCTACAACAATAAATAGTGCATATGCAATGGGTATAGAAAAAGAACTTGGAAGTATCTGTGTTGGAAAAAAAGCAAATTTATTTATTACAAAACCTGTAAAATCATATGCATCTTTACACTATAATTTTAGTGAAAATATTATTAAGAAAATTATGATTAACGGTAAAATAAAGTAATTTTAATGAAGGAATTTATCTTTTCATATAATAATAATGAATAACACCATTTTCATTAGGTATAACATTAGCATTTATAAACTCCCATCCATAAGCTGAAGCAGCTTTAACAGCAGCACCCATGGTTCGAAACTGATTTGATTTACGCATTAATTCTCCTATTTCTGGATTTCTCATATCTCCAGCATCAAAACTAACAACTAATTTAGTTTGAGGAGCTATCATTCTCTTTAACTTTCTTTCAAAAGAAACATCACTAGTCATTTCACTTTTTTCTGCTTCATCCATAGATTCATCAATCATTTCAATTTCAGCACCTTTTATAATCATAAATTCGAAAGAAGATTTTACAGACGTTTCTACATCCTTAGACTTCTTTTTACTTCTTTTTTGAGAGAATCCTGAAAAAGATATTAAACTAACTAAAACTATTATTATTATATTCTTCATTTATTTATGTTTTTAATTTACAATACTATAACGGATAATGTATAAATATTATTGCCCACCTAATATAATTGGCAAATCACCATCTCCATTACCTATTACAATAACTTTTGAATTTGAAGATTTAGAAATTTCTTGAGTTGCCTCTACACCCTTCCATTTCAATAATTGTGGTGTAATAGTTTGATTGACGATTCTTTGAAACTTAGCAATACCTTTTGCTTCAATTTCTTTTCTTTCTGCTTCTTTTTTTGCCTTAGCTATCTTAAACTCATACTCTAAAGCTTCTTGCTCCTGAACTAATTTTTTTTCTATACCTGCTCTAAGTGTTTTGGGCAATGTTACGTCTCTAATTAAAATTGCATCAAGTGATAAGTATTTTTTCTCTATTTTTTCTCTTGTTTGACTCTCAATTTCATCTTCAATAGCTTCTCGTTGAGTTGAATATAATTCTTCAGGCAGATAATTACCTATTACTTCTCTTGTAACAGATCTGATTTCTGGCTTTATAATGCGCTCAACATAATCTCTACCTATTTCATCATGTAAATACCCTATCTTTGAATGAACTGGCATATACCTAAATGATAAATCTATTTGAATTGAAAGACCATTCTCTGAAAGAACCTCCATTTTTTCAAATGTTTCATGAATCTTAACATCGTATATATGTAAAGTATTCCACGGAGCTATAATATGAAACCCTTGTTCATATATATTTTCCTTATCTAAACCTCCACTAAATTTTCTAAAAATAACCCCTTTTTCACCAGGCTCAATAGTATAAAATATACTTGAACCAAATAAAACTAAAAAGATTAATGATACAATTACTATTATCATCGTTCTTGGCATTGCCTGTGTTTCCATAATTTATATTTAATTTATATTATACCTTTAAATTTCCTTGTAAACCACTCAATACTTACAAGGGTTAGCAAAATTAATAAAATCCATTTAATATTTATAATTCCTGATCGTTTTTCTACTTCATATAAAATTCCTGAAGAATAATTTTTATTAATCTTTAAAACCAATTCATCTATTGTGTTTGGAAAAAACAGTGCACCTTTACTCCTTTCAGCTAAAGAAAATAAAAGTTTTTTATTAGCTGTCATTTCAAGTTGTTCAAGCTGAACTGACTTAACACTAAAACTTCCTTTTTTTAAAAAATTTGTACCTTGTACTTTAGATATAAAAGAATATTCTCCAACAGGTAATTTTCCAATATTTAAATAATAAGAATCAAATTGCTTATAAAATTGAAAATCAAAATTTACGTTCTTACTATTTTTTATAGAAATATTAATATTATGATTAGTGATAGGCTGGTAACTTTCATTAAAAAAAGATGCAGAAAAGTAAATATCTTCTCCTTGATCAAATTGATTAATATATTTCACTTGAAAACGATCTTTGTTTTCTTGTAAAAGAAGAAATTGAGTGAGTCTAATAAAAAATTCATTAAAAGCATCATTAGAACCATTTTGCATATAATCATACAGCTTCCACCTCCAGAAGCCCTCAGCGCAAATAAAAGCTATTTTTCTCTCTGATTTTGCTAGTGCAATAACAGGTTTTAAAACAGAATTATTAGAAAAATTTTGTTCTAAAATAATATCCATAGGCTCTAAAATACTATAAGTACCTGAATTAGTATTTAATGGAGGGGAAGAAGAAATTAAATTAGAAGCTGATTCAGAAAGAGTATATTTTAAAAAATCTTTTGAAAGAATCGGGAAAACTTCTTGCATATTTGATTTTTCTTGATAATAAACAAGGGGATAATTCAATATATCATTTGTCCTATAATTATGAAAATCAAAAACAAGTAAAGGAATCATTGAAGATTTAATTTTTTTGAAAATTTTAGAATTATTAATTCCAAATAATACAATCAATTGATAATTTTCAATATTATGATTAAAATCCTTGGAATTAACAATATCAATATTGTAATATTTATTACTATTTATAACATTCTTATAAGAGGAAATATCAGGATGAGTAATATCATTAATAAGTAAAATATCATACTTTGCATCTAATGTTTCAATATAAACAGAATAGTTGTTATTAATAATATTTTCTTCTTTATCTAAATGTGATAAACGTACATCATATTTTTGAACACCTAATTCAGACGATTCAAGCATAATATTTACTTTTTTATAAAAATCATTAGAATTAATATCAATATTCTCTGAATATAATTGTTTATTATTATTCCACACTGTAAGTTGTGTTTGAAGACCTGTAGATTCATTAGCAGTGATAGAAACTTCTATAGGCAATCTACTTCCCAAGAAAGAAGTATTATTACAATTAACTCTAATAATTGATACATCTTTTTTTACAAGAGTATCTCCTATTAATACTGGGTAAATAGGATAATCTATATTTTTATTATATAATGGATTTAACCCTATATTATATATTCCATCAGTAGCTAATATAAGTGCAGCTATCTTCCTATTAGAAAACCTAACGTTAATCTCATTTAGAAGACGACTAATATTTGTTTTTAATCCATTATTATTTTTTAATAGACCGTCAACCACTCTATTAGAAAATGATAAAGTATAAATATCAAAATCTGGAAAATCATGAATTATATCTTCTAATTTTTCTGAAATATTATCTTTTACCGAAGCAGAAATATCTTGAGCAATAATAAGAACAGGCTTTTGAATTTTTTTTTCTATAGTTGTAATAAAAGGATTTAGCAATAAAAAAGAAATAATAGTAATAAAAATAAATCTTAATACAGAAAGCATTCTGATTATAAAAATGGATTTTATACCTGATTCTTTACGATAAAGAAACCAGGAAAAAAAAAGCACCTAATAATATACAAAATAAAATATATAATAAAGAATAATTAGAATTAATAAACATATTATTTATGTCAACATGCCTCCACAAACATGAATTACTTGGCCTGTTATATAACTTGACATGTCAGATGCAAGAAAAAGAGCCGTATTTGCGACATCTTTAGGCGAACCTCCTCTTTTTAATGGAATCTGCTTACTCCATTCATGTATTTTTTCTTGTGAAAGTGCTTTTGTCATTTCAGTTTCAATAAATCCAGGAGCTATTGCATTACAACGAATATTCCTAGATCCTAATTCTAATGCTACAGACTTAGTAAATCCATTAATTGCAGCTTTAGATGCAGAATAATTTGCCTGACCTGCATTTCCCTTAACCCCAACAACAGAACTCATATTTATAATAGAACCATTTCGTTGCTTTAGCATTATAGGTATAATACTCTTGGTCATATTAAAAACTGAATTCATATTAATATTCATTACTTCCGAAAAATCTGAATCACTCATTCGCATCAATAATCCGTCACGAGTAACACCCGCATTATTAACTAGGATATCTATAGTGTTATAATCTCTTTTTATATCATCCATTAATTTCTTAACTGATTCTAAATCAGATGCATCAGATTGATATCCTTTAATTTTAAATCCTTGACTTAAATATTCTTTTTCTATAGATAAGGCTTGATCATGTGAGTTTCTATAAGTAAAAATAACATTAGCTTCATGCTGAATAAATAGATCTAATATACCCTTACCTATACCTCTGGTTGCTCCAGTAATAATAACAGTTTTTTCTTTTAATAATTTCATATTTATATTTTTAACGTACTAAAATAATTAAGCCAAAATCTTTCTTCTTCCATCCTTCAAGATCTTGAAAATAAAACTCATACATATATGTATCTGCAGGAAGATCCTTTTTTGTTAAATAATGTGTCCCATCCCATCCTTTATCAGCAGAACATTCTAATATATTAATATCTTCTGTTCTAAAAACTAAACCGCCCTCAGAATCAAAAATATTAAATAAAAATGTAGATTCTCTTATACCGCTATACTCCACACATAACTTATCATTTAAACCATCATTATCTGGTGTAAAAGAGTTAGGTATATAAAAAAAATAATCAGATTTCATGCAAATATTATAATATGCAGTATCTAAACAACCATTAACATCTTCCACAACTAGTTTAACTGGAAAATATTTATAAGGAGATGAAATGGATATATCATTTGTAGGAAATATGTATGTAGGACTTTCTTCATAAATTAAATTACCATCATCAAAATCCCATATCCAATTAACAATATTTGTATTCTCAAAGTTAAAGAAACGAACTCTAGGAGCTATATTAGATATCGTATCTTCAGAAACATTAATTGAAGCAGTAGGAGCAAAATTTACATTAATTTCTACAGATCCAGTAATAGAGTCAGGACCATTAACAGCAGCATCTGAAAAATAAACAATATTGTATTCACCTGCAATACTCGTTTTAATTTTATAGATATTTAAACTTGTAATAATAGTATCTTGATTGACATTATCTATAGAATACACAAAAGTATATGGAGGGACTCCTTTGTTTTGAAAATCAATATATATAAGAGAAGGAGCTGAATTACTACAAATGGTATTTTCATTACTTCTAATCCATACTTCTTGGCATAACAAATATAGAGGTGAAAAACATAATATAAACAATAATCTAGCTAACATATTGCAAATATAAAAAAAGCCCTGCATCATACAGGGCTTTTTATCAACTATCATACAGAATGATTATTCATCCTTAACTTCCTCAAACTCAACATCAGTTACATCATCTGAATTGTCAGTCTTAGGGTTTTCATTTGCTTCTCCTTTTCCTGCATCTTGTGTAGCTTTATACATCTCTTCGGAAGCTTCTTTCCAAACAGCATTAATCTTCTCCATTGCAGCATCTATCATATCTATTTCTTTTTTTTCATAAACTGACTTCAACTCTTTTAATGCGTCCTCAATTGGCTTCTTTTTTTCCTCTGATAATTTATCCCCAAATTCTTTTAATTGTTTCTCTGTTTGGAAAATCATGGCATCAGCACTATTAATCTTATCAACTTTATCTTTTGCATTTTTATCTGCTTCTGAATTCGCCTCAGCTTCCTGTTTCATTTTTTGTATCTCATCTTCTGATAAACCTGAAGATGCTTCAATCTTAATATTCTGAGATTTTCCTGTTGCTTTATCTTTTGCTGAAACATTAAGTATTCCATTTGCATCTATATCAAAAGCAACCTCGATCTGAGGTGTTCCTCTAGGAGCAGGAGGTATGTCTGCTAGTTGAAATCTTCCAATTGATTTATTATCTGTTGCCATTGGTCTTTCTCCCTGTAAAACATGAATATCAACTGCGGGCTGATTATCTGCAGCTGTTGAAAATACTTCTGATTTCTTAGTTGGTATCGTTGTATTAGACTCAATAAGTTTAGTCATAACTCCTCCCATCGTTTCAATACCTAAAGATAGTGGTGTTACGTCTAATAAAAGAACATCTTTTACATCTCCACTAAGAACGCCACCTTGAATAGCAGCACCTACAGCAACTACCTCATCCGGATTAACTCCCTTTGAAGGAGACTTTTCAAAATACTTTTCTACAATATTCTGAATTGCAGGCATTCTTGTAGAGCCACCAACTAAAATAACATCATCTATATCTGAAGGATTCATTCCAGCATCCTTCATTGCAGCTTTACATGGTTTAATTGTATTCTGTATTAAAACATCTGCTAATTGTTCAAATTGAGAGCGAGTAAGTGTTCTAACTAAGTGTTTTGGACCAGAATCAGTAGCAGTAACATATGGCAAATTAATCTCTGTTTGAGTTGAAGATGATAATTCTACTTTAGCTTTTTCAGCAGCTTCCTTTAATCTTTGTAAAGCCATAGGATCTTTACGTAAATCTAATTTTTCATCCTTTAGAAACTCCTCTGCTAACCAATCAATAATTACCTGATCAAAATCATCTCCTCCTAAATGCGTATCTCCATTCGTAGATTTCACTTCAAACACCCCATCACCTAATTCTAATATTGATATATCAAAAGTACCGCCTCCTAAATCAAAAACAGCAATAGTTTTATCACTATCTGTTTTATCAAGACCATATGCTAAAGAAGCAGCTGTAGGTTCATTAATAATTCTCTTTACAGTTAAACCTGCTATCTCTCCTGCTTCTTTAGTAGCTTGTCTCTGTGCATCATTAAAATATGCAGGAACTGTAATAACAGCTTCTGTAACTGTACTACCTAAGTAATCCTCAGCAGTTTTCTTCATTTTCTGCAAAATCATAGCAGATATTTCTTGAGGAGTATATTTTTTACCGTCAATATCCACTCTAGGTGTATCATTACTTCCCTTAACTACTTTATAGGCGACATTCTTAATCTCCTTACTCATTGCTGAAAAACTCTCCCCCATAAATCTCTTAATAGAAGAAATTGTTTTTGTCGGATTAGTTATCGCTTGTCTTTTAGCACTATCCCCTACTTTTCTATCTCCACCTTCAATAAATGCAACAATAGAAGGTGTTGTTCTTGCTCCTTCAGCATTTGGAATAACCACTGGTTCATTCCCTTCCATAACAGAAACACACGAATTCGTTGTTCCTAAATCTATTCCAATAATTTTACTCATTTTATTATTTTTTTAATTTTTTATTATTTAATCAACATATACTGCAATTATAATGCCAAAAAAATATCAACATATAAATAATGACAAATTATGCTTTTTTAGATAAAAAAATAAATTTAAATGACAAAGTGTCAGTCAATACAAGGAGAAAGTGATTGAACATCAGTTAATTTAAATCCTCTATCAATCTCTACCAAGTGTTCAAGAGTACAAGGATTTAGTCCAACAGAATATATAGTAGAAGTATTACGAGCTGAAAAAATACCCAAACCGTTATTTATATTAGTATATTCTATCTTCTCCTGGGAAATACTACTTAAAGGACTACTAATATTAATATAGGTTGCTAATTCAGGTGTTCCAATTGTCATAACAAGTGATAAGCTACTAAATTCACGAATCTTTGTAGCGTCTTTTTCAATATTAGCTTGAATAAAATTAAAAAAATTAGAACCGTATAATTGTGTTTTTTTCACCAAAGGTGATTCAGGTATAACTGAAGGTTGCCTCCATAAAATAGATTTTTCTTCACCATTTTCAATGTAATTAAAAAAAACATCTAATTGATATACCAATCCAACATCTACATCGCCATATTTAGCAGGAAACCATCTTATTTCTTGAAAAACATCAGGATTTGAAGATTTATACAGAACATACGGACCAATTGTATCTAAACCCTTAAAAGAAAAACCCGAAATTAAATCTGTTGTAGCATGAACTATATTGGCAGTTTCTTTATTAATTATAGATAGATAATATGTATTGTTTTTAGTAAATGATGGAATAGAATCTGTCTTTACTGTATATATAACATTTTGTTGAGAATTAAAAGAACCAGACTGTTTTGGAAAAATAGTTGGATATAAATCTATTAACTTGGTAGTGTCAGAAAATCCATTGGATATACTATACAAGCTAACTTCTAATGACTTTGTAGAATAATATATTGAATCTGTTTGGCCCATAATTAGTGCGTCTCCTTCACCAAGATAAGCCTTATTTATTCTAACATATTGATACTCTTCATTCTGATCCAAAAGAGCATATACAATCATCGTTTCTTTCCAAGGAGTGATAACATCAAAATCTGTATCACAAGAAGTAAAAATTGACATAAAAAAAACAATAATTAAAATACGACTAATCATAAATGCAAACTTATAATATTATATCAAATGATAAAGGCAATATTTATAAATTTGCAAAAAAAACTAATTAATGAAAAAAATTATTTCAATTATAATTATCTTAACTAATAGTATTTCTACTAATATTTACTCACAAGAACTATCTGAAAAGAAATATAAATATGTAATCAAAGAAGATTTTAATGAAGAAGGAGGAAAATTCCCTATACAAAACTTAGAACAAGAATACACATTAATTGATAATAATGAATATTTAATAATCAACAACACTAACAATAAAAAAAAGGTTACAACTTATGTAAATATTAAAAATGATTTCTTATTAGAAACAGAAATAAAAATAG
>MDTG01422312.1_pt1 | contig 13345 bp, 12 predicted proteins | sample 811421 | NCBI WGS metagenome assembly MDTG01 (sample SAMN05326645, study PRJNA326480) | marine metagenome | isolation source: seawater | place: Pacific Ocean: South East | collected 2011 | reverse complement strand
TGGTCCACTGAATAACTTAAAAGAATATGATAAAATTTATTTGAAATTAGGTAAAATTGGTTTAATTGGTTTTGATATAAATATTCAATGATGAAAAAAATACTATTATTTTTAAGTATATTTTTTTACACAAGTTCAGTTTCAACTTTTGAAACGACTGCAAAACAAGCATATTTAATTGATGTTCTCTCGGGAGAAGTTTTATTAAAAAAGAATGAGACCGAAAAAATTTCTCCTGCCTCAATTACCAAAATTATGACAACTATAGTAGCTTTCGATCTAATTAAAAAAGGTGAGTTAAAGTTAGATGAAAAAATCAGAATTTCAAAAAAAGCATGGAGAATGTCTTCTAAAGGATACTCCTCTATGTTTATTATGCCAGGTGATAAGGTAAGTGTAGAAAATCTTTTAAAAGGAATTATCATTGTTTCAGGCAATGATGCATGTGTTGCTTTAGCACAAGGTATTGCTGGAACTGAAGAGGAATTTGTAAATATGATGAACTCGATGTCTAAAAAAATTGGATTGCCGAATACTAAATTTTCAAATTCTTCAGGGCTATTTAATGAAAATAATTATTCTACAGCAGAAGATATTGCTAAAATGTCTATTTATTTAATTAATAAATTTCCAAAATTATATGAATATTATAAAATTAAAAAATTTAAGTGGGACAGAACTGGTGGGGCCCCGATAACACAAGGAAATCGTAATCCAATTTTGTATAAAGACATGGGTGGCGATGGTTTAAAAACCGGTCATTTAGAAGATTCCGGTTATTCTTTGGCTGCTACAATTAAAAAAGATGAAAGACGTATTTTAAGTGTAATTAGTGGACTAAATTCTAAAAATGAAAGGTCAAAAGAAACAGTTAGGCTGCTTAGCTATGCTAAAAATAGATTTGATTTGCTTAAAATCAATAAACAAGATGAAAATTTTAAAATAAAAACATGGAACCTGAAACCAAAAAAAGTTCAGTTGGCATTATCTGATGACTTATATTTAACAATTCCTAAAAGACAAAAAAGTAAAATTAAAATTGAAATTGAACACGATGATCAGGTTTTGAAAACTGTTATAAAAGAGGGCCATCCTGTTTCAAAACTTAACATTTTTTTTGAAGATAAATTAATTAAAACCAAAATCTTGTACGCAACGACAAAAACAGAGAAAGAAAATTTTTTAATAAGATTTATTAATTCAGTAAGTTTTTTTATATGGGGATAAATAGAGGTGTTTTAATAACATTTGAAGGAATAGAAGGATGTGGTAAATCTACACAAATCAATAAAATTTATAAATTTTTAAAAAAAAAAAGAATTAGTTGTATAAAAACTAGAGAACCAGGTGGAACTCAATTATCAGAGAAGATTAGAAAGTTAATTATTCACGATTTAAAAAATAATGAGGATAACTTAACCGAGCTATTATTGTTATTTGCATCGAGATCAAATCATTTTATTAAAATCTCTACGTACTTACAAAAAAAATATGTTGTAATTTGTGATCGATATATAGACTCTACTTATGCATATCAACATTACGAACAAGGGCAAAGTTTGAAGTTTATTAATCTTTTACAAAAAAAAATTGATAATAATGTAAAGCCAAACATAACCTTTTTCTTAGACGTACCCCCAAGTGTATCTAAAAAAAGAATAAACAAGAGAAAAAAACTAGACAGATTTGACAAATATAACAAAAATAAAATGAACAAACTTAGAAAAAGTTTTATTAAATTAACAAAAAAACATAGAAGAATAGTTAAAATTGATGGTAATAAAAATGCAAACTTAGTTCATCAAGATATTATTAATTGTTTATTAAAAAAAAATGTCATTTAAAATATCTGATAAAATTATTGGATTTGAGAATGAATTAGCTTTTTTTTTAAAGCTCTATGATAATAAATGTTTACCAAGTACAATTTTATTCCAAGGATTAGAAGGTATAGGTAAATATAGTTTTGTATTACATTTGATAAACTCGATAAAATCTAAGAGCAATATTGCAAGTTTAGATAGCATGATAACTAACGATAATAATGTTTTATTATTAAATAAAAACGATTGTAATCGTGAATATAAATTTGAAGAAATAAAAAAAGTTACAGAGTTCTGTAAATACAAATCTTTTGATACTAAACCAAGGTTTGTTGTTATTAAATCTATAAATTTTTTAAATAATAGTTCAATAAATGCCTTATTGAAACTTACTGAAGATGTAAAAGAAAATATATATTTTTTTTTTACATCTAACTTTTTATCAAATAATTCAAAAGTATTAGAATCTCGATTTTTCAAAAAGAAATTATTTTTAAATAAAAAATTTTATAATCAGATTATATTTAATTTTTTTAAAAATAATAACATAGATAATATTAAGATAGATGAAAATATAAATGATACACCGGGTATTTTTATTAGAAAATATTTCCATAACTTGAATTACGACTTAGAGTCTTTAAAAAAAAATAATGAAAATCTATTTTACAAAATTATTAGTGAAAAAGTCATAAAAAAATTGAAAAATAATCACATTCAAGTTTTAAAAAAAATAAAATTAAATTTATTTTTAAAAAATGATATAAGTAAAATATTAACAAAATATACAAATGAATAAAAATTTTTATATAACAACACCAATTTATTACCCATCTGCAAAACCTCATATGGGACACGCGTATTCAAGTATAGCCGCTGATGTTATTGCCAGATTTAAAAAAATTGAAGGCTATAATGTTTTTTTTTTAACAGGTACAGACGAACATGGTATGAAAATTCAAAAAGCAGCTGAAAAAGAAAACAAAGACCCGCAAGTTTTTTGTAATGAAATATCTAAAACCTTTATAGATTTGACAAAAATATTAAATCTAAGTAATTCAGACTTTATAAGAACAACTGAGGATAGACACAAAAATACTGCAGTAAAATTATGGAATTTATTAGATAAAAATGAGCAAATATATTTATCTAAATATGCTGGATGGTATTCAGTTTCAGATGAGGCTTATTACTCTGAAGAAGAAATAGATGAAATCAATGGTAAAAAAATTTCTAAAGCAAGTGGTAGCCCAGTTGAATGGATGGAAGAAGAAAGTTTTTTTTTTAAATTATCAGATTGGCAAAAGCCTCTTTTAAAATATTACCAAGATAATCCTAATTTTATCAGGCCAGAGAGCAGAAAAAATGAGGTAGTAAGTTTTGTTTCCAGTGGATTAAAAGATTTGTCAATTTCAAGAACTACTTTTAAATGGGGCATACCTGTTCCAAAAAATAGCAAACATATTATGTATGTATGGTTAGATGCATTAACAAATTATATTAGTGCAACAAATTTCTTTGAAAACCATAATAAATATTGGCCTGCAGATACTCATATAATAGGTAAAGATATTTTAAGATTCCACGCTGTTTATTGGCCCGCTTTTTTAATGGCTGCCAAATTACCTTTGCCTAAACAGGTCTTTGGGCATGGATGGATATTGGCTGGAGAAGAAAAAATGTCAAAATCAAAAGGCAATATATTAGATCCTGTATCGTTAATAGATGAATTCGGATCAGACGAATTAAGATATTATTTAATGAAAGAGGTTATTTTTGGCTTAGACGGACATATTAATATAGATAACTTTAAAAATACAATTAATGATCTGGCTAATAACATTGGAAATCTTTCTAACAGAATATTTACTATTTTAGATAAAAATTATGATTGTAAAGTACCTGACATTTCATCTGGTTATACTATTAATGAAAATCTTTTGATTAATACAAAAGAATTTATTAATATAATTAATAATTATGAAATACATGATTATTTAAAAAAAATACATTCATATTCTTCAACATTAAATAAATACGTTAATGATAATGAACCTTGGAATAAAAAAAATAATTCTGAGCAAAATATTAAAAATATATTATATTCCACGATTATAGGATTAAAAAATATTTTTATATTACTTTATCCAGTTACTCCAAAATCAAGTATTTCGTTTTTAAAAAATATAAATATTTTTGAAAAAGATATAAATTTAAATTTGATAAATAAAGAGCTTGAAAAAGATAAAAAATTATCAAAACCAGATATATTATTTAAAAAATACTAATGTTTATTGTTGATAGCCATTGTCATCTATACTACGAGCCATTTGTTAATAATTTAAAAAAAACTATTGATGAGTGCAAATCTAAAAATGTCAAACAGTTTTTATCTATATCTGTAAATTTTGATACGTCTTTAAAGAATATTGAAATTTCTAAAAAATTTAACGAGATTTTTTGCACTATTGGATTGCATCCTAATAATGTATTAGACGGGCAAAAAGATTTAGATAAAATTTTAAACCTATACTCATCTAATTCTAAAATTATAGGCATAGGAGAAGCTGGAATAGATTTATTTCGATCAAAAGATAATCTAAATATGCAGATTGAATGTTTTGAAAAACAAGTTGAATTCAGCATTAAAAAAAATCTTCCAATTGTTGTTCATTCTCGAAATTCTGAAAATGAAACAATAGATGTTTTAAAAAAATATAAAAATAAAAATTTAAAATTTATTTTACATTGTTTCAGCGGATCAGAAAAATTTGCGCAAAGATGCATTGAGTTAAATGGTCTAATAGCTTTTGGCGGAATGATTACCTTTAAAAATTCCTTTAATCTTGTTGAAGTCTGTAAGCAAATTCCACTCAATAAACTTTTAGTTGAAACAGATTCTCCATTTTTATCACCACATCCTTTAAGAGGAAAATTGAATCATCCTCAAAATACGTCCTTAGTGGTAAAAAAAATAGCTGAAATAAAACAAAAAAGTCCAGATGAAATTTCAAAAATAACAACTGCAAATTTTAATGAATTATTTAAAATAAACTATAAAAATATTTTATAAAGATATGTCGGAATCAATATCTCATGCAATAGTTCTTCCTTTAAAAGAAAATTTTAGTATTAAAGAGTCTGGTGCTGTTTCCATTTGGGTAAATAGCTATTTGGAAGAAACAAAGTTTAGAAAAAATATTCATATATTTTGTTCGAAATTATTAAATGGACCATATTTGAGTAAAAGAAATTTAAATATTATCAAACGTGATAATAATAAACTTTTTTCAAACTATTCCTATATTAAGAAAATTTCAGAAATATTTGTATCAAAGAAAATTTATTCTGCCGAAGTTCACAATAGACCTGAATATGCAAAGTATTTAATTAATAATACAAATGTTAAGGTTAATTTAATATTTCATAATGATCCAAATAACCTCAGAGATAGTAACACCGTTGAAAAGAAAAAATTTTTATTAAAGAACTGTAATAAAATAATTTTTGTAAGTGAATATCTTAAAAAAAGATTTTTTAGTAATTTAAGCACAAGTCACAAAAATAATGTTGAAATAGTTGGCAATGCTATTGATAAATTAAAAAAATTTCCAAAAAAAAATAAGTTAATAATTTTCTCGGGAAAATTAAATAAATCTAAAGGTTATGACGTATTTGGAAAAGCAATAATCAAAATTCTTGACAATAATGCTGATTGGAGAGCTGTTGTTATTGGTAATGAACCTAGAGAAAAGTTTTTTTTTAAACATAAAAATTTGAAAATTTTGAATTGGCTGGAACATAGAAAGTTATTAAAATTTTTTGAAAAATCTTCCATAAGCGTTGTAAATCCGACATGGCAAGAACCATTTGGACGTACAGCAATGGAGAGTGCCTCGAGAGGGTGCGCGGTAATTACTTCGATTTCTGGTGGGTTGCAAGAAACATTTAAAAATAATTTAATATTAAAAAAAAATAATCATTTGCACCTTATAAAAAAAATTCAATTTCTTATTGATAATAAAAAAAAATTGTTATTTTATCAAAAACAAAATTTTAAAAATGTCATCCATGACATAAAAATAAAGTCTAAAATTTTAGACGATTTTATCCCAAGATATGAAATTATTAGTGCAAATAGTAAAAATCTAAGAATTTTACATATATCTACATTTGGCGAAAGGCTTAATCATCGAATATTTAATTTGTCAATTTCAAGTAAAATTTCAAAAGGATTAATCAGAAATAACCTAGATGTAATAAATTTTGATTATAGAGATTTTAGTAAAAAAAACTTATTTTTTAATTCTTTAGATGAAAAAATCATTTCAATAATAGAAAATTATAAGCCTCAATTAATAATTTGCGGTCATAACAATATTTTAAATCGAAAAACAATACTGCAAATTAAAAATAAGTTTAAATCAAAAATAATTATTTGGTATGAAGATGCCTTGGCTCCTGGCGGTCCAGATTATAAAGATAGTGTGAAGTTACTGGAGAAAAACTATGACTTGATAGATAAATATTTTATAACTACTCATCCTTCACAAATTAAAACAAGGATACCATTAAAAAAACTTAATTTCATGCCAGTTCCAGTAGATACTAATATAGAAAGCGAGAATTTTTATAATCATAAAAAAACAAAGGATTTATTTTTTGCTCTTAGTCATGGGGTTAATTTTGGTAAATTAAAAAAAGGGGTAATTGACGATAGATCTAAATTTATCGAAAAATTAATTCGTGATTCAGAAGGTAAAATAAGTTTCAATATTCTAGGTCTTTATAAGGAAGAACCAAAATGGAATTTTGCATTAAACGAAGAAATCATGAAATCAAAAATTGCTTTAAACTTGAGTAGAGGGGAACCAGCAAAATATTATTCAAGCAATAGGATTGCTACGCTAATGGGAAATGGTTGTTTAACAGCAATAGACGAGAAAGTTAAGTACAGTCATTTTTTTAATAGAAAAGAAATATTAATATACAAAAACTCGAAAGATTTGATAAAGAAAATTGTAAGAATTAAAGATAACCCAAAATTAATAAAGAAAATTTCAAAAAATGGGAAAAAAAAATATTTTAAATTATTTTCAAACGTAATTGTAAGTCAATTTTTAATTGATAAAACGTTTAATTTTAAAAATAAGTATAATTACATATGGTCTTAGCTAAAACTCATTAGGTTGAAATTTGAATAATACTTATGACCTCAAAAAAAATTATAGTTAAAATTGCAGCAGGATTAGGAAATCAAATGTTTATGTACGCAAATGCATATGCTTTATCTAAAAAATATTCATTCGATTTGACAATTGATAATACATCTGGGTATTTTCAAAAAAAAAATAGAACTTTGTCCAGAGAATATGGGCTGGATATATTTAATTTGAGTTCAAAGAAATCTTTAAGCAGTGACAAATTTGATAGTTATTTGAGACATTTTCTTAAAAAACTATTAGTTTTTTTTGACATATTTCGTCATAAAAAAACTTTTTTTAAAGAAAAAATAAATAAAAATAAAATATCTAGTTTTATTCCTATTGATTTAAGTAATAGTAGAAAAAATATATATATTGAAGGTTACTATCAGAGTGAAAAGTACTTTTCTGTACTAAAAAAAAACATTCAAAAGGAGTTTACTATTAATATTTCCGATTTGAATTCTAAAGATATATATATAAATGATTTAAAAAAAACTAATTCAGTCTCATTACATTTGAGAAGAAATCGATTTAAAAGTAATGATGGAAGATTTGGTGATCCAAATTATAAAGGTTCAGTAACATTTGATAACGTAATTGATTACATGATTCGTGGTATTGATTATTTTAAAAAAAATACAATTAATCCACATTTTTTTGTATGGTCAGATAATTTTGAGGATATAGAGAAATATTTTAATGGCGATGATTTCACATATGTTAAAGGAAAAAATATTAAGCATGATTTCTACTTGTTTCAATATGCAAAAAATTTTATAGTTTCGCCATCCTCATTTCACTGGTGGGGAGCGTGGTTAAATAATTATGTAAACAAGATATGTCTTAGACCAAAGGATATTAATCCATCAAATAATACTGATTTTTGGCCTGAAAAATGGATAAGTATTTAAAAATTATCAAATAAATGTTTTATTATTTAAATTGTTATAAATGTAAAAAATCTGTCAAAGTTTCAATTAAAGATTACAGAGTTAAAAAAAGAGTTTATTGTAAAGCATGCTTAAACAAAACATTTGATAAAATAAAAAAATCTAAATATTTTTGATTTTAGGAAATTGTGCTCTTATTTGTGGTATCCAGTTTCGAATTTGTCTAATCCTATTTTTTGGCGAAGGGTGGGTACTTAAGAACTGAGGTACACTACCACCCATCTCTTTTTGCATTCTCTTCCAAAGTTCTGCACCTTCATACAAATTATATCCTGTTAAAGATGCAAATGCTAAACCCAAATAATCTGCCTCAGACTCTTGTTTTCTGGTAAATGGATTGAATATACCAACTTGCAAAACATCAATTCCTGTATTTCTACCAACAGTATTCCTGGTTCTACTTATTACACCTCCTGTAAAAATATCAATTACAGCTGTACCAAGATTTAGTGCCATTGCTGCGCTAGCTCTTTCAACTGAATGTTTTGCTACTGCGTGTGCAATTTCGTGACCCATTACATTAGCCAAACCATCCTCATTTTTGGTCACCTTCAATATTCCTGTATAAATGGCAATTTTTCCACCTGGCATACACCACGCGTTTAAAGTTTTGTCATCATCAACTAAAATATATTCCCATTTAAAATTTTGTGTAGGATCTTTCAAACTTTTACTTTTAAAATAATAAGAGATTGCCTTCTCCATCTTACCGCCAATTCGTTTAATCATATTTAGAGTAGCAATATCTTTGCTCATTTTAGCTTTTTTTTTAAAAGCAGAATATGCTTTCGCAGCATTAGCGTTGATGGTTGATTCTGGGTATATTTTAAGTTGTTTCCTTTGTGTTATTGGGGTTGATGAGCAAGAAGGCAGTATAACAGCACAACATCCACAACCAAAATATTTGATAAAATCTCTTCTTTGCATTAAAATTTAATAATATATAACGTTATAATATATTAATTCTATGAATTTAGATAATAAAATTTTAATAATAATTTTAGCATTAATTCTTTGTTTTATCATCTATTCAGCAGGAAATAGTATTTAAAACATGTCAGAAAATATCAAAAAAAAAGTATCAATAGTTAAAAAAATTCGAAATTATTTTCTAGCGGGAATAGTTGTCCTAATACCTATTGGAATAACGATATATTTTTCTTTATTTGTGGAAAGAGCATTTTCAAATTTATTACCAAAATACTTAAATCCTAATAATTTATTACCGGTTGATATTCCCGGTTTAGAAATTTTGATAACATTTTTTCTTATTACCTTTATAGGGATGCTATCTGTTACATTTGTTGGGAAATATTTTTTAAATTTAAATGAAAAACTTTTAAGCAGGATACCTGTATTAAAAACTATTTTTAATGGTTTAACACAATTAACTAAAAGTTTTGCATCCGTAGATAGCAACAATCAAAAAAAAATGGTTTTAATTGAGTATCCAAGAAAAGGAATTTATTCTCTGGGTTTTGCTACAAGTATTAATACTGGAGAAGTAACAAGTAGAGTAGGTGAAAAGATGGTCAATATATTTGTTCCTACTACTCCAAATCCTACAAGCGGTTTTTTACTTGTTGTACCTGAAAAGGATGTTACCTACCTAGATATGTCTTTTGAAGAAGCCTCCAAGTTTATAATGTCTGCAGGCTCTATAAAAAGTCCAAAATAGTCCGCTCAAGAGGAACAGAGATGGCTATATCGCTATTAACTCTTGAGCTTAAGAAATATCTAATAATTTTTTAATATTTGTCTAGTTAAATAATGTTTACTAATATTTAATGTAATAAGTTAATTATAGCTATTAACATATTGAATTTGTTGTATTATTTGTATATATTAATAAATACACATATTATTTAATTTTTTGTTAAAAATTTGAAAATACATGCTGATTGAACAAAATGTATTTTGCCAGTTAATCTAATCTAAATTTCATTAATTACATTGCTTATGTTTTATAAAATATTCATAAAAAGCAGTTTAATTATATTCATTTATCGATGAGAACAGTAGATTTAAGATTATAACAAGGATAATTAATCTGTTGACTCGAACTTATATATAATATAATTATTCCGATAATTAATGGTTATCGGAAATTTATGAGCAATATAGTTACAAATGTTAAAAACCTTGAAATAGAGACATTAAAGAATTTAAAAAATTCTAAAGCCAATAACACTCTAAGAGCTTACCAAGCGGATTTTAATGATTTTTCTGATTTTTGTAAATCAAATGGTTTCAATTCGTTACCAACAGATCCAAAAATTATAGCTCTGTATCTTACACATCTCAGCTCATCTTTTAAATTCAGTACTTTAAAAAGAAGATTGGCATCGATTAAAGTCATACATAAACTTAAGGGACATTATATCGATATAAAAAATCCGATTATCTCAGAAAATTTAATGGGTATTAAAAGAAAATTAGGCGTAAAACAATTATCAAAAAAACCAATATTAGTGAATGATCTAAAATTAATTGTGCAGGCTATAATGGACGAAAAAAATGACAAAAAAAAAATACAAAATAAAGCATTGATTTTATTAGGTTTTGCTGGTGGATTTCGAAGATCTGAACTTGTTTCTATAGACTTTGAGGATATCGATTTTGTTACCGAAGGTATAAAAATATATATTAAAAAATCAAAAACTGATCAAACAGGTATAGGTATGATTAAAGCCATCCCCTTCTTTGAAAACAAAACATTTTGCCCTGTTGTATCATTAAAGGAATGGATAGATCATGCAAATATAAATAGCGGTAGAATATTCAAGATTTCTGATAAGTCAGTTGCTTTAATAATAAAAAGATATGCTCTTAAAGCTGGACTTGATAACACGAAATATGCTGGTCACAGTTTAAGATCAGGTTTTGCAACTTCAACGGCAGAAACTGGTGCAGATGAAAGAAGTATAATGGCTATGACAGGTCACAAAACAACCCAAATGGTCAGAAGATATATACAAGAAGCAAATTTATTTAAAAATAACGCGCTAAACAAAATAAAGATTTAGTCAATATTCTTAATATATTCTTTTCGGTATAAGTGTGGTGAGCCCTGCAAGATTCGAACTTGCGACCCATTCCTTAAAAGGGAATTGCTCTACCAACTGAGCTAAGGGCCCACATAATTTAATAAGGATTATTGACTCATATATTGATATATCTAGGAAATTCAAGCATTTTAAGCATTTAATATATCAAAGTGCCTATTATAGAATTCTTGAAACTGCCCGTTTTTAATTGAGTTTCTGATCTTTTTCATCAAATCTTGGAAGAACGCAACATTATGCCACGTAATCAAAGTTGATGCTAAAATTTCATTACAATTAATCAGATGATTTAAGTAATTTTTTGAGTACAAGTTTGATGCAGGACAATCAACATTTGTATCTAATGGTGTATCGTCGCTTTGATATTTCGCATTTCGCAAATTGATTTTACCTTTCCATGTGAAAGCAAGTCCATTTCTACCTGTCCTGGTTGGTAAAACACAATCAAACATATCTATACCCCTTTTTACAGCTCCTAACAAATCCCCCGGTGTCCCAGTTCCCATTAAATATCTCGGCTTATTTTTATCCATTTTTACCGAAATTTGTTCAACTGTATCAAACATTTGAATTTGTGGCTCACCAACAGCTAAACCTCCTAGCGCATATCCATCAAAACCAATTTCTTTTAAATTATTTAAAGACTCTTTTCTTAAATCATCAAATATACCACCTTGCACAATACCAAAAAGCATTTTATCAGGATTATTACCAAAGGCGATTTTTGATCTTTTTGCCCAACGTGTAGATAAATTCATTGAATCTCTTATTCTTTTTTTATCTTTGGTGTATTCAGGACATTCATCAAAGACCATAACAATATCAGAGTTAAGCTTTTTTTGAGTATCTATACTAATTTCAGGAGATATAAAAATTTTTTTTCCATCAATATGTGAATTAAATGTTGCTCCGTCTTCAGTAATCTTAGTATTTTTAGATAGAGACATGACTTGAAAACCACCTGAGTCTGTGAGAATAGGTTTTTTAAAATTCATAAAATTATGAATCCCCCCTACTCTTTCTATCCTTTCAGTACCAGGTCTTAAGTATAAATGATAAGTATTACATAATATTATTTGTGAATTTGTTTGATTAATTTGGTCAACTGTTAAAGCTTTAACGGTTGCTGCTGTACCAACAGGCATAAAAGTTGGAGTATCTATAATTCCTCTTGGAATAATTATTTGACCTAAACGTGCACCATTGTCTTCTTTAATCAACGAAAACTTCGATGACATTTATTTTTCTACTGTGATTTTTTCAATGATATCTGGATTATCTACAGAGCCTGAACCGGGTGCTCCTTTTTTAATTTGATCAACAAATTCCATTCCAGAAATTACCTTACCAAAAACTGTATATTGACGATCTAAGTGTGGATGAGTATCGAAACAAATAAAAAATTGACTATTCGCACTGTCTGGACTTTGCGATCTAGCCATAGATAGAACACCTCTCTCATGAGGTATATCATTAAACTCTGCATTAAGATCTGGCAGATCAGATCCGCCAGTACCTACCATTCCAGGATTAAAGCTTTTTTTTGTATTTCCGTGTTTAACATCACCGGTTTGGGCCATGAAACCATCTATAACTCTATGAAAGGCAACTCCATCGTATTTACCTTCTTTGCTTAATGTTAATATTCTTTTTACATGATTTGGTGCGACGTCATTAAATAACTCTACCTTAACGTCACCATATTTTAATTTAATTGTAATTTTTTGATTTTCCATTGCTTCTCCTTGTGTTGTAAAATTTAAAAATAATATAAAAATTATAATTTTTTTAAATTTCATTGTTATTTATATTTTTTCTTTAAATACATTAATGCAGGTTTTGGTGCAAATTTAGAAACATCACCCTTTAGTGATGCAATTTCTTTTACCATTTTAGAAGATATTGCTTGATTATCAATATCGGCAGTTAAAAAAATTGTTTGAATATTTTTATTAAGTTTACTGTTCATACCAGATAATTGGAATTCATATTCAAAATCAGCAACCACCCTCAGCCCCCTTATAATAATCGATGCATTAATTTTTTTGCAATAATTTACCGTTAAATCATCAAAACTTACTACTTTAATTTTATCTTTAATAGATTTGGGTAATTTAAGAACTGTTTGATTAATTATATTTATTCTATCCTTAAGAGAAAAAAGACATTTCTTATCTTTATTATTAGCTACCGCAACGTAGAGTAAATCTATAATTTTTGTTGCTCTTTTAATTATATCAAGGTGTCCAAAAGTTAATGGATCATAAGTCCCAGGATATAAAGCTATTTTTTTAATCATT
>MDTG01210283.1_pt1 | contig 13345 bp, 10 predicted proteins | sample 811421 | NCBI WGS metagenome assembly MDTG01 (sample SAMN05326645, study PRJNA326480) | marine metagenome | isolation source: seawater | place: Pacific Ocean: South East | collected 2011 | reverse complement strand
GACTTACATCTCTCTTCTTCTTCTTCTTCTTCTTCTTCTTCTTCTTCTTCTCCTTATAGGATCGGGTCCTCTCCACTGTCATGGTTCCGAAATCTTCCTTACAGTTGGTGGCTTTGTGTTGCGTGCAAGTCGCGGCGAAGTGTGAAGAGACGGAGGAGTTAGTCCCAAGTCTCTCAAAGTTGAGATATTTTGGCTCAAATATTTATTCCGTAGATATCATTCGAAAGATGGAATTGGCCGTGTGCGTTGAATTGAAATGGTCCATGGGCGTAGTAAGACCTAGCCATTTTATTGAGGCTATCGTTGCTTTGACCAGAAAACCGGATGATGGTAACATTGAACGGGTGCAGATTTCCGATAAGCTTGAAGATGTGAGCTACGCAATGTACCATGCGATCGTTTCAGACGCGGAAATTTCTGCTGTCAGACCGTCTCGACTCGCTTTGGCATGCATTTGCGCTGCGAGATTACATTTAGAGAGCGAAGGGTTCCTTTGTAACGAACCGATGTTGACGGATGATTTGAGATTGGCCGTCATCGACGATTCATGGTTGGCTACGAACGAACTCGAGTTATTTTCGCGAAACATCTTGGAACGATACAATTCATCCATGACTGAAAATCATCAGCACCACCACCACCACCACCACCACCAACAACAACAACAACAACAACAACAACAACAGTGTAAGACCGTCATTAATAATGACAATGTATGTGCCAATAATGAGGGTGTAGACGATACAGTTAATGGACCGTCATTTTCGTCTCAAGCGTCGCAATACGAGCACGCGAATGTAGCAGAAGAGGAGAGAAAGGATGAAGATGAAGACATGGTGTACGAAGACGAAGACGAGGTAGGAAAAGGAGGACATGGTAACGATGACGACGACGGTATCGAGTGCAATGACGATGATGACAATGTGTCTCCGTACAACGAGAATTTGATGATGCAACTGCCATCTGGAGATGCTGACACCATTGCAAAGCAGCGAAGATCGAAGAATCTCATTCATATGAATGTTGAAATGATGATGGATAAGGATCGTCCGAAGACGTTGGCTTCACACGCGGCGTCTTTTGAATCCATGATTGATCTCGTGTCGCCAACGTCGCCTTTGGATGGGCCATGGTTCTAGTTAATAGAAAAAAAGGGGGTGAGCGTAGGAAGAGAAAGTGAGTTTTTCAGAAAGGAAAAACTTACTTTTTTTCATGCATCGAGTATTACATACTCCTAGTATGTGTTGTGCAAATAAGTGTATATAAAAGAGAAATCATACGAAAAAATCATAAACATGTGCATCTCTATGTGTATATGCGTTTCTTCTGCATGCGTCTATCTATGTATACAAATTAAATTCTTCTAGTCTACCCTGATGCCGCCAGACGTGATTGAATAGCCGCAACTATTTCTCTCTGGCGGACTATCCCAACGGACGATGCCGTTCTTGCTGTCCCTCCTATCTAATAGCAATCTCTGTGTTACACATCTTGACCACGATAAAGGCAAAAAGTCTTTGTGATTCGTACCAATGGGATCAAGCTTCGTTGTAGTTTTCGTGCAAAGAAATGTGACGCGTCGTTTACGAGCTACAGTTAACATTTTTTGCCCGACCGAGAAGTGCACGTTTTGTAAATTAAAAGGCGCATTCTTATCACGACGGGACGCGCGATCTATCCAATAAAACGCGGCTACATTATCAACGAGTACCAACCTTACTGGCGTCGTGTTGTTGTTAGTGTTGTTGTTTCTATCGTGTTGTTCAGATAAACTTGGAAATTGCATAAACTTCTCATCCTTTTCCATAATTGTCAAACACTTGAGCAAATCTATGCTCGAATAGCATCGTATTAATCGAAATCTTGATAATGAAACATTGTGACAGTCGTCAAATATAGATTCTCGCGTGATGACATTCTCTGGCTGTTGTTGTTCTTTCTTATCGTCATCTCCTACTTCGCGATGATGAATCTGTAACGTCTCCTTAATCCTCGATTGTAAGACTTCCAAAAACCGTAACGTGTCAAATTTCGCGTCTAAATCGATTAAAACGCATCCTCGCTCGCTCCCGTTGAATGGGATGTTGTGTAAGACTCTCGGCAATATTGCACCCACAGCAGTTTGAATAAGCAATTCAGTCTTCCCACTCCCACCTAACCCACAGGCTTCAATCACTTGCGAATGTTTCAAGGATTTGTGTTGGTCTAAAAAGGATAAACCAGAGTGTAAAGGTTCGATTTTTGCTCGCGCGAAGACGTCCGCACCTTGTGTTTATACGCGCGTGTATCACATAAGAGAAAGAGATGCAAGAGGGAGTCAGTCGAAAAGGAATTTTGAAATTTTCGCCGTCCAGATTGTAAAAAGAAGAAAGTGTGCGACTCAAAAATCGAGCACATGCGCGTAAGAAAGAAAGAGATATCACTCACCCGTTTCGTCCGCTTGGAGAAACTCTAACAGGGAGGATTTCGCGCCGCTCGTCTCCATTTATCGCTGTTCGAATTCTATCGCGTGTCTTTTATATTTTCATCGATTTTCACGCGCAACATAATAAATAAAAAAAGGCCTTTGGCTCCAATCCAAACATAAAAGAAGAAAAGAATTACTATTTTGCTTCAGATAAAAATGTTTTCGATATCGGCATCGGCATCCGCCTCGGTGCCAAAGAAGAAGTTGGCGTTGGTCACGGGAACAACGGATGGCATCGGTAAACACACCGCCAGAAGATTAGTGGAGCAAAAAATAGACGTCATCGTACACGGTCGAACGCGAGAGAGAATCGAGAAAGCCGTCGAGGAGATTAACGAAGTAACAGGAGGAGGAAAAGGAGATGGAGGCAAAGTCGTCGGCGCGATTTTGAGCGATTTGAGCACTTTAGAAGGCGTGGAGAACTTGTTTGAGAGTTTACATAGAGATGTTGTGGAAAAAGAAAACAGAAAGTTGGACATTGTCGTGCAAAACGCGGGTGTGTTTCTTCCCGAAAGGAAGACGAATGATAGAAAAATCGAACTGACTTTTCAAATCAACGTTTTAGCCCCGTATATGTTGAACGCTCTGTTGTGGAACAATGACTGCTTAGATGAAGATGCTAGAATATTGAACGTAGCGTCAATTTCGCAAACGAGTGGCATTCAATTGGACGACTTGACGTTTGAGAAACAATGGAGCGACCACTGGTCGTATTCTCATTCAAAGACGTGCATGAAAAGTTTAAGTTTTGAGATGTATTTAAGAATGTTGAAAAAGAGCGAGATTCAGAGAACAATACTGACGTGCGATCCTGGGACGGTGAACACGAAGATGTTGTTAGCCGGATGGGGGGCCTGTGGTATTCAAGTTTATGAAGCGAACGACCAGTTCGAATTAGTCACGAACGACAAATTCACTTTGCCACAGAACAACGGTGGATATTTCGTCAACCGACGGTTATCGCAAGAGGCAAAGAGTTCGCCGGAGACGAGGTTGGTTTGGGAGACATGCAAAAGAGAGACGGGGATGTCGTTCGAGTTTGACATCTGATGTTTTTAGAAAATCACATATCATCATCATCATCGGATGTTTTATATAAATAAATGTACCATGGTACCCGTAATTTCGAAAATAGATACGTCATCCACCGCATCGTCATTAAAATAATCATACATATTTTTTTAGTTATTACGTTTAGATAGTAAACACCATTTACGAAATATGGCCTGGGGCCAAGCTCGCTCTCGACTGAATGCGTCTAGTTCTTCTCAGTTTCGAGGTCGCAACTGGGCCGCCGCCAGTAAACAAGTCGATGGTGGTTCGCAATCCAAACTGAAAGGTTTTAAATCTTACGGGGGAGGAGAATCGACTTTACAGTTTTTGTGTCGATCGAAAGCGTTACCGTTGTGGTTTGCGATCGTCTGTTGCGTCGGGTTAGTGTTGTATGCTCGACCGCAGATTTCTTCTCCCTATTCTTCTTCTTCCTCTTATATCTATCGTGAAAATACGGCGTATAATTACCACTCGGAGCAAGAACACGAAGTCGATTTGCGACGAGCGGTGACGAAAAACATAAAAGAAGACGGCAATGGAGACGACGACGAGGAAGAATTAGAAGACTCGTCGAAGAAACATGCGTCGACTGCGAAAGCTGCAGCAGTGAAAGCTCACAAGATTGTCCACGAAAAATCATCCGCTGATAGTGGTAATGATGGCGCTGACGAGACTACGAAGAATAAAAAGATAGCAGCAGCAGCGGCGAGTGTGAACAAGAAATCGACAAAATGTCTAGCGCAATTAGACGGCGCTCGGACTTTCTATTCCGGGGTATCCAACATACTCCCGGTGTGTAATTCTTTGAGACAGAAACCGGTGTTTAATTTCGACGGAGAGTTGAACGACGCGCCGACAGTGAAGTTTGGGAAAGCGGTGAAAGTATTTTCGTTCAACGAGACATATCGGTACGCGCACATGGTTACCGCGGCGGCATTGCCAAACGATGTCATCGTGGCCGCATTTCAAGCCGCGCCGAGTTTACGAATGGAAAACGGGCAAGCAAAGTTTGCTGTAGAAGGTTTACCGGACCAAATCATTTTATACTCGGTTTCTAAAGATGGTGGTAAATCATGGAGCGGCAGCAAGAGAGCGCCAGTTGGGAATGAAGGGAGAGCCGTTTGGGCACCAGTCTTGCACTACGACGAAAACGCGAAAAAGTTAATATTATTTTACGCGGCGTCGGAGTTATGCGTTAGACATCGCGGGAAATCAGTGTCAAGATCAGATCCAGGTGGGCACATCAAGATGATTGAAATCGATAGTTTTGGCGAGGATGGGAAAATTGTGGATGAAAACTTGTGGTCCGCTCCAAAGATGGTGTACGAACAAAAACGAGGAGAAATGCCGTATTTAATTGCAAATAAGCCAATCAAAGCTTCGAACGGCGATTTAATTTTACCTTTCTGGCAAGAATATAACTTCAAATACGAGAGCTCGGATTCGGTTAATCCAAACGACGAAGACAGTAGTAATAGCGATAATACTGACAACGTAGGTGCATGTGTAACGAGAACATACGCGGAAGGCGAATGTCCACCGGATCGAGAAACCGTTTCCGGAGTACTCATATCCTCTGATAACGGGAAGACGTGGACGAAAAAAGGTGACATCAGACATCCCAAAACAAGTTTGTTGGAAGGTGCGATTGCTGAAATATCGGCGTTACCAAAAGGATCAGATGAACCACAAGCGGCATTGACTATGCTCTTTAGAACAGATTGTGGATGTGTGTTTCGATCAATGTCGTTCGATTTTGGCGCGACGTGGTCAGATCCGCAACCGTCGCCCGGAAATTTACCAAACGTCAACACAAAGTTGGACATGACTTCGTTGTATCCAACCGGTCACTTAGCGATGGCGTTTAACAATCATCGACGATGGGAACACATGGGGAGTAAAGATCATCCGTGTAAGATGTGTCGAACACACTTACACTTCGCGTTGAGCTCGAATGGGGGCGAAGATTGGACCACTGTCGCGGCCTTTGATGATTTGGTCCAACCGGACGTTCGAATTCACTACCCGAGTATTTTGCCGTTGGGAAGAGGCGATAATGTTCGGGATGACCGCGTTTTGGTCCTGTATTCCAAGTTTTTCTTAGGAAAGTGTAAGGAGAGTGAGAAAGGTCAGTCCCCGCTGATTTGTCCAGGCTTTAACGATCGAACGCAAGGTATTATCGCCAGACGAGTCGATACGCACTTACTCTTTTTGGGTAACCTTTCGCCTTTGACAGCGAAAACTACCGTAAAAGGCACGCCAGAAGATCCTCACTCGAGACCAGATCCATCTGACACCGTAGCGTTGACGGTGTTGAGACAGTTTCTCACATGGTGGAAAGAAAAGAACATTCCTGACGATTACCCTGCAACGAAAATGAAACCAGACGCATTGCAGGAAGGCAGAGGTTTCGTTCGAATTAGAACCATGCGAAGGAAAAACATTGCTAGTAGATTTTGGGACAAAGTTGTGGATTCGTTACACGATAGATTTGATTTGAGACGAGTCGGTGGAAGCGCATTTTACCGAAGACACAAACGATTGATGAATGAGTTTTCCTCGATGGCAGACGACGTCCTCGCAGTTTTAGGTGTGGATAAGAAACCAGGAGTAGATGGAGCAGATGAGGGCGAAGAAAACGAAGAAGGAAAGAAATAATAGCGGCAGCTTCTATACATTTATAGTTTTTTAACAATGCGTTAATAAAACCAATAGTTCTCTAACTAAATGAAATCCGAAGCGCGTCGCGCCCCTTGCCTTCGCACTAACTCTTCGCTCGTATTCGCGCCTACGATTACGTTTGATTCTTCGTCCTTGTAGCCTTTTTGTCTGCTAAGTTTACTACTACTATTTCCATCCATGTCTCCACCACTATCATCTTCATCAATTTTCATTTTACTGACGGACACAATAAATACTAACAGCATGATCGACATCAACACTCCTAATCCTTTATTCACGTCCACGCTCTCTTTCTCTATAAACTCGTATTTCAACAACACGTGTTTGGGCCATGCGCTTCTTTGCGTCGATGTCAACGAAGATGACAACCACTCCTCTGCGAGTGAGTCAAAATGTTGATAATGTAACTGTTTCTTTGCTCCTTTCTTCTCTATGTACGACGAACCGCTCTTCACGTTCACGATGTGTCCGGCGTAATGCGTGAAAGTGAACGTGATCATCGGTATCTTCTTCTCTCCTTTTGTTTTTCCTCGCGAAGAAAAAGAAGAATAGAACCGTAAAGGCATCCACACCGTAAAATGTCTCTCGTTATCGAACGCAAATTGTATCTTAATCTCATTTGATTTGTCATCTAGCAACGCGTCCACCATCAATTGCGACGGTTTCTCCACTTTAAACGCGATCATTTTATTCCTAGCAAAGCTCGGACAGTGCTTCTCTACAACATCCATCCACTGCGTTCGTTGCTTCGAACTTTTCACTTGCATTCGAGCGCTCGTTGGGACGATGTCCCCGCGGTGTAGGTCACCACGCGTGCCGAGTAGTGAACAGAAGAAGAGCGTCGTGAGAAGAAGAAGAACAAGAAAAGGTCTCATTCTCTCTCTCTTAGCGTCATCATCACCTTCTTCTTCTTTTTTTTTCTTCTTCTTCTCAGAGGGTCGTCGGAAAGTCGTCGGAAAGTCGCGCAATCGAAACACAAGCCCATTCTCCAGTCTCTTTTAGTGATTGAAACTGCCGTTTCTTTCCACAAAATTCTTATTATTATTGAATTATTCTAGTATATAGTAGTCACATAATCACAAACATAATCACGCACGTACACGCGCACATACACGCATCGTTAAACGAATAAGCAAGTATGGACGAAGAGTACGACGCGATCATCTTGGGCACCGGGTTAAAAGAGTGTTTATTAGCCGGCGTTTTATCGAAAGAAGGGTACAAAATCTTACATTTAGATCGAAACGCGTACTACGGGGCAGAAAGCGCGAGTTTAAATTTGAAACAGCTGATCGAGAAATTTCGTCCGGGAGAGAAAGGCCACGGGAACGAGAAAGAGTTCGAGGAAAAGTTGAAAGAAAAATACGGTCGATGGCAGGATTGGAACATCGATATGGTTCCGAAGATGATGATGGGAAATGGTTTATTGGTGAAACTTTTAGTTCATACTGGAGTGCACAACTACGTCTCGTTCAAAGCGTGTGAAGGGTCGTACGTGTTCAAACAAGGGAAGCTGTTTAAAGTCCCTGCGACAGATAAAGACGCGTTGAGGTCGCCGTTGATGGGGATGTTTGAGAAGTTGCGCGCGAGGAGTTTCTTCTTATTCGTGCAAGACTATGACGAGACGCGGGTGGAGACACATAAAGGATACGATTTGAGGACGATGACGTCGAGACAATTGTACAAAGAGTACGGGTTAGCGGACGAAACTATTCAGTTTATTGGACACGCTTTGGCGTTGTATACGGATGAGAGGTACATGGATTTTCCGGCCATTCATATGGTCAAAGCAGTCAAGTTGTACGAAGAGTCTCTAGCGAGATTCAACACCGGGAGTCCGTATATTTATCCATTGTATGGCTTAGGAGAATTGCCGCAAGGATTCGCTCGATTGTCGGCAGTGTATGGCGGGACGTACATGTTGAATAAACCAGACGCGGAGGTGAAGTGGAACGAGGAGACTGGAGAGGCCATCGGAGTGAGTGCAACTATGGAGGACGAATCCGGCGGTTCTGCCACCGAAGGAGAGGAAAAGAAAGGTCCGCAAGTTATCATGGCAAAGGCAAAGCACGCAATTATTGGGGATCCGTCTTATTTTCCTAAACACACCGTAAAAATTGGGTCCGTGGCCAGAGCTTTGTGCTTTCTCTCGCACCCGATCGATAACGTCGACAATGCACACTCAGTGCAAATCATAATCCCGGCTTCGCAAGTCGGTAAGAAGAACGATGTGTATGTCTTTGGATGCTCATACATGCACAACGTGTGCTCGAAAGGACGGTACATCGCATTCGTAAGTACAAATGTAGAAACTACAAACCCGGAACAAGAATTAGCGTCTGGTTTATCGTTGTTAGGCGCGATTGACGAAAAGTTTGTTCACATCTGTCCCATCATGGCACCAACGACGGACGGGATAAAAGAAAAGGCGATTATTAGTCGAGGGTACGATGCGACCACGCACTTTGAATCAACCGTTAGAGACGTGTTAGACATGTATAGAAGAGTGACTGGGAAGCAGTTGGATTTGAGTCAAATCGATGCGAACGAAGCAGCCACGGAATAAGTTTTAATGTAAACAATAATACGCTTTCTTTTCTCATATGATAAAAATACCTTTTTGTTTGGCTACAATGATTTTATATAATAGAAGAACAGTCTCTCGTGAAGATATTCATCACGTTGCTCTCCCAAACGGGTTTTGCAGCCGACTTAACATCGCCGAATTGCGCCCAGTCGTCCGAGGCGTTTCACCCAGAGCAGATAAGAGCGTGTTCAGTTCATCTTTTGAAAACGAAGGGATGTTGGGAGGCAAATCACCCGTAGGTTTATCTTGAACGGTTTTTAATCGCTCCTCCAGGCTAGATTTCAAAAACTCGGCTTGCTTTGCGCTCAATGGCGGTGGCTGTACCCCGGCAAACGGCGTCGCTTTGGTGCCGGCTTCGTCGCCTCGTGGAGTCACCGCGATGATCCATTTCAACACTTGGTGCATATCCAACACCGGACTCTCAGGGGCCATATTTGGTAAACCAGAGGTTAAATTCTTGTCCGAAGTTAACGTGTTAAACCCAAACGCTGCTTCAGAAGCCGTCGGTGAGAATGAGGCGTTGAGTTCTTTCAACAATTCCAACTCCGCTCCGGTGAGCAAGTTAAAGTTGGGAGTATTGACTAAAGGCGAGAAATCTAAAATCGACGGCGTTGTTCCGTTTCCATTGAATCTACTACTCGAAGGAACCTTTAACGACGACAAAGATGGTTTTACCCACTTATCGGAGCCTTTAAACGGCGATAACGTCGACCCAGGTGGTCCACCTCTTCCCCCTTTAATATCTAACTTTTTTATATTTGTACCGCCCGGACTGCCCTTCACATGTGCTGCCGCCGCTTTCGCCAGCGTCGAACTCGTCGGTTTCTTTGTAACGTTCGCTGGGGCTTTCTTCTCGTCTTTGTTGTTAATCATTTTTTTCGCTACTCTGTTCGTTTTGTTCTCCTTGGTCTCCGTTTTCGCGGAAGCTCCTCCTCCTGGCGACGTCGTCGTCGTCGTCGTCGACGTTGGGGCTTTCTTCTTTTTCACCCCACCTGAAGCTGGCCCTCCGTTTTGTTTTGCTATTAAAGCCGCGTATCGATTCTTCACCGCGTTGTCTGTTCTACCCCCGACCGCTTTGGCGATTTCTGTCCACTTATTCCCGACTATCTTGTGTTTAGTCATCAACACCTCGTCTTCCTCTGGCGACCACCCTCCTTGTTTATTATTGTCGCAATTCAAATAATTCTGCCATCGTCTCCGACATTGCTTCCCACCTTTGTTTTCCATCTTACTCGCGACAAAGACCCATTTCTTGGGGCCAAATTCTGCGACTAACTTTCTCAGTTGGTCGTCCTCTTCTTCCGTCCACGGCATGTTTGTTTTTCGTCCTTTCTCTCTCCCTCTCTCTCTCTCTTTTCTAAACGCACCCCCGTTATGTACAGAAGACGATTGGTTCAAATCTAAAGCGGAATATCGTTGGGTCAAATTTCTTTCCCTCCCTTCCTTTTCTCTTCCCACGTCTTGGTCCTCTGTTGCGTCGCGTCACGTTTTTCGCCTTCACCCTTTCCTCTTCTCTCCTCTGGAGTCGAAACGGGTGGTGGCAGAACAGTGTTCGCACGACGCGATGAACGAAAGCGATGAAAGACGCGCGGCACGAAAAAGAGCGCGCGCGCAAAAAGTAGTGCGTGAGAGAATTTTCGAGAGGCGCGTGATCTCTCTCTCTTCTCTTCTCCAAAAAAAAAATGGAAATTCCTCCCTCTCTTCTGAGCGTTTTCCCTTTCTTCAAAATAGATACCAAAATAGTAGGGTTTAAGGTAGGCCTTCTTCTTCTTCTTCTTCACTTTAAAATGTCCTCGTTGGGCTACGCGCAAAGACTGGCATGGAAAGAGGACGTCGGGGGGACCTTAGGCTCGGCAGAGATTTATTTTGAAAGCGAGAGAGTAGATCGGCTTGCGAAAGAGTTGGCAGAGTTTATCAAGAAAGCTGGGAAGATAGACGATGAAGAAGATGACTTAGATGACAACAATGAGATGGTTGAGACGAAGAAAAGAAAAAAAAGACGAAAGACAGGCACCATCGTCCACACGGGTGCTGGCATTAGCACACCCGCCGGGATTCCCGATTTTCGAGGGCCGAAAGGGGTATGGACCCTGCAAAAAGCTGGGGAAAAGTTACCGACAAGTTCCGTGCCGTTTCCTTTAGCTTCGCCAACTGTCACGCACATGGTTTTATGTGGATTGCAAAAGGCTAAGTATCTACGATATATAGTTTCGTGTAACGTGGACGGATTACACTACCGTAGTGGAATACCGGGAGATGAGGTTGGGGAATTACACGGGAATTGTTTCGCCGAACGGTGCGAAAAGTGCAATTGTGAATACTTTCGTGACTTTGAGATGGAGTCTGTCGGCTTTAAATTTACGGGTAGACTTTGCCACAAGAAAGAGTGCGCGGGGAAGCTCCGGGATCAGGTTTTAGATTGGGACGACCCGTTACCGGAAGCCGAGCTTTGTAGAGCCGAGAGTGAGGCCAAAAAAGCTAAATTAGCGCTCGTGCTCGGAAGTTCGTTGCAGATTATACCTTCAGGCGATTTACCATTATTGACTATACCCAATGCTCGATATAAGAAACGAAAACGTAGTAAAAGTACTCGTAGTAAAAACAAGAAATCGGAGAGAAAAACAATCGGAGGGCAGCTCGGCATTGTCAATTTACAAGAAACTGAAAAGGACCAATTCGCTGACTTGGTCATTCACGCGAAAACGGACGAAGTTATGCTGCAAGTGGCGAAATATTTAGATGTGAAAATTCCGGAATACAGGAGAAAAAACGCTTTCGGCGTGCGCTATGTGGCATATATCGTGAACAGTAACTTTACTTCTGCTGCTTCTGGCAATGACGAAGAAAAACACATCCATTTAACGGTTGAAATCTTATCACAATACTTCGAAGGTAAAAACGATATTCCTGTTCCTTGGTTGGAGGATATTAACGTCGTGAGCTTTCAGAATTGGGCAAAAATAGAGAACGAAGAGGAAACGAAAAGAGTTGAAGGTCTTTTCATTAGCAAAAAGTTTGGGTTCATGAGAATGTTAACCGATTTCTTAAACTCTCAAGAGGACGTCGAAAATAATCCCGACGAAATAGTTTTCGAAGTAAAGCCAAACGCGAGACTAAACTCGAAACTGAACATCACGATGACGCGTTCAGTGCGAGCTTTGCAAAGAAGACTCCGCGAGCGCGTGGTGAAGGGCGAAAAGCCCTTCCTCTCTAGTTACGTAGAGTCAGAAACTATCGATAATATCGAGACCCACGTGGTTTATTATCAATGATGGTGAAAGAGCGTGTTATTAGCAGAGTAATTTAGATATAGATCGTTAGGTAGCCTTGGAGCTCGTAGAAGTAAACAATAACACAACACTCTTTCTGTGTGATTTTTTTTAGCTCTCGCTTTTTCCACTCTTCTGCTTCATGTAATTTTTGGTCGATGCTCGTTGCTCGGAGATTGGTCTCCCAGACACAGTTGTTCCCTTCAATATCATCTTCGTCTAGAGCTAGAGCACGCGCTGCAATCAGTAGTGGTAGTAGTAGTACCGGTGATAATAATAACAACAATAACAGATTGTGCGAGCACTACAAAATGAACCGCGAAGAACTTCAAAGTTTGTCCTGCAAAATGAACGGAGGGTGTTCGTCGTCGACTCCAAAACTGACGGAAGAAGAAATCGAGAAGCTACTTCGGGAATACCCGCTGTGGCGTCGAGAAACGACGAGGACTTCGGTGATAACGAGAAAATTTACTGCCAAAAATTGGCGAGCCGCGTCTGATTTCTTCTCAGAACTCTCTAAAGTCGCAGAAGAGGAAGGACATCACCCGGATTTCAAATTATCAAACTACCGAGACGTGGAGGTGAATTTATCTACACACGCCATCGGCGCTTTGTCCATGTATGATTTCATCTTAGCCGCGAAGCTTGATAAAATTCCGGTAGTATATTCGCCAAAATGGGAGAGAGAAAATATCGAAGAGTGATGGAGGGCGACACATAGCGAAAAAAGCACGATAGAGTAAATTTAAAGTAGTATTTGATACGATAAAATGCATTCTATTTACACCTGTACACGTACACCTTCTCGCTAAAAAAAACTTGGACTACAGAGTGAACCGATGAATCGGCATCTCCCCTAAATTCCTAAGCATATTTAGACTTGTCTGTCAGCGACTTGTCTGGCACCACCTTGCATCGGGTCCAACTTCGGTCTGTAGCACAAGAAGCCAGCACATTGCACTTGCTTGATGTTGTCGAAGCCGGCGCATCTGACGTAGCAGTTCGGGAACGCCTTGACGCACGCCTTGACTTCTTGGATGACTTCGTCGGCGTTGTTGCAACCGTACATCGGCAACTTCCACATGACCCAGTATCTGTTGTCGTAGTAGTTGGCGTTGACGGAGGAGTCCAAACCAGACCAGCCGTGGCCGTCAGTGTAGGCGTGGGCCGGGTCCTCGAATTCGAGGCACGGAGTCCAGCCGTTGTTCAACAAGTATTGGACTTGCTTGGTCAAATCGGCGTCAGAGAGCGGCGGCAAGAAGGAGAAGGTCTCGAACATCCTGTTGG